>Ga0302251_1000566_pt1 | contig 32404 bp, 33 predicted proteins | sample AAG_RA_Gln_MG_FD_193534 | JGI IMG/M metagenome (GOLD analysis project Ga0302251, IMG submission 193534) | Enriched activated sludge microbial communities from anaerobic digester in WTTP, New Holstein, Wisconsin, United States - AAG_RA_Gln | ecosystem: Engineered > Bioreactor > Anaerobic >... | reverse complement strand
TAAAAAAAGAAGAAATGGAGTTGGACCAAGCCTTAAAATCTGGTGCTTTGGCCTTTTTTAAAGAGAAATATCCGTCTCGGGTTTTTGTTTGGACTATTTATAATCCTAGAACAGGAGAAGTTTTTTCCAAAGAGATTTGTGCTGGCCCTCACGTTCAGAGCTTGAAAGGGTTGGGAAAGTTTGAAATTATTAAAGAAGAAAGTTCAAGCGCTGGAATAAGAAGAATAAAAGCAATATTAAAATGAAAAAGATATATGATATTATTCCGCCGGAATTAGCGGAAAAAAATAAGCCAATGTCTCAAGAAAAAAAGATTGTTAAGAAAACAAGGAAGGTTTCTTCTAAATGGTTGGGAGTGTTAGTTATTGCCGTGCTTTTATTCGCTTTTTTCGTCGAAGGTAAGGCAATAGTAACTATTTACCCAAAGACAAACGAAATTTCTGGAGAAGAAATAGTAAAAGTTGTTCTTAAGCAAGGAACCTTAGATGAGGAGAATAAAATTATTCCAGCTATTATTTTTTCAGATGACCTTGAAGAAAGCAATGATTTTCCAGCCACTGGTTCAATTGATAAAAGTACAAAAGCTAAGGGTGTAATTAGGGTTTTTAATAAACATAAACCAGAAAAATCTCTTACTTTAGTTAAAGGAACAAGATTTTTTTCTGTTCCTGGAGAATTAATTTACCGGGCTACTGGCAAATTTACTATTCCGGCGGCTCAAACAATTGATGGTAAATTTACTCCTGGTTTTGTTGATGTTGAGGTTGAAGCTGATTTGCCAGGAGAAGATTATAATCTTTCTTCAGCTACCTTTTCTGTTCCTGGCTTGAATGGTACTGAATATTATTCAAGTATTTGGGCAGAAACTATTAATCCTATTACTGGAGGACTTAAATCAAAAGTGAGTGTAGTTTCGCAAAAAGACATTGATAATGCCAAGATTGATTTTGAAAAGAATCTTATTATTAAAGGTAAGGAAGAATTGAAAAAAACTATTCCTAGCAATTATATTTTTTTTGAGGAAGATTTTAGTTCAGAAACTGAAAACATAATTGTAAATGCTAAAGTTGGGGCCGAGGCTTCTTCTTTTTCTGTTTCTGGAAAAGTGAAGACAGAAACAAAAGTTTTTAGAAAAGAAGATTTAGAATCTTTGCTGATTAAAAATGTTGGCTCGCAAAAATTAGTTCCCAACAGCTTGAGCTATAAGATTGTTGAAAAAAAGAATAATGCTGATGGCAGCATGGAACTTAAGGTTTCTTTTTCAGCCAAAACATATTGGCTCCCAGAAAATGAATTTCTTCAACAAAATGTGGTCGGGAAAAGCAAAGAATATGCTCTTTCTTTACTGGAAGGATTGCCAGAAGTAGAAAAGGCGGAAGTTAAATTAATTCCTTTTTGGAAGTTTAAAGCCCCTAATAGTAAAGACAAGATTGAAATCAATATTAGTTTCTGATACCCTTGACCAAAACAAAAATTTCTGATAATGTTTTATTATCATTAAAATTAAATGGTAAAAAAGGAGGATAAAATAAAGAGAGAGGGGACGGTAACAGAAAGTCTGCCAGATGGTTTTTTTAGAGTGCGAATGGAGGACGGTTCAGAGATTTTGGCTCATTTAGCAGGCAAGTTGAGATTATATAAGATAAAAATACTGGCCGGAGATAAAGTTATCGTTGAATTGACTCCTTATGACAAAAGAAGAGGAAGAATTGTTTTTAGAACAAAATAAGAAATTATGAAAGTAAGACCATCAGTTAAAAAAATCTGCAAAGATTGCAAAATTGTTAAAAGAGAAGGAAAGATTTATGTTGTTTGCAAGAAAAATCCTAAACATAAGCAAAGACAAGGTGCGTAATATTTAAATTTATGGCTAGAGTAGCGGGTGTTAATATACCAGATGAAAAAGCAGTTGCAGTTGGGCTTTCGTATATCTACGGGATTGGTTTACCTTTGGGTAAAAAAATTGTTGCTCAAGCTAAGATTGACCAAAAAAAGAAAGTAAAAGATTTGTCGCCAGACGAATTGAATGCTTTGAAACAGATAATAGAAAAAAACTATAAGGTGGAAGGAGACTTGAGAAGAGAGGTGATAATGAACATTAAAAGATTAAAAGATATTTCTTCTTGGAGAGGAATGAGGCATACTAAGGGTTTGCCAGTCAGGGGGCAAACTACTAGAATAAATAGTCGCACCGTTAGAGGAAATGTAAGAAAAACCGTTGGTTCAGGAAGAAAGGCCCCGCCTTCTCCTAAATAAAATGAATTATGGGGAAAAAACACGTTATTGCTAAAAGTGAAGAAGAGATGATTAAGGAAGGAGAAGCGGTAGAGAAAGCCTTGGGAAAGGATTTAAAAGTTTCCAAAACTTCAGGCAAAGAAGCTAATTTTTTTATCTTCAGTTCGTATAACAATACCATTATCAGCTTGACCGATTTAAACGGCAATGTTCTGGCCTCTCGTTCTGCTGGCAGAATAGGCTTTAAGGGGACAAAAAAGTCAACTCCTTTTGCCGCTTCTAAAACAGCGGAAGCAGTAGGTCAATTAGCAGAAAAAATGGGAATCAAAAAGGTTCATGTGATTGTTAAGGGAATTGGTTCTGGAAGAGATTCAGCTTTAAGGTCAATTGCTAATCAAGGTTTTGAGATATTATCAATTAAAGACGTTACATCCATTCCTCATAATGGTTGCCGTCCTCCTAAGCCACGAAGGCTATAGTTTATGGAAACAAAAAAGTGTAAATCTTGCAGAAGGTTAGGAGAAAAGCTTTTCTTAAAAGGAGAGAGGTGTTCTTCAGCTAAATGTGCTATGGTTAAGAGAGCTTTTCCGCCAGGGCAAAAACCTAAAAAAAGAAGAAGCGCTTCTTCTGAATACGGCAAAGAATTAAGAGAAAAACAGAAGATGAAAAAATGGTATAATTTGAGCGAATCTCAATTAGAGAAATATGTAGAACAAGTAGCAGAAAAAAGAAGTAAGGTAGAAAATGTATCAGATGCTCTTGTCCAAAAGCTGGAGAGCAGGTTAGATAATGTTATTTTTCGTCTCGGTTGGGCTAAGTCAAGAGCTCAAGCCTCTAAACTTGTTTCCCATGGCCATTTTATGGTAAACAATAGGAAGGTAGATATTCCTTCTTATGAGATAAAGCCGGGCGATGTAATTTCTGTAAGGCCTGGTTCAAAAAAAAGAGAACCATTAAAAGACTTAAATGCAGTAATGAAGAATTATAAGCTACCAGAGTGGTTAGCTTTTGATAAAGAAGAAGGTAAGTTTGTGAGAAATCCTACTGCAGCTGAAGTTCAGTTGCCAGTGGAAATTGCCACTATTTTTGAATATTATTCAAGATAATAATTTTGTAAACTTATGATTCCTTTACCAAGTTCAATAAAAAATAGAAAAATAAAGGATAATTGCGAGATTTTTGAAATTGAATCTCTTTATCCTGGTTATGGAGTAACGGTCGGTAATGCTTTAAGGAGGGTCCTTCTTTCTTCTTTAACTGGAGCAGCGGTTACTGAAGCCAAAATTAAAGGAGCTCCTCATGAGTTTTCTGTTTTGCCCGGAGTAAAAGAAGACATTTTGCATATTTTAATGAACTTAAAGCAATTAAGGTTTAAAATGTTTAGCGATGAACCGCAAATGGCTGTTCTTAAAATTAAAGGAGAAAAGGAGGCCATGGGAAAAGACTTTGAGCTTTCTCCTGAATTAAAATTAGCTAATCCTGATTTACATATTGCTTGGCTTACTGATAAAAATTCAGAATTAGAAATTGAAATAAAAGTGGAGAAGGGGGTGGGATATGCTTTTCAAGAAGAATCTAAAGAAAAAAAAGGAATAGGGGTAATTGGACTAGACGCTGTTTTTACGCCCATTGTTAAGGCCAATTATGTAGTAGAAAATATGCGAGTGGGCAAAAGAACTGATTTCGAAAAAGTTCTCTTGGAGATTGAAACAGATGGCACTATTTCTCCTCAAGAAGCGCTGAAGGAATCATTAAGTATTTTGATTTCCCATTTTACATTTTTGGATAGTGAGCTTCCGGAAGAAGAGAAAAAAGAAGAAGAAAAACTATTAAAGAAAACAAAGAAAACAACCAAGAAAAAATGAATAAGCAGAAGAAGGGAAGAAAATTTCATAGGGAAAAAGATGAACGAAGGGCTCTGATGAAAACATTAGCTACTTCTTTGATTATTAAAGGAAAGATTACTACTACTGAGGCCAAGGCCAAAGAACTTTCTCCTTTTATTGAAAAGAAAATTACCAAGGCAAAGAAAGGAGATGTAGCTACCTTGAGATATTTAAGAACATTCTTTTCAGAGAGAACAGCTAAAAAATTGATGAACGAAATAGCGCCTAAGTATAAAGAAAGACAGGGGGGATATACTAGGATTATTAAGCTGGGAAAAAGAAAGTCAGATAGTTCTAAAATGGCAATAATAGAATTAGTTTAATAAAATGGAAAAAGAAAAAAGTAAAAAAGAATCATATGCGATTGATGCTAAAGGGCAGGTTTTAGGAAGACTAGCTTCTCAAGTCGCTTTGATTTTACAAGGTAAAAGCACTCCCGACTATATGCCCAATAAAGATAAAGAAGTTTTCGTAGTTATTAAGAATGTTGATAAAATAAAGCTTACGGGCAGAAAAAAGGAAGAGAAAACATATTTTCATCATTCCGGCTATTTGGGAGGAGAAAAGAATGTTCCCATTAAAGAAAAAAAGCCAGAAGATGTTTTGATTATGGCTGTTTCTGGAATGCTTCCCAAGAACAGATTAAGAGATAGAAGATTAAGAAGAATAAAGTTTGAATAAAATATATGGTTAAAGAAGAAACAGTAAAAAAGAAAGTACCGGCCAAAAAGAAAGCAGCGCCAGTTAAAAGAAAGCCCAAAGAAGAAATTCCTAAAAAAACAAGCGGAGAATATTTGCAAGGAACAGGAAGAAGAAAAACATCTGTAGCCAGAGTTCGTCTTTATGAAAAAAAGAATGGAGGAATGATAGTGAACGATAAAAGATTGGAAGAGTATTTTCCTACTGAAGCTTTGCAAAAAACAGCTCTTTCTGCTTTAGATAAAATGAAGTCTTTAGACAGGTTTGAGATGAAAGTAGTAGTGAGGGGAGGAGGCCTGAGCTCTCAAGCAGAAGCAATAAGGCATGGGGTTGCTAGAGCTTTAGTGCTTTATGATTCCGAATATAAAAAAAGATTAAAAAAAGCAGGATTCTTAACTAGAGATTCAAGAATGAAAGAAAGAAAAAAGTTTGGTTTGAGAAGAGCAAGAAGAGCTCCTCAGTGGTCAAAACGATAAAAAGAAATACGCCTGTGGAGAGGCGTATTTTTAATTTATTTTATTGGAAACATACAACTTGTTGTTGCTGAGGAAATAAATCAATTTTTCTTTTTCGTCAAACCAGAATTTTTTTACTGGTAAATTATTAACTGGAAAAGCATTGATTCTGTCCCGGTTATCTATCTCGCTAATCATTAAATTATTGTTTAAAAGATAAAAGAAATAATCGTCATTAAACCAAGCTAGGTCGTCAATTGTTGAGGAAAATCTAGAAAGAAAAATGAGAGAACCGCTTTTTTGAAAGAAGGGACTGTCAAAATCTTTTAAAAGAAGAAGCCATAATTCATAGCCATTGCTGAAAATTATTTTATCAGCCCTGGTTTCATAATCAAAGAGTCCATTTGTTGTTTTTAAAAAAAGCTCCCAGTTTTTTTTGTTTTCATTAAAAAGATAAGAGGAAGAAGATTTATCAAAAACGAATATTTTGTCAGCAATAGTTAATAGTTTGAATTTATCCAATTTTAATGGTTTTTCAGTAAGAGTTTCTTGGTTTTTAGATAATAAATTGGTTCTAACCAAGAGTCCGTTTTCAATTGTATATAGATTGTAATAATCTTTTAAAGCAAAGGCATCGGCTGTTGTTTTGAGTACTTCTGATTTTTTAAGAGAAGGATTATACCTTAGTATTTGCTTGTCCAAAGAATAGGCGATGGTTTCTTCTTCCAATTCATAATCATCTGCTTCTTCCATTATTTTAAGTCGGGTCAAGGAAGCAGGATCAGTTGTATCTAAATAATAATATATTGATTGACCGAGAGAGTTTTTCCCTTTGATTATTATTTTATTACTGTTCTTAAAGAACTCTATTTTCTCAATATCAGTAAAGTATTTTTCAGGGTTAAGAACGAGGTTATTTTCTGAAGAAATTATTTCATTATTTTCTGTTAGATAAAGTATTTTTTTCTTGTCAGGAGAAATAAAGAAATCTTTAATGTTTTCTTTATAAATTTGAAAAGGAATATTTTGAGGGAAAAGATAAACGTTTTCAGCTTTAGTTACTTTTTTCTCTTCTATGTTCAATGTTTTTTCCCAAGCTTGGTAACCAGTTTTTTCTATCCGTATTTTATATTCTCCTGGGGTTAAGTTTTGAACAAGCAGGTCCCGGCTGAAAGCAGAGGTTTTGTTTTTGTATTGGTCGTTGATAAAAATACTAACCTCGGGAATAGAAGTTTTAATACTTAACCCTCCAGTTTCTACTAATTTCATTTTTTTAAAATCCAAACGATAACCTTGAATGTTAAGGATAAGAAGCGGAGCGACAATCAGAAAAGCTAAAACCAAAACAATGAAAGCTAATTTTTTTACCAAAAATTTTTCCATGATATATAGACATTGTTGTATAATTTTGGATAAAAATCAAGGTCTTGCCAATTCAATCTTTATTAGCTACAATGGGCCTGTATGAAGATAGGCATTGATCTAGGAACAAAAAATTCACTTGTTTTTATTCCTCACAAGGGAGTAGTTTTAAACGAACCTTCAGTGGTAGCTGTTTCTTTGACTGAAAACAAGATTTTGGCAGTGGGAAAAGAGGCCAAAGAAATGATTGGCAGAACGCCAGACACTATTCAGATATTCAGACCATTAAAAGAGGGGGTTATTGCTGATTACCGGAGTACTCAAGCTATGCTTAAGCATTTTATAGACAAAGTTAATACTGGTTTGAATAGGTTTTTTAAGCCTGAACTTTTAGTAGGGGTGCCAGCAGGGATTACTTCTACTGAAAAAAGAGCGGTTATTGAGTCAGGAATATTGGCTGGAGCCAAAGAAGTTTATCTGGCTAAAGAGCCGATTCTTTCTGCTATTGGCGCAGGCATTCCCATTAATTCTTCTTCCGGTCATTTGATTATTGATATTGGCGGAGGAACGACCGAGGTGGCAGTAATTTCTTTAGGAGGGATGGTAACTTTTCAGTCTTTACGCGTGGCTGGAGATAAACTTGACCAAGCAGTGGCTGAATATATTAAAGAAACCTATAACTTGGCAATTGGAGAACAGACAGCTGAAGAGATTAAGATAAAAATAGGAACAGCGGTCATTGAGAAAAATCCTAAGTTTTTGGAGATAAGAGGAAGAGACTTGGTAATGGGTTTGCCCAAGACAATAAAAATTAGTTCTAATGAAATTTGCCGAGCCACAGAAGACCCGCTCAAGGAAATAATTCAATGCATTAAAAATGTTTTAAGGGAGACTCCGCCAGAATTGTCAGCTGACATAATGGACAAAGGAATGGTGGTGGCTGGCGGTGGAGCTTGTTTGAGAAACATTGCTTTATTGGTTTCCAAATCAACCGGCGTGCCTTGTTTTATTGCTGATGAGCCATTAAGTTGCGTAGCCAGGGGCACAGGAGCAGTTTTGGACAATCTTGATGTGTATAAAAAAAGTATAATGTCGCAAAAATAATCAATATGAGCGAAGAAAAATTAATCATCTTTGGCCAGCATAAGATTAAAGGAGAGATTTCAGCTGTTGGGGCTAAAAATGCTGCTTTCCCCGTGCTTACTGCTGCTTTGCTTACCAATGAAGATTGTGTTGTTGGCAATCTTCCTTTAATAGAAGATGTTTTTAGGTTGTTGGAGGTTTTTCAAAGCATGGGAGTAGAAGTTTCTTGGTTGGGAGAAAGAAAGGTAAGAATTAATGCCAAAAGAATGAATCCAACCAAGATTAACAATGAAATTGTTTCCAGGTTTAGAGGAGCAGTTGTTCTTTTAGGAGCAATGCTTGCTCGTTTTAAAAAAGCTTCTTTAGCTCAGCCAGGTGGTTGCCTTATTGGATCAAGACCAATTGATACTCATCTTGACGCTTTTAAAGAATTAGGAGTTTCTATTAAAAAAAGCAATGATAAAGTAAGTCTCTCTTTTAATGGTTTTTTAAAAAGCAAGGCAGTGACTTTAGATGAGTTCAGCGTGACTGCTACTTCCAATGTTCTGCTTTTTGCTTCTTCTTTAACAGAGCCGATTGTAATAAAAACAGCTGATTTGGACTACCCTAATCAAGAATTGATGAAAGCGCTAAACAAAATGGGAGCAAGAGTAAGATTAATTGGTCCTCATGAAATAAAAGTAGAAGGAAAGAGTAAGCTCAAAGGTTTTAAACATGATTTACTTTATGACCCCATTGAAGCGGGAACCTTTATTATTATGGCAGCTGCGACCAAAGGAGATGTTTTAGTGAAGAACGTGGAATATCCTTTTTTGAATTTTACTTTAAAAAGATTAAAAGATGCTGGCGTGCCATTGGAAATAACCATGAAGGACAAGAATAGAGCAGAAGTAAGAGTTAAGCCTTGGAAATCTGTGAAGATAAAAAAGGTCCAGAGTCTGCCTTATCCTGGCTTTCCTTCTGATTTATTATCAGTAATGGGAGTTTTGGCTACTCAAGCTGAAGGTCAAACTTTGCTTCATGACCCTTTGTATGAAGGCAGGTTAAAATACTTGGAAGGTTTAACAAAAATGGGAGCCGATATTTTTGTTTCTGACCCTCATCGTGCTATTATCAATGGACCAGTTAACCTTTATGGAGAAGATTTGGGTTCATTTGATTTAAGGGGAGGAGCAGCTTTAATTATCGCTGGTTTAATTGCTGAAGGGAAAACATCTATCAGCAATATTTATCAAATTGACCGAGGTTATGAAAAGATAGAAGAAAGATTAAGGAAATTGGGAGCAGATATAAAAAGAGTAAAAGATGAATAATATCGTTGGCCATAAAAAGCAAAAAGAGATATTGCAAAAGATTGTAAAAAAAGGAAACATTCCTCATGCTTTGCTTTTTTCTGGACCAGATAAAGTAGGAAAGAAAACAATAGCTATAAGTTTTGCTCAGATGATTTTTAATGATGAGTTAAACGGGAACCCTGACTTTTTTCTTTTATCTTCTTTGGGCCAAGAAATTAAGATTGAAGAAATAAGGCAGCTTCAAGAAAGACTTTCTTTCAAACCTTATTGCCACCAGTTTAAAATTGGTATAATCGATGATGCACATTTAATGAAGAAAGAGGCTCAGAATGCTTTTTTAAAAACCTTAGAAGAGCCAAAAGGAGATTCAATTTTAATATTAATAACTCCTTTTCCTTTTATGCTCTTAGATACAATTCGCTCTCGTTTGGAAGAAATTAAGTTTTCTTTAGTCTCTCGAGAAGATATTGAAGAACATTTGCTTTCCCTAGGAGTTTCTTTGAAAAAAGCAAAAGAAATAGCAGCAATTTCTTCTGGTCAGATAGGCAAGGCAGTTGATTTCTTTAACAATCCAGAAAAAGTAGAAGTTTTTAATCAAGCGGTTAAAGATATTGAATTTTTATCTCGAGCCGAATATTATCAAAGATTCAATTATGCCAAAGAAATGTCTGAGCTGGAAAACATTGATGAGATAATAGATATCTGGGAAAGAGTTTTCAGAAGAAAAATGATTTTTGAAGCAATGAATAATAAAAACTCTTTAGAGAGGACAAAAGAAATAATAAAGAATATTGAAAGGTCAAGATATTTAATTAATTCAACCAATGTCAGCAAAAAGCTGGTTTTGGAAAATTTATTTTTAAAATTATAGGCTTATGCATGAAGAAATAATTAAGAAAACAGAGCCAGAGTTTGAAAAAATAGTTGATTTTGTTCAAAAAAAATTAGCAGCGATAAGAACTGGACACGCTTCGCCTGCTTTAGTTGAAGATATTAAAGCAGATTGTTTTGGAGAGATGTTGCCGATTAAGCAATTAGGAGCAATTTCTCTTTTTTCACCGAGGCAGATTATAATTCAACCTTGGGACAGGTCTTATATTGAATCAATTGAAAGAGCTTTGGTTAGAGAATCATTGGGTTTTTCTCCGATAGTAGAGGGAGCCAATATCATTATTAACCTTCCCCCAATGTCTGAAGAACTAAGAAAAGAGATGATTAAGGCTGTTGCTCAGATTGAAGATAGTGCCAAAAGGACGATAAGAAAGTTCAGAGATGAAGCTTGGTCAGAAATACAGGAAAAAACTAGACAAGGAGCAATTAGGGAAGATGATAAGTTTAGAGCCAAAGATAAGCTTCAAGAGCTAGTAGATAAATACAACAAAAAAGTAGATGAGCTTGTTGAAAGAAAGAAAAAAGAATTAGAAAGCTAATTTTATGCTGATTGTTGATTTAATCATTTTTATTATTGTTTTAAGCAGCGTGGTTATAGTCCATGAATTTGGTCACTTCTTTTTTGCCAAAAAGACTGGCGTGGGAGTGGAAGAGTTTGGTATTGGCTTTCCACCTAAGATTTGGAAAAAAGTAAAGAATGAAACAGAATATTTTATTGGATTGATTCCTTTTGGCGGATTGAACAAAATATATGGAATGGATGAGATTAATGAAGAAAAGCTCAATGACCCGCGTAGTTATGAAAGCAAGGGACCGGCAGTAAAATCTCTAATTTGTCTGGGCGGTATTTTTATGAATATACTTTTTGCCGCTGTTTTGTTTTACATTCTTATTATTTCTTCTTCTTTTCAGATGTCTCAGAATATGATTTTGTCTCAATATCAATTTCCTTTTGGTGAACAGAAAAACTATCCTTTGGTTGTTGAGGTGTACGAAAATACTCCTGCTGCCTTAGCTGGAATTAAACCTCAAGATATTATTCTTTCCATTAATGGTAAAGACGTGGTTAATAGCGATATTTTAAGCACTGAAACAGAAAATAATTTAGGTAAAGAAGTTAAATTAAGAATCATGGATAGCCAGACCAAACAAACAAAAGATTTGTTATTAGTTTTAAACGAAGACAAAGAAAAACCTTTGGGAGTTGGCTATGACCAAATGGCTTTTATCAATTACAACACTTTGAGCGAAAAGGTTTTTTGCGGATTTTTACATTCATGGAACATCCTTGACTATACTGCTAATGTTTTAGGCTATTTAATCAATTATTCTTTGGAGAACAAAACAGCCAAGCCATTGGCTTATTCTCTAAGCGGGCCAGTGGGTATTTACGCTGTTACCAAGATGATATCCCAAGAAGGATTGTTTCAATTGGTTAATTTAATAGCTGTTATTTCTTTAGGTTTGGCTTTTTCCAACATTATTCCCATACCAGCTTTTGACGGAGCAAAGTTTCTTTTTATTATTTTAAACACTATTGACAAAAATGTTTTTTCCAAAAAACTGGAAATGACTATCGAGCAAGCAGGAATGATTTTTCTTATGTTTTTAGCTATATTTGTAGTTTTTAAAGATTTTATTCAATTTAAAACAATAATTTTTTAATATGCGTCAAAGTGAACTATTTTCAAAAACTTTTAAGGAAAATCCTAAAGACGAAAAAAGCGTTAATGCTCAATTATTGATTAGGGCTGGATACATTGATAAGCTTTCTTCGGGAATTTATTCAATTCTTCCTTTAGGGCTGAGAGTGATAAAAAAGATAGAAAAAATTGTCAGAGAAGAAATGGATAAAATTGGGGGACAGGAAATGCTAATGCCTGCTCTTCAACCAAAAGAAAATTGGGAGACGACTCAGCGCTGGAAAGTGGAAGAAATGTTTAAGATTAAAGATGAAGAGTTTGGCTTGGGCTGGACTCATGAAGAGATAATTACACCTTTAATGAAAAAGCATATTTTGTCTTCTAAAGATTTGCCAAGATATGTTTATCAGATTCAGACAAAGTTTAGAAATGAGCCTCGAGCAAAATCAGGAATTTTAAGAGGCAGGGAGTTTATTATGAAAGACCTTTATTCTTTTCATGCTAGTGAAGATGACCTGAATCAGTATTATGAAAAAGTCAAAGATGCTTATAATCTTGTCTGGGAAAGATGCGGGATAAAAGAGAAAACATATTTAACCTTGGCCTCAGGCGGAACTTTTTCTCAATATTCTCATGAGTTTCAAGCAGTAACTCCAGCTGGAGAAGATACGATATTTATTTGTTCTTCTTGCGGATTGGCAGTGAATAAAGAAATTTATCAAGGAGTTTGCCCTCAATGCAAAAACAAACAATTAAAAGAAGCTAAAGCAGTAGAAGTGGGAAACATTTTTAAACTCGGGGCAAGATATTCTGAGCCATTTAATTTAAGAGACGAAAAAGGCAATTTGATTTTTATGGGTTGTTATGGCTTAGGGATTACTAGATTAATGGGCGCTATTGTTGAAATTAGCCACGATGAAAAAGGAATAATCTGGCCTGTTTCAGCTGCTCCTTTTTCTGTTCATTTGATTCTTCTAGAAGGTGGAGATAAAGAAAAAGCAGAAGAAATTTACAATATTTTACAAAAGAATAATTTTGAAGTACTATATGACGATAGGTCTGATAAAACCGCTGGTGAAAAGTTTAATAATTGCGATTTAATAGGTATTCCTTTAAGAATTGTGATGAGTAAAAATACAGGTAAAGAAAAGGTAGAAATTAAATTGAGGAACAAAAAAGAAACAGAAATGATAAATATAAAGGAATTGATAAAAAATGTGGAAAGATTTATTCAATAAAGCACTTGCTAATATTTCTCAAGATATAGCTATTGATTTAGGCACAGCTAACTGCCTTGTTTATGTGCGAGGCAGGGGGATTATTTTATCCGAGCCGTCAGTAGTAGCTTTGAATAAGAAAACAAATCAAGTCTTGGCTATTGGCAGAGAAGCAGAAAAAATGGTAGGAAAAACTCCAGGTCATATCGTAGCTATCAGACCATTAGTTTCCGGAGTGATTTCTGATTTTGAAGTAACCGAACAGATGCTTAGATATTTAATCCAAAGAGCTCAGCAAGAAAGATTTTATCTTTTAAAGCCAAGGGTGATTGTGGGTATTCCTTCAGGAGTGACTGAAGTGGAAAAGAAGGCAGTAATTGATGCTACTAAGTCGGCCGGAGCGAGAGAAGTTTTTTTAATTGAAGAACCAATGGCAGCTACTATTGGAGCGAGAGTGCCTGTTCATGAACCTGCAGGAAACTTTATTGTTGATATTGGTGGCGGAACAACTGAAGTGGCAGTAATTTCTTTAGGAGGAATAGTGGTTTCTAAAAGCTTAAGAGTGGCTGGAGATAAATTAAACCAAGATATTGTAAATTATGCTCAAGAAAAATACAGATTATTAATAGGCGAGAGAACGGCAGAGAAAATAAAGATAAGTATTGGAGCCGTGTTCTTTGAAAAAGAACCAAAAGAAAATGCTCTTAAAGAAATGCCGATGCGGGGAAGGAATTTAGTTACTGGTTTGCCTGAAGAAGTAACTATTAATCAAATTGATGTTAAACAGGCGATGGAAAAATCAGTTAATCAGATAATTGCTGAGATAAAGAGCGCTATTGAAATTACTCCACCCGAGCTTTTATCAGATATTATGAAAAAAGGAATCTGTTTGGCTGGCGGTGGAGCTCTTTTAAGAGGACTGGATAAACTAATAACTAAAGAAACTAAAATACCTTGTTATGTCATGGAAGACCCAATGACCTTAGTGGCTAGAGGAGCAGGAATGGTTTTGGAAAATCTTGATGAGTTCCATGATGTTTTGGTGGAAATAGAAGAGGCAGAGATATTGAAGTAATTGGCTCTTGACAAAAATTTTTAATCTGCTAAATTATTAACGAGGATGATAAATAATAAGACCATATCTAAAAATAAAAGGCGGTTGTGAAAATAGCTTTTATTTTGCTATTTTGAACCGCCCTAAAGCGGTCTTTTTATTTGGAAAGTAGTTTGAAAAAAGAATAGGGAAATAATCAAAGAAGAATAAGGTTATTATTTGCTAGTCAAAATTGTGATTTTATTTTAAGGGCAAATGGTGGATGCCTTGGGACCAAAAGCGATGAAGGACGTGGCGTATCTGCGATAAGCCTCGGGGAGATGTTAGCAATCTTTGATCCGAGGATTTCCGAATGGGGAAACCCGGCTTTGCAAAACAAAGTCATCGTAACAGAAGCGAACCCGCTGAAGTGAAACATCTTAGTAGGCGGAGGAAAAGATAACAATAGTTATTCCCTCAGTAGCGGCGAGCGAAAGGGGAAGAGCCCAAACTCATTTGTGCTTTGCATGAATGAGGGTTGTAGGGAGACAGCGTCTATTCAATTAGAGGAAGTTAAAAATATAGCTTAATTAGCTGAATCTTTCTGGAAAGAGGAACCATAGATGGTGAAAGTCCAGTAAGCGAAAATTGAGTTATGCTTCTTGCTGTTTTACCTGAGTACCATCGGATCAAGAAGAGCTGGTGGGAATCTGGCGGGACTACCCGCTAAGGCTAAATATAATTTGGTCACCGATAGTGAACAAGTACCGTGAGGGAAAGGTGAAAAGCAGCCCGGTGAGGGCGGTGAAATAGAACCTGAAACCATTATGCCCACAAAGAGTCAGAGCTGAATTTATTCAGTGATGGCGTGCTTTTTGCAGAACGAGCCAACGAGTTTCTTTTACTAATTTGTCTAAGCGCTTATGGCGTGGAGGCATAGGGAAACCGAGTCTTAAAAGGGCGAAAATAAATTAGTGGAGGAAGACCCGAAGCCAGACGAGCTTGCCATGGCCAGGATGAAGCTTCTAGAAATAGAAGTGGAGGTCCGAACCCGTAGACCGTACAAAATCTTGGGATGAGCTGTGGCAAGGAGTGAAAAGCTAATCGAGTTTGGTAATAGCTGGTTCTTCCCGAAATAGTTCTAGGACTAGCCTCTCTGATATTTATCTTCGGAGGTAGAGCACTGGAAAAAATACCGTGGCTTCGGCTAGGTATTTTTACCAAACTCCGAATGCCGAAGATATTACAGGGGGAGTCAGACTGCGGGGGCGAAGCTCCGTAGTCGCGAGGGGAACAACCCAGACCATCATCTAAGGTCCCTAAATTTAGGCTAAGTGTCAGTAAGGAGGTGAAATTTCTCAGATAGCTAGGAGGTTAGCTTAGAAGCAGCTACCCTTTAAAAAGTGCGTAACAGCTTACTAGCTAAGAGATTTTGCGCCGAAGATTTCCGGGACTAAAGCCTAGTACCGAAGATATGGCTGAATACGATTTTCGTATTCGGGGTAGGGAAGCGTCTTTATTGCATCGAAGCTGAACCGTGAGGTTCGGTGGAGCGATAAGGAGTGAGAATGTTGGCATGAGTAACCACAATTGCAGTGAGAGTCTGCAACACCGTAAACCCAAGGTTTCCTTGGCAATGGAGATCATCCAAGGGTTAGGCGGGCCTTAGGAGAAGCCGAAAGGCGTATCTGATGGACAGCCGGTTAATATTCCGGCCCTCTAATACTTTTCCGGAGGGGGACGCAATTTAGTAGTCTAGGCGGGTTATTGGATTCCCGTCGACTACCTGAGGGGCAACCCAAGGGTAGGCGTGAAGCCTGTCGTAAGACAGGTGAAACTAGATGAGCAAGTTGCCCAGAAAATCCCGCAGGGTTAAAAGTATTAGATCCGTACCAGAAACCGACACAGGTGGGTAGGCACAAGTGTGCCAAGGTGAACAAGTGAAAGGTCCTGAAGGAACTCGGCAAAAAAGTGGTCGTAACTTCGGGATAAGACCTCCCTTTTGAACCCATTACTTTTGTAGTGGGCATAAAAAGGGCGCAGCGAGCGTATCTCTAGCGACTGTTTATCAAAAACACAGGTCCCTGCTCAACTCGTAAGAGGATGTATAGGGGCTGAGGCCTGACCAGTGCCAGAGTGTTAAAAGTGGCTGTTGTTTCAGCAATGGGACAGCTGACCGCTCCAAGCCTCTGGTGAACGTCCGCGGTAACTCTGACCGTGTTAAAGTAGCGTAATCCCTTGTCGGGTAAGTTCCGACCCGCATGAAAGGCTTAACGACTAGAGAACTGTCTCCAGGACTTGCTTGGTGAAATCGCAATAGGGGTGAGAATGCCCCTTACCTGTGGCTAGACAGGAAGACCCCGGGAGCTTTACTATATCCTGACATTGAGTTTTGATGTTAGATGCGTAGCATAGGTGGGAGACTTTGAAGCCGTTCTTTTGGGAGCGGTGGAGTCGCCAGTGAAATACCACTCTTTTAATGTCAGAATTCTAATTTTGCTTGTTGAGGAGACAAGTGGAAGACAGTGTTTGGTTGGTAGTTTAAGTGGGGCGCTTTTCTCCTAAAAGGTAACGGAGAAGTTTAAAGGTCAGCTAGCTCCGGATGGAAATCGGAGTAGTCCTGCAAAGGGAAAAGCTGGCTTAACTGCAAGACGGATATGTCGCGCAGGTGGGAAACCAGAACTTAGTGAACCGACCATGGTTCGTAGGACCGTGGAAGATCATCAGACAAAAGTTACCCCGGGGATAACAGGCTGGTAGTGCCCGAGAGTCCACATCAACGGCACTGTTCGGCACCTTAACATATCGGGGTGCAATAACAGCAATGTTATTTTAAAAAATTGGCTTATAACGGTGGACTCCATAACGAAAATCAGCTAAAATGTAGTTATGGACAATACCGTGGGAAGTCTAACCCAATTTCAAAGATCATTGATTATAGGATCGATTTTAGGCGACGGATACGTTAGAATTATTCCTGGCCGTAAAGACGCTTTCTTGGAAGTAAATCATTCCATTAAGGCAAAGGAATATGTTGACTGGAAATATTCGGTACTAGAGAATATTTGCAAATCCAAGCCCAAAAAAAGAAACACAAATGAAGGTCGAGTGGCATACAGGTTCTTTACAAAACAGAATCACGAGATTACTAATCTCTTGAATCTTTTTTACAAAAACGGAAAGAAAATAGTGCCACCGAATTTAGAGCTTGACGCAGTTATTCTAGCCGTATGGTTTATGGATGACGGAAGCAGGTCAAGATCAAATGTGTATCTAAATAGTCAGCAATTTAGTTTATCTGACCAAAACAGATTATTACATAAGTTGCGTCAATTTGGTTTAAAAGCAAGATTGAATCGAGACAAAAAATACTATCGGATAAGATTTTTAACAGAAAGTATTTTAAAGCTAAACCAAATTATCGGTCCATATATAGTTTCCTCAATGAGATATAAATTGAGTTATGACCCCGTAGAGACTTAGCCCTTAAGGGCTGGAGTCCGCCATATGCGGCGGGCTAATACGCCAACGCCCACCTTTAGTACGGTGGGATGAAGATATAGTCCACACCATTAGTAATAATGGAACAATGTACGATGTCGGCTCATCACATCCTGGGGCTGTAGAAGGTCCCAAGGGTTTGGCTGTTCGCCAATTAAAGTGGTTCGTGAGCTGGGTTCAAACCGTCGTGAGACAGGTTGGTCCATATCTACCACAGGCGTTAAGTTTTGAGGAGAGTTGTCCTTTGTACGAGAGGATCAGGATGAACTAACCTCTGGTGTATCAGTTGTCGCGCCAGCGGCATCGCTGAGTAGCTATGTTAGGACAGGATAAGAGCTGAAAGCATCTAAGCTCGAAGCCTCCTCCAAGATTAGAACTTTTACCCAGGTTAAAGATGATGACCTTGATAGGGCGCAGGTGTAAGCTCTGTGAGGAGTTGAGCCGAGCGCTACTAATTGGGTTAAAAAATCTTTTTTTGGCTAGCAATTAATAGCTTTATTCTTCAAGCTCCTTTTTGTTTTTAATATGGGGGTAATACTGGAAGTGCTCCACCCGATACCATTCCGAACTCGGAAGTGAAATCTTCCTAGGCCGATGATAGTGGTTTCCGCGAAAGTAGGTTGCCCCCGTATTAAAGATTGAAAGGAGTTTTTGTTTGCTTTTTTTAATGGATTTAATATAATGAGAGAATGATTCGAAATCTTATCAAAAAAAGAGTGTTATTTTTAATTATTCTTTTAATTGTTTTTGCTGTTTTGGCAGTTTTCTCCAATCAAATTAAAAGCTTTTTTTATAGTAAATCAGTTAATCTGCAAACAATGTTCTGGCACGCTGGTCAATCTCGGAAAACAGATGAAAGAATAAAAGAGCTTACTGAAGAAAATCAGAAACTTTTATCCCTGTTAGCTGACCTAGAAGAAACTAAAGAAGAAAACAAGTTTCTCCGTCAAGCTCTGGATTTAGGAACGAATAAAGATTTTGATTTGATTTTAGCCCAAGCAACAGCTAAAAATGTTTTTACTTTTAAGGGGGTTGTTTTTGAGGACTCTATTTTAATCAATAAAGGAAAGAATGATGGAGTAAGAAAAGATTTTCCAGTAATCCTGGCTGATAAAATTTTAATTGGTAAAGTTACTGATGTCTATGATTCTTTTTCGCGAGTTGCTTTAACTACTAATAAAGATAGCGCTATTGATGTTGAAGTTCAGGGCGCTGGTCTTTTTGCTTTAGCTAAAGGACAAGGTAATTTAAAAATAGCTTTAGACTTGTTTCCTAAAGATAAAGAATTAAATGAAGGAACATTGGTTTATACTAGTGCTTTAGGGGGAATTTATCCTCCAGGGCTGGTAGTGGGGCAGATTAAAAATGTTAAAAAGGCGGATAATGAAGCTTTTATTCAAGCCGATATTGAGCCAGCTTTTAATCTAAGCCAATTGGACCGAGTTTTTATTATCAAAACAGCAAGAATAATTAATGATTAAGAGCTTTTTTAAAATATTGTTTTGGACTTTTCTTCTTTTTCTTTTGTATTTTTTTCAAATGAGCTTTTTACCTTTTTTCAGCATCATTGAAATTAATTTTGCTGCGCTTTTGGTTTTATTGATAAACATATTTGAAGACCCAAAATCAAACATCGGAATATATTGTGCTTTTTTGGTTGGTTTTCTTTCTGATATTTTTTCTCCTTTTTACTTTGGTTCAATTGCTTTGTTTTTAGTTTCTTTATCCATTTTGATAAAATTCTTTTTATTAAGATATGTTAGGATTCCCTAAAAAAACTTTAAAAGTTAAAAGACGGGGCAGAGAAATAGAGGCAGACGATATTTTTTTAGACGCTTTGGCGAAAAAAAAGGACAAGTATTATGAGAGAATGGAGACTGCTTTGTCTAATAGAAATTTCCGCTTAATGTCTTTTGCTTTTGGATTCATTATTCTTGTTTTCCTTTTTACTTCTTTTTATTATCAAATAATTCAAGGGGCGTATTATTCGGAAAAAGCTAGTAGAAATAAATTTGTTTTTAAAGAAGTAGAGGCTCAGCGGGGAATAATTTATGACCGTAACTTTAAACAATTAGTTTCCAATGCACAAAGCTTTGATTTGGTTTGCAATTTGGATTTATTTCCCAAAGATGAAACAGCTAAAGAAAGAGAAGAAATTGAAGCAGTCAATATTCTGAACATGCCTTTAAATGAATTGAAAGCAATGATTGCGAAGAAAGAAGAGGAAGGCAAAAAAGAATTTACCGTAGCTTTTGATTTGGATAAGGACAAAGTGATTGTTTTCAGAGCAAGAGAAAACGATTTTAAAGCTTTTTCCATTAAAAAGAATCAAAAAAGAGAATATGTTTTTGGGCCAAATTTCGCTCATATTCTTGGTTATGTTTCTAGAGTTGATGAAGAAGGAGGAGCAGGTATTGAAAAGTATTACAACGAAGAATTAAAAGAGACAGCTGGAATTATTGAAACTGAAAAAGATGTCTATGGCAATGTTATAAAAGAAGAAATGAAACGAGTTCCGGAATCAGGGAAAAATGTTGTTCTCAACATTGATATGGATTTGCAGGAAAAAGCGGCTGAGATTATGGCACCAGTGCTTAAGGATTCGGGAGCTAAATCAGGTACAGTTATTGTGATGGACCCAAACAGCGGAGCTATTTTGACCATGCTTACTCTTCCTTCGTACGATAATAATGCTTTTTCAAAAAATCTGACTGAAGAAGAGTATCAAAAAATGCTAAACGACCAAAGTATATCTTTTTTCAATCGGGCTCTTGCTGGAGAATATGCCATTGGTTCAACAGTTAAACCATTTATTGCTGCCGGAGCTTTAAAAGAAGGAATCATTACTCCAGAAACAATTATTTATTGCCAAGGAGGAATTGCTTTAAAGGATGGGACGTTTAAGAATGATTGGAAAGCGCATGGCTATGTTGATTTAAAAAAAGCTATTGCTGAATCTTGCGATGTCTTTTTTTACACCATTAGCGGAGGCTATGGCAACATCAAAGGATTGGGAGTGGAAAAGATTGATAGTTACCTTGATTTATTTGGTTTTGGAAAAACAACAGGAATTGATTTAGAGGGAGAAACATCTGGCTTTATTCCTAGTCCAGAGTGGAAAAAAGAAAAGATAGGTTATAGTTGGTATCCAGGCGATACTTACAATATCTCCATTGGCCAGGGTTATCTAAAAGCCACACCCTTACAATTAGCTGTTGCTTATTCTACCATTGCTAACGGCGGGAAAATAGTTAAGCCACAATTAGTTAAAAGCATTGTTGACCAAAACAATAATGTGATAAAAGAATTTGCTCCAGAGATAATAAAAGAAGGAATTATGGAAGACAGCTTTTTAAAAGCAGTTAGAGAAGGAATGAGGGAAACTGTTCTTTCTCCTGTAGGCACAGCTCATTCTTTAAGTTATTTAGCTGTTACTTCAGCAGCTAAAAGCGGAACAGCAGAAACTTCAAAACCCAATGTTTACCATAATCTTTTAACTGTTTTTGCTCCTTATGAAAAGCCGGAAATAGTTATTTCTGCCATAATTGAAAGCGTGCCTTATGAGAAATTACTGGTCAATGTTATTGTCAGAGAGCTTCTTTCCTATTATTTCAGCCGGGGGTATTGATTTGTTCTTAAGATATGATATATTAGGGGAATAATAATCATGGAAAGAAATTACATCACTCAAGAAGGGCTGGATAAGCTCAAAAAAGAATTGGAAAGGCTGAAGAAAGAAGAAAGGAATAAAGTGGCTGAACAGCTGAAAGAAGCAATTTCTTTTGGTGATTTATCAGAGAATGCTGCTTATGATGAAGCTAAAGAAAACCAAGCTTTTCTAGAGGGGAAAATAGCAGAATTAGAGAAGCTTATTAATGCTGCCCATATAATTAAAAAAGAAGATGTTCACAACGGCTGGGTACAAATTGGTTCTTTAGTTGCTTTGTCTGATGGGATAAACGAGCAATGCTTTGAAATAGTAGGAGAAGAAGAAGCTAATCCTTTGGAAAATAGACTTTCTTTCAAATCTCCTCTAGGCCAAGCCCTTTTAAATAAGCCTAAAGGAGCAGAAGTAGAGATAAAGACGCCTAAGGGTATTATTAAGTACAAGATTTTAAAAATTGAATAATATGCCAGTGTCTGAGGAAATCAGGAAAAACAGGATTAAAAAAAGGCAAAAGCTTGAGAATCTTGGTTTTCCTTCTTATCCTATTAGTGTTAAAAGAACTCATCAAATCAGTCAGGTTTTAAGCAATTTTAATAAAATAAAAAAGCAAGAAGTAATTTTAGTGGGAAGAATAAGAACAATGAGGTCTCATGGTTCTTTAACTTTTTTTGATTTTGAGGATGGAACAGGTAGAATCCAGGCAATGTTTGCCAAAGATAAAATAGGGGAAAAGAACTACCAGTTTTTTCTTGAATATTTTGATGTTGGTGATTTTATTGAAGTAAAAGGTTTTCTCTTTAAAACAAAAAGGGGAGAGAAAACTATTGAAGGCAGAGATTTTAAAATGATTGCTAAAAGCTTAAGGCCATTGCCTGAAAAATGGCATGGACTGAAAGATATTGAAGAAAGGTATAGAAAAAGATACCTTGATTTAATTTTTTCTCCAGAAGTTAGGAAAAAGCTTGAAATGCGCTCAACTTTAATTAAGGAAATAAGGAAATTTCTTGACCAAAAAGGATTCTTAGAGGTAGAAACTCCTATCTTGCAGACAATTTATGGAGGAGCTCGAGCCAAGCCTTTTAAAACCCATCTTAATGCTTTGGATATGGATTTGTTTTTAAGAATTTCTCCAGAATTGTATTTAAAGAGATTACTTGTCGGAGGGTTTGAAAAGGTTTATGAAATAGGCAAGTGTTTTAGAAATGAAGGAGTGGACAAGCTTCATAACCCTGATTTTACTATGCTAGAGTTTTATTGGGCTTATGCTGATTACAAACAACTGATGAAACTAACTGAAGAAATGTTTGGAGCTATCTTGAAAAACACTTTAAAGAAAACAGAGATTGAATATCAGGGGCAGAAAATCAGTTTTAAAAAACCCTGGGAAAGGATTGAGTTTTTTGCTTTGCTGGAAAAATATACAGACATCAAATATGAGGAAATAAATGAAATAGCTTTGGCCAATAAAGCTAAAGAATTGGGCATTGAAATACCTAAAGGAACCGATAAGGCTAATATCGCTGATGAGATTTACAAAAAATATTGCCGACCAAAAATAGTTCAACCAACTTTTGTTACCCACCATCCTTATGGCTTTCAACCTTTGGCTAAAAATATTGATTCTCAAAAATTGGCCAGTTTTCAAGCAATAGTTGGCGGAGCAGAAATTATTAATGCTTTTTCTGAATTAAATGACCCAATAGAGCAAGAGAAAAGATTTAAAGAACAAGAAAAAATGTTTAAAGGAGGGTTTGAAGAAGCCCAAAGGTCTGATAAAGAGTTTGTTGAGGCCTTAGAATATGGCATGCCTCCAGCTGCTGGTTTTGGTATGGGTATTGACCGTCTAGTTTCTATTCTTACTGATTCAGATTCTTTGAGAGAGGTTATTCTTTTTCCTTTGATGAAGCCAAGGGAATAAAAAAAAGAGCCCCTATTTTTAAATAAAGAGGCTGAGGAAGAAGAGGCGGATTAGGGCTCGAGAAAGCCAGACGAGGAAGAACCATAGTAGTAGTAGAACGCTGAGTGAGGCAACGATAATGATAGCTGCTTGAAAGTTTCCTTCTGAATTTTTTTGGAGTAATCTCCAACCAATAATAACTCCTGCACAACCAAGAGGTATGGTTATTACCACGTCTCCGCCAATTAAAGCCGTTATAACCAGGAAGATTCCTGAAATTATGCCAATGCCAGCAATGATAATGATAATCAAATCGGCCAATTTGGTTAGATTTGATTTTTTGAGGAATCGGGAAAGTCCTGATTCTACCATTTCTTCTGTTGACCATACAGTGAGTTCTTTCCAGCCGATATAGCCGGCAAGAACGCCCACCACTATGCCAATAACGGCATTAATGATTTCAAAGGGCATATTTTAATAATACTATGATTTTTGTAATTGTCAAGATTGATTTTGACAAATATTTTTTCTTTTGGTATAAAAAATTAGCCCTTTAAAATTGGGGTGATAGAAAATGATAAGCGTTGAAAAGATTTTCAAGGAAAGAAAAGCTTGCTGGGTCCATAGTGGTGATCCGGCAGAGCCCCATGTGGAATTAACCAGTGGGCTGTGTAGCAATGCTTACTTCAATTGCTCACGAATTTTATCCGACCCAATTCTGGTAGAAGAATTGGCTAGGCTATTGTGTAGCAAATTAAAGCAAGCGGGAATAGAAGATTCTTTTCCTGACTGGGTAGTTGGTTCTGCTTATGGAGCCATTACTTTTTCTTATGAAGTGGCGAAGCAGTTAGGAACAGAACATGCTTTTACTGAAAAAACTTCTCAACCTCACCAAATGTCTTTTAAAAGAATAGAAATTCCTAAGGGTTCTTTAATTCTGGAGATAGAAGACATTATTACTACATTTACAACAGTAAGGGCGGTGAAAGAAGCGATTGTCCGTGACAATCCTTATCCAGTAGAGTTTTTCCCTCTGGTAGGAACTATTATTTATCGGCCAGCAAAGTTTGATAAAAACAGCTGTCAAGTTGTTGCTTTGATGAAAAAGCTGGTTTGGTCTAGTTCGCCAAGCGAGTGTCCGCTTTGTCAATTAGGCTCTCCCCGTTATCGTCCCAAGGAGATGTGGGATAAATTCATTGAAAACAGGTGATTAATTTCGCCTTGTTTTTTTGTTTTTAATCTGTTATTATATTCTTAATAATTATTAATTTATTAAAAATATGCTGGACATTAAGTTCATAAGGGAAAATCCTGAAAAAATTAAAGAAGCTTGTCAAAAGAAAAAGATTGATTTTGATATTGAACATTTTTTGAAAATTGATGAAAAGAGAAGGGAATTGTTGAAATCTTTGGAAGAGCTCAATGCGATTAAAAATCAAGCCAACAAAAGGGTTCAATTGGCTCAGAGCGAAGAAGAGAAGAAAGATATTATTTGCCAGATGCAGGAGCTGGATAGAAACTCTGACCTTAAAGAAAAAGAGTTTAAGGAAATTGATAAGGAGTTTAAAGAGTTAATGCTTTTAATCCCTAACATTCCTGATGATTCTGTGCCAGTAGGAGATTCTGATTTAGATAATGCGGAGATCAGAAAATGGGGGAAAAGACCTAACTTTAAGTTTGAAATTAAAGACCATATTCAATTAGCCAAGGATTTAGATTTAATTGATTTTGAAAGAGGGACAAAAGTAGTTGGATTTAGAGGATATTTTCTCAAAAGAGAAGCAGTTCTTTTATGTTTTGCTATTTGGCAATACACCTTAGACCTTTTAAAGAAAAAAGGGTTTATGCCAATAATCGCTCCTTCTTTAGTTAAAGAAAGCGCTTTAATCGGAACTGGCTATCTTCCTCAACAAAAAGATGAGGTTTATTCTGTTGGTGAAGGAATGTATCTTGCTGGTACAGCTGAAGTTCCTTTAATGAGCTATCATGCTAATGAAATTTTAGAAGAAAAAGATTTGCCCTTGAAATACTTGGGTTTTTCTCCTTGTTTTAGAACTGAGATTGGCAGTTATGGTAAAGATACGCAAGGCATTTTAAGAGTTCATGAATTTATGAAATTAGAGCAAATTGTTATTTGTCAAAATAGTAAGGAAGAATCAGTAAAACTTCATGAAGAAATTACAAAAAATGCAGAAGAAATTCTTCAAGGGCTGGAGATTCCTTACCGAGTAGTTGTGAATTGCACTGGAGATTTGGGGTTAGGACAAATTAAAAAATATGATATTGAATGCTGGGTTCCTTCGCAAAATCGCTATCGGGAAACTCATTCTTCATCCTATTTTTTTGATTATCAAGCTAGAAGATTAAACATTCGCTACAAAACAAAAGAGGGGGAAATTAAGTTCGTTCATTCTCTTAACAATACAGGCATTGCTACACCGAGAATTCTTATTCCTCTTTTGGAGAATAATCAACAGAAAGATGGAAGCGTCAGACTTCCCAAGGCTTTGTATCAATACCTTGGTTTTAAAGAGATAAGGAGAAAATGATAATGGTTGAATTAAGAGAAAAAAAAGTAAAAGTCTGGAAAAAGGAAACGAGATACAGGGTGGTTGGTCAAAGCAAACAAAAGATCTTAATTTTGCATGGTTGGGGTGCTACTTCTTATTCGTGGAGAAATGTTTCTTATGCTTTGGCAGAAAAAGGATTTGAAGCAATTGCTCTTGATTTGCCTGGGTTTGGAGAAACTCCTCCTCCCCAAGAAGCTTGGGGGACAGATGAATATGTTGATTTTATTGAAAGTTTTGCAAAAAAGATAAAATTGGAAAAATTTCATCTTCTTGGCCACTCTTTTGGCGGAGCTTTAGCCTTGAAGTTTGCTGTTAAAAAAAGTTCTTTTGTAGACAAGCTGGTTTTATGCGGAGCAGCAGCCATTAGAAAAGAAAGATTAAGTTCACGGCAGAAACTTTCTCAATTTTTAGCCAAACATGCGCCAAAAATAATTAGCAAAGTGCCAATTTATCCTCTTTTTGAGAAAATTACTTATCGGATAGCCGGCGCTTATGACTATTATCAAGCTAATCCCATAATGAAAGAAATATTTAAAAGAATAATTACTGAAGACATGAGCGAATTGGCTAAAGAAGTTAAAAGACCTTGTCTAATTGTTTGGGGAGAGAACGACCAAGTTGTTCCTTTGGCAGACGCTTTTGAGCTTAATAATTTGATAAAAAACTCTGAACTAAAAATAATTGATGAGGCGGGGCATAATCCTCACCGCACTCATCGCCAAGAATTGTCTCAGATTTTAATTGATTTTTTTAAGAAATAATGACCACTCGTTTATTATTATTTTTAATTTTTTTATGGCTCTTTAAGCAAATTAAGAGCTATCTTTTTTGGCTTTATTTATGGCAATTGAAAAATTATCATTGGGGCAGATTTTTGGCTCATTTTAAAACAGAAGCAGGAAAGAGGATAGTAAAAGAAGAGGTCTTGTCTTTTGTTTTACTTGTTTCTCTAGCTTTTTATTCTTTAAATTCTTATCTTTTGTTAAGTATTTTTCTGTTAGTTTTTGCTTTGGAAGATTTAAAAGCTTTCAAAAATTTGCTTAGTGGAAAATTAAAAGCGCCAAAATTTACAAAGAAAACTGCTTTGCTTGGATTTTTCAATTTTGGTTTGCTTTTGATTTTTTCTTCTCTCCTTGTTTATAATCTTTGCGCTAGTCCTTTTATTGTTTTGTTGGGAACTCTTTTATTAGATTTCTTATCTCCTTTTATTGTTTCCTTGGTGGTAATGTTTTTCCAGCCCTTAACTATTATTTTGCGTAATAGAACAATAAAAAAAGCAACACAAAAAAGAGAAAGTCTTAAAAACTTGTTAACCATTGGTATTACTGGCAGTTACGGTAAAAGTTCAGTTAAGGAGTTTTTAAAAGAAATTCTTTCTTTTGATTTCAAAGTAGTGGCAACAGAAAAAAATGAAAACTCAGAATTAGGAATTTCAGAATGCATTTTGAAAAAACTTAGCCAAGAGCAAGAGATATTTATTTGTGAAATGGGCGCCTATAACCGAGGAGGAATAAAGTTGCTTTGTTCTATTGCCAAACCAAGAATAGGAATAATTACTGGAATCAGCAATCAGCATCTAGCTACTTTTGGCTCTCAGGAAAATATTGTTAAAACAAAATTTGAGCTGATTGATTCTCTACCCGAAGAAGGTTTAACTGCTTTGAATTGGGATTCAGAATTAGTAAGAAACAATTTTAAGAGAAAAATAGCAAGTTTGAAATACGGAGTTTTAGAGAGGCAAGATGCTTGGGCCGAAGATATTAAAATTCAAAAAGACAGAATAAGCTTTAAAGCATGTTTTAAGAATAAAGATTCAGTAGAAATAGAAGCAGCGGTAGTAGGCGAGCAAAATGTTCTTAATCTTTTAGCGGCAGTAAGCGTGGCTAGAAAATTGGGAATGGAGCTTAAGGATATTGCTTCAGCTTGTAAAAAAATGAAGCCAGAAAAAAGAATATTCTCTTTTCAGGGAATAGATATCATTGATTTCAGTTATTCTTCTAATCTTAATGGAGTTTTAGCTCACCTAGAGCATTTGAAGCTTTGGCTAGGAAAGAAACTAGTGATTATGCCTTGTTTGATAGAGCTGGGCCGAGACTTTAAAGAAACTCATGGAAAAATTGGTAAAAAAATTGCTGAAATAGGAGCAGAAGCAATACTTACTAGTAAAGAATGCTTGCCTTTAATTAAAAAACAAGGAGCTCAGGCTGTTTTTCTCAACAATCCTTTAGCCATTAAAGAGAAAATAATTAAAGAAATGAAAAAGGGGGACGTTGTTCTTTTAGAAGGAAGAGTGCCGGATAAATTAATTGAAATTTTAACAAAATGAAGAAAATTATTTCCACTACTCTTTCTCCTAATTTTGAAAAAGACGATGTAGCTTTAAGCTTAAAATTCGTTTTTTCCCCTTGGCAATGGAAAAGGGGAGACAAGATAAAAGAATTAGAAAAATCTTTTCAGGAAAAATTGGGATTCAGCAATTCTTTTTTCTTTAATAGCGGCCGTAGTTGTCTTTTAGCTATTCTAGAAGCAATGGATATTAAAAAGGGGGACGAGATTATTGTTCAAGCTTTTACTTGTAATGCAGTTATTAATCCAATTTTAAAAAATGGGGCAAAACCTATTTTTGTTGATTTAAAAGACGATTTAAACATTGATGAAAAGAAAATAGGGGAGAAGATTTCTCCTCAAACAAAAGCAATAATTGTCCAACATACTTTTGGCTGGCCAGCTGAAGTTGAAGAAATTAAAAAGATCTGTCAAGAAAATAATCTTTATTTAATTGAAGATTGCGCCCACTCTTTGGGAGCTGAGTATAATGGTAAGTATTGCGGTTCTTTTGGTGATATTAGTTTTTTTAGTTTTGGCAAGGATAAGATTATTTCTTCTGTGTTTGGCGGAGCTGTGGTGGTAAATAATGTAAAGCTTTTGGAAAAAATTGAAAAAGAATACAACGAATCTCCTTTTCCTTCTTCTTCTTGGACTTTTCAGCAATTACTTTATCCTAGTTTAATGGAATATATTTTTTTACCATTGTTCAGGTTTAGAATAGGAAGAAAAATTTGGTCAGCTTTTTTTGAACTCAATGCTTTTTATCTTCGTTCAGTAACTAAAGAAGAAAACCAGGGAATCCTTCCTTCTTTTTTCGGCAAAAAACTTCCTAATGCCTTGGCTGGCTTAGCTTTGAATCAATTAAAAAAACTGGAAAGATTTAATAATCACCGTAGAGAAATAGCTGCTGTTTATTTCAGAGAATTTAAAGATATAGCTGTTTTTAAAGAAGATTTTGAAAAAAGGAATCCTGTTTTCATGAGATTTCCTTTAAAAAGCAATAAGGCTTCTTTGATTATTTCCGAAGCAAGAAAGTTTGGACTTTTTCTTAATGATGGGTGGCGGGAAACAATTGTTGTCCCTCCTAAAACTATTCAAGAAAAGATGGGCTACAGAAAAGGAGAGTGCAAGCTAGCAGAAGAATTAACAAAAGAAATTGTTTCTTTACCTACTCATATTAAAGTTTCTGTAAAAGATGCAGAAAAAATAGCTTGGGTTATTAATTCTCTTGCCAGATAAGAGTAATTTGTAGTAGAATAAAACAATATGTTTGATAAAATAAAAAAATTAAATGAATTAAAAGAACTAGAAAACTCGCTGGGAAAAGAATTAGTGGAAAAAGAGCTTAGAGGAGTAAAGGTGGTGGTTAACGGCAAAGCAGAAATTGTAAGCATTGAATTAAATCCCGAGTTAACCAGAGAAGAGCAAGAGCGAGTTTTGAAAGAGTGTGCGAATAAAGCTTTGGAAGAAGCAAAAATAATAATGGCCAAAAAAGCCACTGCCATAACTGGTTTTAATTTTTAAATTAATATATGAACATTTTGCCAACAATTACAACAACTTTTGGGGCAAATTGGAAAGGGAAAATTAAAGAAGTGGAAATGTTTGAGCTTAAAGAAGTAGCTCTTTTTCCAACTTGTTTAGATAAAAATGAAAGAAGAGAAATGTATAATCTTCTTTCCAAAACCAATATCAAAAATATTCCTTTTGTACATTTAAGACATGATATGGAAGTAGGGGAATTGGAGTTCTTTATTAAAGAATATAATACGCAAATTTTTTGTGTTCATTCCAGTCAAGAATATCCTGTACCCGGAGAATGGATAAAGTTTTCCAGCGTTATTGCCATTGAGAACACTTTGCCAAACTATTTTGAAGAAAAAGAATTAAAAAGATTCGGAGGCATTTGTCTGGATTTTGCTCATTTAGAAAATGACCGAATAACAGATTTAGACAAATTCAATCATGACTTTTCTTTTTTAAGCAAGTTTCCAATAAGGTGCAATCATATTAGCGCTATTAAAGAAGATTTTGTCATTGAAGAAGACGAAAAAATTAGGTATGACAGTCATAGTTTCAGCGATTTATCAAACTTTGATTATTTAAAAAAATATTCTTTGGAGCTTTTTTCTGATTTTTGCGCTTTAGAATTAGAGAATCCTATTAGAGATCAGCTGCAAGCCAAAGACTACATTTTAAAGATTTTACAAAATAGAGACGCATACATTAAGAAGTTTTTAAAATAATGGAAGCAAGGACGATAGAAAACAAAGAAGAATGGGAAAATTTTCTTCTTTCCTGCGAAGAGAAGACCTTCTGTCATTCTTGGAATTGGGGAGAGTTTAATTTTTTGCTAGGAAACAAGATTTGGCGTTTTGGAGTTTTTGAGAGTAATAATTTATTAGCAGTTTTTCAAGTTATTGGAATTAATGCTAAAAGAGGAAGATTTCTTTTTGTGCCTCATGGTCCAGTTTTTTTGAAAGACCATGAAAAGATAAAAGCCATTTTAGAACTTGTTCTGAAAACTTTGAAAGAATTAGGAAAAAGAGAAAACGTTTTGTTTCTAAGAATTGCTCCCTTGCTTTTAAGAAATGAAGAGAACAATCAGTTTTTTGATGAGCTAGGATTTATCAACGCGCCTATCCATATGCACCCAGAAATTACTTGGGAGCTGGATTTAAGTTTGTCGGAGGAAGAGCTTTTAAAGAATATGAGAAAGACGACACGTTATCTTATCCGTCAAGCTGAAAAGAATGAGAAAATAGAAATAGTTAAATCAACCGATAAAGAGGATTTGGAAGGTTTTGAAAAGATTTATCAAGAAACAGCCAAGAGGCATTCTTTTGTTCCTTTTTCTAAAGAATATCTAGAGAAAGAATTGGAAACTTTTGCCAAAGACAATCAAGCTTTAATCTTTTCCGGAAAATACAAAGGAGAAGTTATCTCTTCAGCTATAATAATTTTTCACTCTCAAAGAGCTTTTTATCATCAGGGTGCTTCTTTGCCTTCAAAAGCACCTGTTTCTTATCTTGTTCAATGGGAAGCTATTAAAGAGGCTAAGGCAAGGGGATGTCAAAAGTATAATTTCTGGGGCATTGTTCCGCAGGCAGAGCAATCTACTAATCATCCTTGGAAAGGACTTACTTTATTCAAAAAGGGGTTTGGTGGAGCAGAAAAGGATTATGTAAAGACCAAGGATTATCCTTTAAGCTGGAGATACTGGTTGGTTTTTGCTTTTGAACATTTAAGAAAGAAAAAAAGGCATTTATGAAAAAAAAGAGAAAGCATGCAAAAACAAGAAGAAGGAAAAAGAATAAGCTGTTGCTGGGTTTAGCTTTGATTGGAGGTTCTTTGCTTCTAGGCTTTGGTGCTCTTTACTATTTCTCTCCAGAGTTGAGCATAAAAGGGGTGGAGGTTGTTGGTGCGACAACTGTTCCTCAAGAGGAAGTAAAAAAGGCTGCTCAGGAATTATTCTCTTCTTCTTTTAATTTTTTAGGAAAAGAAATAACTATAGATAATATCTTTGTTTCTTTGGAAGGAAGGGCAAATAAATTATTAGAAGAGTTTCCTGAGATTGAAAAAGTAAATATTAAGAAAGATTATACTAAAGGAATAGTTTATATAGAGGTTCTAGAAAAAGAGCCAGTAGCTGTTTGGAAGGAAAACGGAAAATGTTCTTTACTGGATGCAAAAGGCAGCTTTGTTAAGCAGTGTTCGGGTCAAGACAATTTTGTTATTATTGAGCAAAAGGAAGAAATAGAAAATTTAAATAAAGAAGAAGCAATAAAAGCTGTTCTTACTTTAAAGAAAGAGCTTGAACATTATGATTTGAAAGCAGAGAATTTTTCTTTTTTTGCTGATAAGCTAGTGGCTGAAGATTTAAAAGGTTGTGATTTTATCTTTAGCTTGGGAGATGATTTTGATTGGCAGATAGAAAAAATGCAGACAATTCTTAATCAAGAAAAATACCTTAATAACCTTGAAAGTTTTCAATACATTGAATTAAGGTGGGGTAATCAGGCAGTGGTTAAGAAGAAATAGCTTGCTCTTGACAACATTTATAATTTTTGTTAAAGTCTAGGCGATTTTAAGAAGATTATAAAATTAATAAAATATGAACAAAAAGCTTTTTCTTTTATCGTTTTTCTTAATAATTGCTATTTTTAGTACTAATGGTTTTGTTTTTGCTGCGGTTAATGGAGAATGCGGGCCATTAAATGGGCATTCATACAGAGCGCCATTTTCTCCTTCTACATCTTCTGAGCTTTGTTATACTGGAACTCCTTCTGGCATAAGCGGCTCAGGACCTTGGAAGTGGACATGCTATGGTAAAGACGGGGGCACGAACGCTTACTGTTCAGCAGAGAAAACATCGGTCAATCCATATATTTGTTGTTGTGAGCCTGTCAATGGCCAATGTGGTTCTTCTAATGGAGGACAATTTACTAGCACTCCTACTTCAAACCTTTGTGTTTCAGGAACAGCATCTGTTGTCTCTGGCTCAGGACCTTGGAACTGGACATGCTATGGTAAAGACGGGGGCACGAACGCTTACTGTTCAGCCAGTAAACCAACACCTGTCAATGGCCAATGTGGTTCTTCTAATGGAGGACAATTTACTAGCGTCCCTACCTCTGGACTT
>Ga0302251_1000565_pt1 | contig 32412 bp, 27 predicted proteins | sample AAG_RA_Gln_MG_FD_193534 | JGI IMG/M metagenome (GOLD analysis project Ga0302251, IMG submission 193534) | Enriched activated sludge microbial communities from anaerobic digester in WTTP, New Holstein, Wisconsin, United States - AAG_RA_Gln | ecosystem: Engineered > Bioreactor > Anaerobic >... | reverse complement strand
TCCATATTATCGAAAGAGACAGTAAAATTCAATAGAGGCAATAGTTCATTCAATCTCACAGAAGTATGATTCAAAGCCATTTATAGAGAGCTTTCGACCTGCCTGCAAATTCCGAACTCTATCACCCGGTTTTGAGGTACTTCGTTCTGAAAGACTAAAGACCACATATCAGGTTATCTCTTTGATCCCCGGTACGGGGGAGAGAGCGAAAACTTTCATTTCCGTCGCCACTTTAAATCATGAACGGCAGTCCTTCAGGACATTTCAGATCGAGAAGCTCAATACGTTCTTCTCATCTTTCACATTTCTGTGAGCCCTGCGGCCATCCATACTACTCCCTGGATGAGATGAAAAGGGCTGCTCCGATCACAATGAAACCCGGCATGATCATCCCCAGGGCACTCCACTTTATGCTCCTCATGAAAGCCCCGACGAGATCGTTCTCTCTGATATACTGCTGCCTTGATGGGGCGGCCATTATGACCAGGGGCTGCTCTAGGGGTCCCTGAAAGTATGACAGATCAGGGAGCGCTTCCTTGAGTCCATTTACAGGGCCCATATTGGATTTGTACACGCCCTTCATCGACGATGGCGGCGTAACTGTAGCGTCACCGGAATAAGCGATCCAGAGCGTTCTCTCTGTTCCCTTGACAGGCACCCACGTCTCGAGGCGCTGCGGCTTCTTTGTTTCACTTGACACGGAGCGCTCAGGGAGCAGCGTGACGCCCACATACGGAAGATTGCCGGCAAACCTCGAGGCGTACCATCTGCCCATTGCCGCATTGGAATATGTGATGGCGAGCACTCCCTGATATCCGTCGCCTGACAGGGCCGCCGAAAGATCTGTTTCATTCGGCTTTGTCACAATCCACAGTCTTCCCTTTGCTTCCGGAACGATATGAAACATCCTCTTTGAATAGTCCTTCTCTTTTACACCATCGACTTTCATGGAATACTCGAGCTCAGTTCCCTCGAAAGCCTCAGGCGAAAGCGAAGCCCCATGCAGGGTAACCATCTGCCCTGCCAGATCGTTCCTGCGCTCCCAGAGTTCATAAGGATTAGTCACGACTATTCCTCCGCCGGATTTATAGGGGCTGAATTTGTAGCCATCTCCGTCAATGATCCGGAACAGCTTCTTATCCCATTCAACTGTTTCATTCTTCAAAGAGACAAACGAGTTGTACGCGACTGGATGCCTGACGAGATCTTTTGCCGACATGCTCTTTTCACTGCCCAGTGCAGATGCAAGCTCGTTGAGAGGCGTCCAGGGGATGAACTGCCAGAAGCCGATGGAGAAGAGGAGGCCTCCGCCCATCAGCAGCATGGCGACAAGGTTTGAATAGCCAAGGAATATCCCATAAGACAGCTTGCGATAGCGGACAATGAAAAGAACAGCCGACGCAGCGAGCGCTGTCAGCACAATAACCGTAGCCGCCGCAGACCGAAGCGCAAAGAGAAGAATTATGAAGCCGTCGACAGCAAGTATGACGAAATCGATCCGCCCCCACCTTTTTGCCATGAGAAAAGTTACAATGAGAGAAGGGACGAGAACCGGCAGTGAGAGCAGCAGCAGTATGACCTCAAATGGTATGAAGAGCGGAGAGCCTCCTCCTCTCTTTCCCGGCAGATCATCGCTCTGCCCGGATGGAGCGGCAGAACCCTTTTCAGATACTGAAGCGGCATCATCAGTTTTTACGGACGCCGCGGCCCCTTTCCCTACAGGCTTCGAAGACTTGAGATTACCTGCCATCTTCAGGAACTCACCTGCGTCTCCGGAATCGCCATCAGCCAGGCGCTTAATCCATGTTTTCGGACCTGTTGACAGATCTCCGGCAGGTGGAACCGCCTGTATGATCCGTTCGGACAGGCGCTGTCGGGCATAGACGGCCTGGGCTTTCAGATCAGGCCCGGGATTGGCTCCAATGAAACGCTCATACGAGGTCATCGCGTCATTGTGCCTTCCAAGCTTTTCCTCCACGAGAGCCTTGTGAAACCATGCAAGCGCGAAGGCCGGCTCAATTCCGAGGGACTTCTTAAAGCAGTCAACAGCGAGCAGAAGCGCATTCCAGGCCTCTCCGCCCTGGACTGACGGAGGCTCAGGGTATAGCGCGTCAAGAGCATTTCCTTTGAGGAACCAGACCTCTGGGTCCTCCCTGTGTGAATTGAGGGCGCTGTCAAGCAGCGCAAGGCTTTCATTCCACAGACCATACTCCTGAAGCAGTCCAACGGCAGCCTTGCAGGCCTTCACCTGCTGAGCCGCAGAATCGATGCACTTCCTGAGAACAGATACGGCTTCATCTCTGTGCCCTCTCTGCAGAAGCCCTGAAGCCTCATCAATGGTCTTCCTCAGCATTGACATTCCAATGTCTTCCACCATTTACTCTTCCCCCCGTAAGTCTCATAAGGTATCCATAACCATATTATCATGAAATCGACTTATTGTCAATATGACACTTTTTAACTTAACTCTGAATAGAAGGCGGCGACTGCGTTTCGTAGCAGAACCGACGACAGCCTGCGCAGATGTATCGAATGACTGATGAATGTTCAAATGCCCCTGAAGAACAGAGGCTTTTCACAGACTAAATCGGAATTACCTCCATATAATTAACTCTTTACGGCCTGCCGACCTCACCGGCGGCGCTCAGGCCCTTCTCCCTTGCCGTCAGTATAGTAAAGATCAGCCCCAGCAGGCATATGGCCGCCGCGCAAAGGTAGACAGCCTGAAAGCCGTGATTGAGCAGACCGGCTGGAATTCCGGCATCGGCGAGGTCTCCTGAATGTCTCGGAATCATCTCCGAGAAGAGAGCCTCAAAGAGGCATACACCGAGCACAAGGGCAAGCTTGCTGAACACATTGAACACTCCGGAAGCCTCGCCCTGATGGTTCTCCTCTGCCATGCTCATGACGAGGTTGTTGTTGGAAGGCATGAAAAGTGAGTTCGAAATGGCGTACCAGAAGAGAAACACGATTACCGGATAAAGGCTCTGAACGCTGAGGGTGAAAACGAATGACAGGCAGGCGCAGGAGGCCGAGAGCATCGCGGCTGCGCACAGCAAAGAAGGCCTGATTCTGTCTGAAGCCCGGCCGGCCCTGGGGCCTGCAATCATATAGACTATCGAGTATATCATCAGAACGAGGCCTGCCTGCTGGGGCTTCAGGCCCCTGCTCATCTCCAGGTAGAAGGGGAGCATGAAGTTGTTTCCGGCCATTATTATCAACGCCGCCATCGTCCCGACGATAGCGAAGAGGAAAGACGTGTTCTTGAAAATGCCGAGATTGAGCAGCGGATTGGCGCTCCTCTTCTCCTGCACAATGAATAGGACTGTTATTGCAAAGGCCAGCAGAAATGCCGTGACGATCGGGACGGATGTCCATCCGCACTCCTTTCCGAAGTTCAGCGCATATACGAGAGATAGTATGCCGAAAAAGCTCAAAGCCGCTCCTTTGAAGTCAAAATGCCTTCCGCTCTCCGTGCTGCGGTCGCTCGCAGGAAGCGTTCTGACGCATAGTATCGATGCAATTATGCCGACAGGGACGTTGAGGAGAAATATCCAGTGCCAGGAAAGATATCCTGTGATTATCCCCCCGAGAGGAGTTCCGACTGCTATGCCGACAGCCGCTGCGCTTGAAACACATCCAAAAGCCCACCCCCTCCTGTCAGCGGGCAGATGCTTCGTTATAGAGGTATACCCCGATATTACGATCATCGCCCCTCCGATTCCCTGGAGGAATCTGGATAACACGAGGATCCAGATAGTCCATGAGATACCGCAGAGAAGAGAGCCTGCGGAAAAAACCAGATATCCGGCTACGAACATGTTCTTGACGCCGAATGTGTCCACCATCTTGCCGAATATCAGAGTCGTGCTCGTCAGGGCCAGCAGATACGAGATGACCACAAGAGAAACATTGCTCATGGTGATATCGAAGTAGCGGGATATCGTCGGAAGCGAGACATTCACTATGTATGTGTCCAGATTCACCATGAAAGCCGAAAAGACTATGGATAAGATAATCGGCGAATACTTTCTGTAGTCAACCTGCTCCAACTGTTCAGTCATAGTCGCTGTCCACCGGCTCGAAAGTGCTTATATTGTCAAACTGCACGAAGAAAGAAAACCTTCACCGTGACAGACAGGGGAAGGCATTAAAGCTGCACCATCCCTGCGGAAGGTGAAGCGACGCTCAAGTGATGATCACGACTTCATCTGCCACTCTTCTCGAGCTGCTTTCTGACATGCGAGGCAATCGTCTTGATGAACTCGGTGGCCAGCACCAGCTCATCCCAGTTCACCGAGCTTTCATCTGAGAGCTTCTGCATCCTGAGGCAGTCGTCATTTTTATAGTAGCGCGGAATCACGCCCGAAAATATGAATCCGAGATCTTCGGCTGCCTTTACCGCTTCCAGAAAGCCGCTGTCTCCCATAGGGAGATCGACGACACAGACGGAGCAGCCTTTCTCTTCGAAGCCGTCAATGGCTCTCCCGAATGCTTCCGGAAAGTCCCTTCCGCATCTGTGCACTGTGATGAGAAGCATTCCGCTGAATGCATTTACCGGATTGAGCACTGTTTCATCTGCTGAGGGCTGTTCTTGAGCAGCTTTCGGCCTGAGATCGATTCCCAGGTTCGAATAGATCTTTCCTGTTATCTCCTCATGATTCGGCGGCACGAACACGACGCTTTCTGCGCTGTCCTCGAGATTTGCGTAGTATGTCGTTATCGTTACGCGTGAATCAGAGTGTTTTACGATACCGAAGTCTATGCCTCCCGGGACGAAGTTGAGCTGCAGCCCGCACTCTCGCGCCCCTGCCGAATAGCTGGCCTTCTGGGAATAGGCGTGATTGGCCACCGCTTCGTTATACAGCCCCTTTATGCCCATTGTGCGGGCAGTCGAATGCATGAAGGAGAGAATTTTTCCGAAGATCCCCATGCCCTGAAATGCAGGCGAGACTATGGAATGCCCCCTCTCAGGGATCCCCATGGAGGGAGTGAAGCTCATAGACACGTGTCCCGCTATTCTGGTTCCTGCGGAAGCCAGGAAGCTGATCATGATGCCTTCTGCATTCAATCTGGCTATCTCGGACGGATCGTAGGCCCATTGAAGGGCGTATGTGTCTCCGTACACTTCTCTGAAGAGCGCCGCCACGCCTTCAGCGTCGGCCTCGAGAAACCTTCTTATCACGAGCTCTGATGGATTCATTCGGCACCTCACATGGAAAACATCTGTGACAGGGCTCTCCGCTGTATCTTGCCTGTGGCGGCTCTGGGGATCGCATCCATGATGTGAATCTCCTTCGGGACCTTGAACGGCGCAAGCCTCTCGCTGCAGAAGCCTTTGATCTCCTCCGGAGAAGCCTGCCTGCCGAGCACAACCGCGGCGTGTATCTCTTCGCCGTATTTATGGTCGGCGACTCCGAAGCACGCCGCCTCGGTCACGCACGGGTGCTCGAGCAGCACGGCATCGACCTCTGCCGGCGAGATCTTCTCGCCGCCCCTGTTGATCAGCTCCTTGATCCGCCCTGTCAGGCTCAGGTAGCCCCGCTCGTCGAGAAATCCCTGATCGCCTGTACGGAGCCATCCCTGCACGAAGGCGGCCGCGTTTGCCTCAGGGTTGTTGTGGTAGCCCTTCATGACGCTCCTGCCTTTTATGCATACCTCGCCCCTGTCGCCTTCCTTCAGGAAATTCCCTTTTTCATCTACTATCGCTATCTCAATCCCTGTCGCCTTCCCCACTGTTCCTACCGCCCGCAGCGAAGGGGGGAGAGGATTGGAGGCCATCTGGTGGGAGGCCTCGGTCATTCCGTAGGCCTCGAGAACAGGCGAGCCGAAACTCTCTTCCATCCTGTGCATGGTGGCCGGCGCCAGCGCCGAGCTGCATGAGCGGATGAACCTCATCAGGCCTTTCGGCGGGTTCTCCTTGTCGGACAGTTCGAGCAGTATGTGATGAATAGTGGGAACGGCAGAAAACCAGGTGGCCCTGTGCTTTATCGCATGCTCCCAGAAGCTGTGCGCCGAGAATTTCGGAGGTATGATCAGGGTTCCTCCGGACCTGAGAGTTGAAAGCGCGGCCCCGATGAGGCCGTGGACGTGAAAGAGCGGCATCACGATAAGACTCACGTCGTCTCCGCGGAGAGAATAGGTTTTTATGATATTGTTTATCGAGCTCGCGAGATTCCCGTGGGTTAGAGGCACGCCCTTGGGCCGCCCTGTAGTGCCGCTCGTGTGCAGAAACATGGCCGTGTCGCCTTCCGACGGAACAGATGGCTCTCCAGTGTTCGAGGCGGCAGGATTGATGCATTCGAGAAAAAAAATGCCGCTTCCGCCGATGCCTGTCTCCCAGACAGGCATATGCAGGTAGCCTGCCGCCTCTTTTGCGGCGGGGCATGTGTTTCGTGTTGTAATCACTGCCTTCGCCCTGGCGTCTTCCATGTAGAATCTGAACTCGTCGGCAGTGTATGCAGAGTTGAGAGGCGCCGCTATGGCTCCCATGGAGGTCACGGCGAGAAAGGATATTATGAACTCGACGCTGTTTGGAACAGCAACGGATACGACATCTCCCCTGCAGACTCCGTTTTTCCACATCAGTTCCGCCCAGCTCTGCACTTTTTCAGAAAGCGCGGCATAAGTAAGGGAAGGCCCGCCGTCAGGAACCGTTATGGCCGTGCTGTCATTTCCGGAAAGAGGGAAAAAATCCCTGAGAAGTGAGAAATCCTGTTGAATAATGGCAGTCACCCCCTCTGGTCGATATACTCAGAAATTCGAAGGTTCCACTGTATTTCCTGTAAAATGAAAATGGGGACAGACTCTAATATTAACAAATGGCGTGAATGTCTGCTGCGACAACATTTTCAGCAAATGAAGGAATGGTGCTCGGCAGGGCGAAATTATCTCTTCCCTGCTGGAATCTTGAATGTTGCAGTTATTCTCTCAAAAATGGACCGGAGGTAAGACATGGATCCCGTCTTCAAGTTCAAGGAAGTATCTTCGACACCGCTCTATGGCTTTTCTGCAGGCGAAGCGTTCCGCGAGAGAGTCCGCTCTGGAAAGATCCTGCCGCTGTGCGGGATACACGATTCATTTTCCGCGCTGATTGCCGCCAGGTATTTTGAAGGTGTTTTTCTGAGCGGCTTCGGTCTGGCTGCAAGTCTCTACGGCCTGCCTGATATCGGGTATATGAACTGGCGCGACATGCAGGACTTTGCCGCCCGCGTCCGCCTGATTCTGCCGCGCGCTCACATTCTGGTGGACATAGATGACGGCTTTGGCGAAGAGGTAATCTCCGCCAATACGGTCAACTATATGGAGGCTGCAGGAGTTTCAGCCGTGATGTTCGAGGATCAGAAGCGGCCGCGCCGGTGCGGCCACTTCGAAGGCAAGCAGGTTCTGCCTGCCGATCAGTATCTGACAAAGCTCAGGAGCCTTCTCAGCGCGAGAAGAAGCCTTTTTGTCATCGCCCGTGTCGATTCCACTGATATGGAAGACGCGTTCAGGCGAGCCAGGCGCTATGTGGAAGCAGGCGCAGATGGCATAATGATCGAGGCGATTCACGATCTCGATATCGTGCGCAAGCTCGAAAAGGAAATCAGCATCCCGATAATGGTAAACCAGCTTAACGGCGGGAAATCTCCGAACTGGACCGTGGCTGAGATGCAGGACGCCGGCGTGGACATAGTGATATACAGCACTCCCACGCTCTTCTCGGCACAGCACGGCATGCAGAAGTATCTGGCCGATCTCGTGGCTACAGGGAGGCTCCCGAACAACGGGACTGCGACGATGAGCGAGTGCGTCGAGATGCTGCACTCTCCGCCGAATTACAATTCGTTCAGAAAGACACCGTCAGGAAACAACCGCCGCTGAAAGCTGCATCCGCCGGAAAATGGGGACAGACTCTTATATTAACAAATGAGCTGAAAGCCTCCGGCAAGCGAGATACCGGCCTGCATGAGGCTCGCTGCCTGCAGAGGCGCCTTCACAGTGGTATCGTCGCCTGAAGACATGAAGAACCTCAAATCCATCGCAGCAGGCGAAGAGCCTCAGTTTGCAACGACAGACGAAGCAGAGCTTTACAGGAAGGCAGCCGTTCTCGCCGGCAGAGGCTATTCCTTCAAGGCTCATATGGCGTTCAGGCCTGAGTCCTCTCCGATGATCTCAATCCTGCAGCGCCTGAATGTCGTTCCTCTCCACCCTTCCTCTCTGTTGGATTCTATCTGCGCCAAGTCGTACAGCGCGTTGATCTGTTGATGATAGATGAGCCGGCATTGCTGGAATATGAATTACAGTAAACAGAAAATTAACAATACTGTAACAATAACCACAGAATTGTTTTCATATATTTCATATTCCGGCAATGCCAGAGATGCTATAATCCTCGTACGACAGACGAAGGGAGAAGCACCGATGCAGGCTTTGAAAGACAGAAGAGCAGAAAGCTGCCGCTTTTCCGGCAGCGCAGGGCAGACTGAAAAATCATCGATAGAGAAAAATATGAAACGCCAGGCTATAAACAGCTATCCTGCAATGATGGCAGGAGCAAATGAACTGCAGAAGGCACTGGCATCGATATGCATTGATACCTGCCGGAGGCGGAAAAAAACCAGAGATATGCTCCAGAAGCACTGGGACTCATTCATCAGCTGAGATTCTCCTGTTCTGCAGAGACACTCCCGAGCAGAGACACTCCCGAGCACAGGCAATTCAATCGATATTCCCTCTTTTGTATGATTGTCACCTGATGCAATTTTCTGATATAATCCGGATAATGTGTTGAAAAAATTCATAACGGGCAACAGATTCAGTCTTGAAAACACCTTCTGAGGAAATACTCATGCATCGGGAAGGATTTCTCCAGAAACCATCTTGAAGGACAGCACAAAAAGTGCTAAACTATATCAAGGTAATACAACTGCACGGTAGCATACAACTCTATGGAAAACCTTAAAAAGTGGAGAAAAGCCCTCGAGCTTACTATCAGTGTTTGCCTGATCTGGCTTATCATCTCCCAGATAAAGAGCTCGGTATGGATCAATCTGCTTTCATCGGCAAGAATAATATATGTGATTCCTGCCGTTGTAATCTTTCTGCTGATGAACTTCATCAACGCCTATAAATGGCAGCTCATCGCCCATTCCATGGGTATTCCCACAGGCTACGGGAAGGCCTTCCGCTATTATATGGTGGGAATCTTCATGAACACCATTCTTGTAGGCGGGGCAGGAGAGATAAAGAGAACCTGCGACCTCTCACGTGATAACCAGGAATACCTGGCCTCATTCATGTCGGTCATCATGGAGCGGTGGACCGGTTTCTGCGCACTCCTCCTCACAGCCATCATAGGTCTCTACATTCAGTATCCAAACTATCATCACACAATCTTCCCGGGAGTTCTTGCAATTATAACAATCTCCGGGATCGCCGTATCGGCGCTTCTCTTTGGAAGCTTCAGAAACATCTCTGTGCTCTCCCGCTTCGAGCGCCTTAAAAGCTTTGTAGAAAATTACGAAAAACTCTCCGACTCTCTGAACAGAAACAGAGGCCTGTTCATCAAGGCCCTTCTCATATCTCTCCCACAGCCCATTCTGTCGATTCTGTATTTTTATCTTCTCTCGCTGTCACTTTCGATCAACTTCCCCTTGCAGGTATTCCTTTTCACCGTGCCGTTCATCCTGATCATCACCACAATTCCAATCTCCATCGCAGGAATTGGTGTTCAGGAAACGTGCATCATCAATGTATTTGCGCCACTCAGCCTGAGCCTGGAGGCTGTTTTTTCCCTCTCAATCCTGAGCCATATCGGCAAAGTGGCTTCATGCCTCTGGGGAGCCTGCTACTACTTTATGATCAATGAATCCGTAAAGAAAAGAGAAAAGGAGCTTTCGGACTGCGCTGATACTCTTGAGCCCAAGCCCATTCCGGCACAGAGTATAGCTGCCGGCGAGAGTGCAGTTACGCCCTGATCTGTTCACAGCCTGTCGTACCCTCTGCGAGAGCAGTAGATATCATTCATGCTCCTCTGTATAAAAAAGGAATATGCCGAATGAAGTGGAAGTTCTCAGAAACGGAGGCATAACAAAGCACTGTCTATGAAAAAAGTCATCGTCGTCGGAGCAGGTGTAGCCGGACTGAGCTGTGCCTCCATACTGGCAGAAAAAGGAATTCCAGTCGTTCTGCTTGAAAAGGAGCCAGTTGTTGGTGGTCTGGCCCGCTCATATACTTATGATAAATTTACCTTTGACATAGGTCCCCACAGGTTTTTTACGACCAATGAGCGCGTCCTCTCCTTCATCAAGGATACTCTCAGGGATCACTACATAGTAATTCCGAGAAAGTCAGGCGTCAACTTCCTGAATCACTATCATCTCTGGCCTCTCAGGGTAAAGAGCATCTTTCAACTCCCTCCACAAGTGGCGGTCACTGCCTTCATCGATGTAATCACAAAGAACTTCAATTCCCAGGGTGAGGTGACCAACTTTGAGGATTATATCCTCAGACAGTATGGAAAAACGCTCTACAACACATTCTTCAAGGGCTATACCGAGAAATTCCTAGGCATATCAGGAAAAGATGTCCACCCTGACTGGGCAAAGATTGGAGTCGAGCGTGCCACAATCGATAAAAAGATCTCGACAGGCACCATATTTGCAATTCTCAAGACCATGCTTCTTCCACTTCCTGCCAAAACTGAATTCATATACCCCAGGAAAGGTACATATGTATTCGGGGAGACATTGAAAAAGCAGATCATTGAGAAAGGCGGAGAGGTCATCACCGATGCTGCACCTTCTCTGCTGATCTGCCAGGACTCTCTGGTCACTGAGGTCAGAGTCAAGGAGAAGAGCTTCCCTGTGGAGCACCTCTTCTGGTCGGGCTCGATCTGCGATCTTTCAGGGCTCCTGTCACTGGGAGATCTTGAACTGAAATACCTGTCCCTGCTTGTATACAATCTCGAGTTGGCCGGCCCCCCGCAATATCAGTTTCAGTGGTGCTATTTCGGCGCAAAAGACATCATATTCTCCCGGACCACTGACCCTTCCCTCTTTTCGTCTGATATCGTCCCTGATGGAAAGGGAGGGCTCTGCGTGGAAGTCACCTGCACGAAAGATGACGATAAATGGAGCGATCCGGAGAAAATCATCGATGCAGTAGTGAGAGATCTTGTAAGAGTAAAGATGGTCAACCGGAAAGAGGATGTGCTGAAAGCTCATGCCGAACGAGTAGCCGATACATACCCGATATACAGCACTACCTACAGAGAAAAGCTCGAAGCGGCAAAGCAGAAGGTCTCTGCCTTCAAAAATATCACTCTCTTTGGAAGAACCGGTCTTTTCTGGTATAATAACATGGATCACTCCATTGAAAATGCCTTTGAAATCACCGATACATACCTGGCAAAGCGAAACTGCACCACCTGAGGAGGTATTGTCGGAATGCCTGTTATCCCAAGATTCAGCCTCTCCCTCAATGTCAGAGACATTCTCTCGTGTTTCGCGAGACTCCCTTCACAAGGGAAATCGCCAGAGCTCATCACCGATTTCGAACAGGTCTTTGCAGATTTCATAGGTGCAAAACACGCATTCTTTGTCCCATCGGCACGTCTCGGGCTCTTCCTGACTCTGAAGCACCTGAATCTGCCTGCCGGAAGCGGTATCATCGTTCCTGCCTGGACTCACGCCTCGGTGCCGGCCATGGTGGCAGCAGCTGGATACACGCCTCTCTTTACAGACATTGACGATCATACATTCAATATCAACCCTGAGGCCATTTCCAGAGAACTTCTGGAAAAGGCGAAAGCCATCATCCCGACCCATCTGTATGGATGCCCGTGCCTTATGGATGAGGTGGCAGCTCTTGCAAAAGCCCACAACCTTTTCATGATTGAAGACTGTGCTCAAGGCTTTGGCGCCACATACGACGGAAAAACAGTGGGGTCCCTTGGTGATGCAAGCTACTTCAGCTTCTCCCTGACCAAGAATTACACCACACTGGGAGGGGGGATGGTGGCCACCTCACAGGACGACCTGGCTGAAAAGCTGAAAGATTCTCTCGGAGACAGAAAAAACTCGGCAAAAATATTGGGGCCGCTCATCAAGGCCTTCGCATTCAGAATGGGCACACGCCCCCCCATCTTTGCCGCTACTCTCTTCCCTCTTCTCAGAATAGCATCGGGAAGCGGCAAGGACCCTCTTCACGACGCATTTGAAGAGCATATCGGCCTCTCCGTTCCGAATACAAAGGGCCTTGCTCTGTCTGATGTACAGGCATATCTTGGCATCGAACAGCTCAAGACTATCGGTGAAAAGAACAGAAAGCGGCATGAAGCCGGTGCATATCTCCTGGAAAAGCTGAAGGATGTCACTCTGGCAACTCTCCCGGTTATAACCGGAAAAGGATGTCACATCTTTCTATCCTTCGTCATCAAGACAAAGAAAAGAAAAGCGGTAGCCAGAGAGCTTCTCCGCCGCGGCGTGGATACATCACCTGGCTATCTGAAAGCCTGCTTTCTGATACCGGAGCTCTCAAAGTATAAAACAGAGTGTCCTGTCGCCGAAGCATCAGCAGATGAGCAGCTACATCTTCCTGTTTATCCGGAGATGACCAGAAAGACACTCGATCATATCGCCGGGAGTCTGAAGGAAGCCCTTGCCGCTGTCTGCAGGTAATAATCAAGGAGTTATCGTAATGGAACAAGAGACTGTCATAAGGGAAACACAGAGTGTATGCCCTGTATGTATTGAAGCTGTGCCTGCCAGGCTGGTAGCGCGGGAGGACGGGGTCTTCCTGGTTAAGGAATGTCCCACCCACGGCACGAACGAGGTGAAGCTTTCCAGTCACCGCTGGTATCATGAAGGTCTGGACCGGTATTATTTCTCCGTAATGAATGAGGAGTTTCCGCAGCGCGACTATCTGATCCGCCTGACAGAGCGATGCAACCTCAAATGCCCCATATGCCTGGCCAGCGCCAACATGAACGAACGACCTGAGTATACCAGGGAAGACCTGGATAACTTCATGAAGGGCAGGAAGAAGCTGAAGATTGATCTCATCTCGGCAGAGCCTACAGTACGGGATGATCTCCCTGACATCATCAGGGATATAAAGAGTCACGGCCATATTGCGGCGCTTCATACAAACGGCCTGAAGCTGAAAGACCCTGAATACTGCCGCATGCTCAAGGAAGTCGGCTGCGACGAGGTGCACCTGCAGATGGACGGCTTTTCAGACGAGGCTTACGTCAAGATCAGAGGCGCAAAGCTTACAGATCTGAAGCTGAAAGTGCTGGAAAACCTGGAGCGTGAGAACCTGGCCACCGATCTTGTCATGGTAATAGTGCCGAAGCTTAATGAAGACGAGATCAGCAAGATGCTCGAATACTTCGAGCACAAGGGCTACGTGAGGGAGCTCTTCTTTCTGGGACTGCGCTCACTGGGCTATGCGAGAGAGACGACTCACGACAGCTGTCTGACACCTGACGAGGTCATCGACCTGGTCGAGAAATATTCAGACGGCCTCATAAACAGGAAGGGAGTCTACCGATTCCAGAAGCTCTATTTTGCACTCCTCTCCCTGATGGGTGTCAGAAAGTGCCTTTACGTTCAACACTATCTGCTCTTCCGGTCAAAGAACGGCTATATCGCCATCGACAAGGTCTTTGACTGGGACAGAGTGGAGAAGCACCTCGACAGGCTGCCTTCGATTCCACGCAAGAATATCTTTGGAAGACTGATGTGGTTCATCACCCTTGGCTTCACAATGCTCAACAGGTATTCCATAAAGCTCTTCATCGAGTTTCTCGCATTGAAGCTCCGTCTTCTGGTAGGCTTTGATCTTTCAAAGCTTCCTGCCAACATTCTCATTCTTGGCTTTATAACAGCCTGCGATCCTTACAACTTCGACGTGGCAGTGGCAAATCACTGTGGAAAAGGCGAGCTTTCGATGGATGTAGGCCATGAAGAGTCTGGAGGACGTGCCAACATCAAGCGGGAAAAGATATGGTACAGGGAAGCGCAGCAGAAGGCCCGGAGTGAAAAAGCCTGACGACAGGGGAGGAAAAAACATGAAAATACTGTCACCGGTCAGATCAGCAGATGAAGTGCTCCCCCTTATTGAGGCAGGCGCCGAAGAGCTCTATGGGGGCGTGCTGGCCAGAGACTGGAGAAAGAAATACACCAACATCGCCAGTATCAACAGACGAGAATGGTCCACTTCAAATATCGAAAGCTATGAAGAACTGGAAGAGATGGTTGCAATTGCCCATGAGCACAACGCGCGCTTCTATCTGGCATTGAATGCCCTTTACACTGAGCCTCAGCATGAGCAGCTCAAGGATCATCTGGAGCGGATCAGAAGCATCGCCCTCGACGCCCTCATTGTGGCCGACCTGGGGCTCATGCTGACACTGCGGGAGATGAAATGGCACACCGAGATTCATATCTCTACAGGCGGCACGACGTTCAACTCTGAGACTGCCCGGTTCTATCACGAGGAGTTCGGCGCCACCAGAATCGTCTTTCCCCGCCATTACAGCGCCAGGGAGATCGTAGAGCTCTCCGGAAAGATAGACTTCATGGACAAGGAAGCCTTTGTGTTCAACGCCGGATGCAAGAACATAGACGGATTCTGCACATATCAGCACGGCGTGAATGAAATCGTCCATAAGGGGAGCTGGCAGCTCCCGAAGATGCTCGGTGTAGATCAGGCATTCTACAAGGGCCTCAGGACCCTTTCACCGAAGACTGCTGTCAAGATCACCAGAGCTCTTGGAGGAAGCCCTGATTCAGCGTGTCTGCTCAACTATGACATCGCCATCAGGCACGGGAGCGGAAACAGAGAGGAAGAGCGTGCAGCCATCGAATGGCTTGAATCGGCATTTAATGTGTATTCAGGGCTTGACCCCTGTGGTGCATGTGATTTCTACCAGTTCCAGAAAGCCGGTCTTGCCAGCGTAAAGATAGTGGGACGTGAAAACCCGACATGGAAGAAAGTCCGGGATGTGACCTACCTGAAGTCGGTGCTGGATCACTTGAAGGGTTCGGCTTCTGAAGAGGAGTTCATTAAGTTCTGCAGGAGCCAGTACAAGCGAGTGATAGGCACGGACTGCCTGGAATGGTGCTACTATCCTAAAGTCGGGAAATCACAGGATGAGCAGGTGACGGTGTAAGAAGGAGAGTCAGATGGAAAAAGCGGTCTTCATCGCAAAGAAAGAGCATATACCACTGATAAGTAACGGCTTCACAAGAATATACTTCGGCCAGGAGTTCTGTGAGCGTCTCATACCATCAAGAGAGGATCTCGAGGAAGTATTAAAATTTGCCGGTGATGGAGGCCTTGCCTTCACCCTTGTAACACCCTTCCTTACTGAGCAGTATCTCAGCCGGTGGATGGAAACGGCAAAGAAGGTTCACGATCGCATGCCTGATGCCGAAATAGTCATAAACGACTGGGGCTTCCTGCGGCTCATCCGGAAAGACCTGGCATCTCACCCATGCCTGCTGGGGCGGCTTCTCTGCAAGCAGAAGCGGGGACCACAGATTCTGAGAATCATTGACAAGGTGCCGCCTTCCATGCTCGATCACTTCAGACGCTCTACAAGCGACGTGCCCATCACCAGAGAGTTTCTGAAGGCTCAGGGAATCACCAGGATCGAGCTGGACAACCTTCTTCAGGGCATGGAGCGCGATAACGATATTCCCGGCTCACTTTACTACCCTTATGGCTATATCACTGTAACGCGGCTCTGCCTTTCAAACTCCTGCACCAGCAGGAAAGAATCGCTCCGAGCCATCTTTCCATGCAGAAAAGAGTGCCAGCACATCTCTTTCACGCTGACTCACAAAGACATGCCGGTGCCGGTCTATCTTGCCGGAAATGCACAGTTTTATCATTTTGACAAGCTTCCTGACAATCCTGAGAGGCTCAACATCGACCGTCTGGTCTTTGAACCTGAGATACCTGTATGAAGATAGTCTTGTTAAATCCTCCAAACGACAACAGAATCTACTCCGAGGTGCCTGCCCACGTCGGCGAGGAAGTATGCAGCCTGCCGCCGCTGGGCCTCATGTATCTTGAGGCATATATTCACGCAAAAAGCGAACATAAGGTGAAGATAATCGACACACTCTCCGAAAAGATAGGCTACGATCGCCTCATATCAGTCATTGCCGCTGAAAAGCCCGATCTTATAGGAATCACCGGCCACAGCCATAACCTCGTGGACATGAAGCGTGTCAGCGAACTGATTAAAAAGGAAGATGAAAGAATCCAGGTATGGTGGGGAGGCCCGCACGCCTCTGCCTTTCCTGAAGAGTCCATGACATTCAGGGAGGTTGACGGCGTCGTTGCCGGTGAAGGCGAGATCGCCTTCTGCCGTGTTCTGGATGCTCTGGAAAAACGTCAGCCTCCTCTTGGCATACCCGGCGTTATTTACAGGGAAAACGGCACAGTGATCAACAACGGCCCTCCCTGTGCCATTGAGGAGTTGGACAGCCTTCCAATGCCCCGGCGCGAAGTGCTTGACTATAAGAAGTATTACTACGTCATCGGAAAGGAAGTTACAGCCACAAGCATGGTATCCAGCCGGGGCTGTCCCTATCAGTGCACATTCTGCTCCACACCCGGAAAGACCTTCAGGGCCAGAAGCCCCATGAACGTCGTAGATGAAATTGAGGCCCTGGCAAGGCTCGGAATCAGAGAAATCTACTTTGTCGATGACACCTTTAATGTCCAGCGCGAGCGCGCCCTCGAGATCTGCCGGGAGATTGTCGGAAGAAAGATCGACATAAGCTGGAACATCAGAGCCAGGATCAACCTGATCAGCGAAGAGCTGATCGACAGCCTCATAGCCGCAGGCTGCACAAGAATCCAGCTCGGCGTCGAGACAGGAAGCGATGAGGGGCTGAAAGTGCTCAAGAAGGGGATCACCATCGAGGATATACGGCAAGTCTTCGCCATGCTGAAGAAGAAGAAGATCACATCAGTGGCTTATTTCATGATAGGATGCCCCCATGAGAAGAGCGAAAAGGATGTGCTGAAAACCATCGACTTTGCCTGCAGACTCAACCCTGACTACTGCCTCTTCGGTGTATTCACACCTTATCCCCGCACCGCCCTCTATGATGAAGGTGTGAAGCGCGGAATCATAGATGAAAACGCCTGGAAGAACTTTGTGCTTTCTCCGGCACGGGAGTTCAAGCCTCAGGCCTGGTCTGAGTTCATGTCATATGAAGATCTCTACCGGCTTGTCGATGTTGCATATAAAAAGTTTTACTTCAGGCCCTCACAGATGATGAAGAAGCTCGGGGAAGTAAAAAGCCTTCCGGATCTCATGAGAAAGCTCAAGGCAGGTCTTGGAATCCTGGGCGCAGGGAGCGAGCACTGATGAGAGCAGTCCCTATCCTGAAAGCACTGGTCGGCAGAAAAACTCCGGTGTACGTCCATTATGGCGTCACTCACAGGTGCAACCTCACATGCAGGATGTGCGGCCTCTGGAAGACAGGCGACAGAAAGACGGAGATGACCCTCGACCGGATCGAAAGGATGGCGGAAAACTTCAGCCGGCTCGGTGTCAATTTCATCTCTCTCGGCGGAGGCGAGCCTTTCATGCGCGACGATCTGCCGGAGATCATCACGATCATGATGAAAAAAGGCTTAATGGTGCGCCTTCTGTCAAACGGGATCATCACTGATCACGATCGCCTGAACGAGGTGCTGAATCTCGGGATCACCCACATCTCCGTCTCACTCGACACGACAGACAGGGAAAAGCAGGGCTATATCTGCAACAGGGACGATGCGTGGGAGCGAGCCACAGAGACGCTCGAGACCTTCAGGGACCATTTCGCCAGGAACGGCGGGATCGGCATAATAAACACGGTCGTGTCGAAGCTGAACATCGAAGAGGTGCCTTCCCTGGTGGACCTGGCGGAGAAATACGGTTTTCACTGCTCTTTCGTGCCGATTGAGATACACCATTTCGGAGGAAAGCCCCTGAGCTGCGCAGAGGCGCAGCATGATCTGAACTTCACCGAAGGTGATCACCAGCTGATCAGGAGCACATACGACAATCTGATCGACATGAAAAGGAGAGGAAGAAATATCTTCAACAGCACGCCATTTTTACGAAAGTCAAAGGAATACCTGACTGGAGTCAAGCCCCGTTGGGATTGCAGGGCAGGGATGCTCTACTTCTCCGTGGACCCTGAGGGTAACTTCTCCATCTGTCACCGGTTCAAGGGATATAAAAAAGAGCCTGAAGAGATAGCCGCCGACAGCGACAGACTCCTTGAGCTTTTCTCGTCAGATGAGTACTTCAGGGAGTGTGAAAAGACGATAAAGGCTTGCCCTGGCTGCCTCCGTCCCTGCTGGAGCGAGGTGTCCCTCGTCTTCACAGAGGCACAGAGCTTTGTCGAGGCTCTGAAGATGCAGATCAGGGGAAACATCAGGAAGATTCACAATAAATCCGCTCAGACTGGATAGAAGAAATGGAAAAGAAGATCACCACCGTGCTCTGCACCTTTTACGGAACCGAGAACGCCGGTATCCGGTACCTTTCGGCCGCTCTCAGAAAAGCCGGATTTCCGGTCTACACGGTCTTTTTCAGAGAGTGGAGAAATAATAACATCACCATCCCGCCTGACGGGGAGATCACGCTTTTCATAGACCTGCTGAGGGAGCTTAAAGCAGATCTGGCAGGCTTTGGATTCATCTCATCTCTCTATCCTATCGCAAAGATCGTAACGGAGAGGGTCAGGAAAGAGCTCAGAATCCCGGTCATCTGGGGCGGTATTCACGCCACATCAGATCCCGACATGTGCCTCGAGACTGCCGACATGCTCTGCGTAGGTGAAGGAGATGAAGCGCTTGTCGAGCTGGTGAAGAAGATGTCAAGGGGAGAAGACCTCTCCACCATACAGAACATCTGGATGAAAAAAGAAGGGGCAGCTGTAAAGAACCCCATCAGAGGATTGATAGAAGATCTGGATTCGCTCCCTTACCCGGATATCTCTCCGGAGAACAAATACCTCATCGACGACGGGAAGGTGGTGCCCGGCGAGCCGATGCTCCGCGGCGCTGAATACCGTGTATATGCATCCCGGGGCTGTCCCTACAACTGCAGTTACTGCTACAACAGTATCCTGAGAAAGATATACAGGGGAAAGGGAAGATACTATCGCCACAAGAGCGTGTCCTGTCTGATCGGCGAGCTGCTGGAGGTGAAAAAGAGCTTTCCAAAGCTCCGACGCGTCAAGCTTGACGACGATACTGCATTCGCCTTCGAGCGGGAGTGGATCGATGAATTCTGCAGGGAGTATAAGGAAAAGATCGATGTTCCTCTCGAGTGCCTGCTGAGCCCGCACCTGCTGAAGAAAGACCTCCTTACAAAGCTCAAGGATGCAGGTCTGATAAAGATTCAGGTAGGAATTGAAAGCGGATCGAAGAGGGAGACAAAAGAAACCTTCAACAGGATACCGGGAAACGAGCACGTCCTCAGATTCGGAGAGATGAACAGGGAGCTCAGGCTTGATGTGGTATACGATGCCATTATAGACAACCCGTTTGCCACCGGGGAAGACAGGAGGGAGATGCTGGAATTCCTGCTCCAGATCCACAGACCGTTCAAGCTATACCTCTATTCCCTGAACTTCTTTCCCAAGACTCAGATCACCAATGAGCTGCTGGAGAAGGGCATCATTACAGAAGAGGATGTGGAAGGGGTGGCGACCAAGGCGTGGCGTCAGTTCAGAGTCAGCATGGATTATCCAAGGCCGAAGGAAGATGTATTCTGGCTCTCCCTCTATCTGCTTGTCTCAAAGAACTTCGTCCCCAAGGGGCTTATCAGGGCGCTGTCACGATCATCGTTCCTGAAGAGGCACCCCTGGCCGCTCTTCTCTGCCGCTAAGTTCTGCAACCTTATAAGAATGCTGGAAGTGGCGTGGGAGATGTTCACCCACGGCGAGCTCACGCTGTTCAAGATCAAACAGTACGGCAGCTACCGCAAGATGATCTCACAATAGGGGACAGACTCTTTTATTAACGATTTTAACATTTTTAACAAAAACTGTCTTCATCGCCAATGTATTGAGACTCGCTCCTGCCTGTCCTCTGAAGGAGGATGAATGACCTGAGTCTAAGGTGTGGATCCCTTCAGGGATAGATTGGAAGTGGCCTGCAGCACGGCTGGAGGAGTATCATCCGGGCCGTTCATACCGTGTCGGGCGATATGCTCCAGGGCCTTCCCTGCAAAGTTTCCAGCCCTTCCGCCTAGATACGATCCTGCTTTGAAGCCCAGCAGTGCACCTCCGACAAGGCCTATCACTCCGCCAATCGGCCCTCCAATGGCGAAGCCTGCAAGCACACCCAGGTAAGGCCCTGCAAAGCCTCCACCCACGGCTCCCAGTGCTCCACCTGCGGCGATCAGACCTGCCCTTGCAAGGCTCCCTTCGGCAACGTCAACAGGATCAGGATCTTTCTCTGTCTCGACCATGAATGCTTTTACAACGGCTCTCTCATCTTTGTTGAAACCGGCCTTTTTCAGGGCTTTTTCGATCTCTGCTGTTGAGAACTTCTTATCTTTGACGACACCTAACGCATCCAGCTTCTCTTCTGAAAGCGCACCCTCCAGGTTCTGAAGTGTTCCATCGCTGATGACATAAGCTTCATCACCTTTTTTAGGCTCCTCCGGTATTTCAATATACTGGATGACAGTATCTATACCCCTCTCGCCAAAATCCAGCTTCTTCAGTATGTGCTTCAGCTCGGATTTCGTAAACTCCTTGTGCTCCATCCCCTTGAGCTTTTCGAGCTGAAAATCGGCTATCTGATTTTCAAGCTGATTCACGGTGGCGTCACTGATCTCATATTTCCTGCCCCAGGGGAGCTTCGAGAGGACCCAGTTGATTGCATTTCCCAGCGGCCCTGCAACGAGGCCCACTGTCGCCTGCACTACCGCATTTGCCTGAGCTGCGGTGATCTCGTCCTTTTCAATGGCTCTGTTCAATTCAGCTCTGGCACCTTCAATGGCCATGCCTGGAACTGCAAGAATCTTGCTTGCAAAACACGAGCCTGCAGCAAAGTTCATTGTGGCGTTCATAGTAAGCTTTTCATCGCCGGTCTTCTCACCTCTCTTCAATTCACCGAGAGCTCTGAAGGCCTGCACAAGACCTCCCACGAGAGATACCATCGCCAGACCGTTCTGCAGATACGGCGCCTTCTCCATGATGCTGCCCATCAGCTTTCCTGTTTCACGAAACTCTTCCCTGTCAATCAGCTTTTCAAAGAATCCGTTCTTCTCTATCTCCATGATTCTGTCATACTTCTCCGGACAGGCAGCCTTCAGCTCTTCAGGCTTTACGTGATAATAGGCATAGCTCTCGGCAAAATCATCCCACTCGGCAGGATACCAGCCCGGCCCTGTTTCGGCATATGGCGTGATAAAAGGCTCTCTGCCCCAGGGGCTTCTGCTGCTTTCCGAGAGAAGCTTGGGAAGTCCGAAGAAGCCTGAGTTATAGTCGACTGCATGGCCTGTTTCATGGGTCAGAACCATCCGAGCCCATTCCTCGCTGCCGTGAAAATTGTCTCTGGTAAGCAGTATAAAGGGAGAAGACGGCAGAGGGCCGGCTGCTCCGGAAGCATTCGAAAGGGAATCGAGCATTGTGATACTCTTCACTGTTCCCACATCTTTCAGAGGCAGCTTATCAAGCGTGGAGAGAACAAAGGCCTTTTCCTCGGAAGTCATATTGATAAGGCTGGGATATATGAAGCGGGGAAAAGATTTTATGGTCTTGAAGAACTGCAGCATAGTGTCAAGAGCTGTCTTGACCTTCGGGCTGCTTTCGATATACTCTGAGGTCTTTTCCGCACTCTCTGATACCTTCTGGGCACTCTTTATGAGAGCTTCCTTCATCTTATCCAGATTACTGAGATCCGATCTGTCAACGGCAGCCCCTCGAGCGTCCAGAACAGCATCAGGTCTCTCCTCTACAGGATCTCCGGAAGGACGAGTAAGAGACTTATACGCTGCAGCAGCAGGCGTATTGTCGTGTATCTTCATGGACATACCTCGAATCTGCAATCTCTCATGATAAATTCTACTCTTTCACCGTCTGCCGGACAATATATGAAATGTTAACATTTCGATAATAAATAGTGACAGACTCCAATATTAACAATTGGGCCCAATTGTTAATATTGGAGTCTGTCACCTAATCTTGCCACCTAATCCTCTAACGGAGGCTCTACTTTAACATCTACTTTTTTATCCTTCAGAGACAGGCGTACCTCAGCATCACATCTCCTGGCAAAGGATTTGTATGCTGCCTCTTCAAGATATCCTGTCAGTATTGTTCCAAGCCCCCTGGCTCCTGTCTGTCTTTTCAGGCTTTCACTGACGATAAAATCGAGCACTTCCTCTTCCACCACAAGGGAAAGGTTCTCGGACTTGAATTCTCGTATGAAGCGGTCCAGTACATTACATCTGAGGATGCTTTTGAGCGTCTCTTCATCGAGTGGCTCAAAAGTCACAATACGGGAAAAACGGCCCAGAAGCTCAGGAAGAAACCCATATATCTGGAACGTCTCTATGTCGTTCACATCTTCGTCTTCGTAGCTGACCGCTATCTTCTCCTTATAGCGCTGCTTCGGTGTCCATCTGAAGCCTATCTTTCCGCCTGAGCTCCGGGACTCTGAGAGAGTCTTGAAACCGGAAAAGGCACCTGAGGCTACGAAAGAGATATCTTTCGTGTTGAACTTGACCTTGGTTCCATACTGTGAAAAGCCGTAGTCAAGAGGCACCATGATCTCGCCGCCTTCCAGCATACGGAGCAATTCCTTCTGAACACCCATGCCGGTAACATCTTTTGACGTACCCTGCCCTTCAAAACGCACGTTGCTCTGACTGGAAGCCAGCTTGTCAAATTCATCCAGGCAGATTATGCCATAAGATGCCCAGAAGATATTTCCTTTTGCAGCATAGATGAGTCTCGTCAGTACGGTCTTGACATCATCGCCAACATATCCTGTTTCTGAATAGTTGGTAATATCGACTACTGCAGTGGGTACCTTGATGATCTCTCTGAAGAGAGTCTCAATGAGATAAGTTTTCCCGCAGCCTGTAGGGCCGATTAACAGATAGTTGAGCTTCTCAAGGGGTTTCTCGATACTGTCTTCACACAGACCTGTCTTAATTCGCTTCACATGACGGTATGCCATCAGGCACAGAGACTGTCTCCCTCTGATCTGGCCGCGATAGCCTCTCTTCTCAAGCTCCATGAAATAATCACGTGGCGTGCGCAGCGGAATGCGGCGAGCCATGTGTCTTGCAGCCATGAGAAGCGCATCCTTCGAAAGAGGCGTTTTCTGCTCTTCGTCGTCATCCCTTTTCATAAAATCTGCCACATAAGCCTCCAGAATTGATTAATCGACACTATGATTGAAAAGATGAAACTTTCAATGCATATTTCTTTAAAGCGCAAGGAGACGGTCACGCACCTTCCTGAGAAGTTCTTCAGGTGTCGATGCTCCTGCCGCCACGCCAGCTCTTTTGACATCTGAAAACCACGACGATTGAAGCTCTTGAGCTGTTTCCACGCGATAGGTGGTCGTTCCGGCATCTTTACATATATCAAAAAGCCTCTTGGTGTTAGAGCTGCTCTTCCCTCCAACGATTACCATGATATCCACTCTGGCAGCAAGATCTCTGGTTTCCCGTTGTCTTTTCAGCGTATCGAAGCATATGGTATTATAAATCCTGCATTCAAAGGAACGGGAGAGAAGTTCTGCCGAGATCTCCCTGAACTGCTCCAGAGCTGCAGTTGTCTGCACCACGACACCTGTTCTTCGCCGGAACTTCAATGCCTTTGCTTCCTTTATGCTCCCAATTACTTGGCAGTCGCCGCCTGCATGGCCTGCAATGCCCACCACTTCAGGATGATCGCGGCGACCAATGATAATGACCCGGCAACCTTCGTCTCTCAGCGCTGCTGCAACCTCATGAATCTTTCTCACAAGCGGGCAGGTGGCGTCTATTATAGAAAAGCCCAGAGCTAAAGCCATCGATCTCATTTCCGGCGACACACCGTGCGACCGGATGATAATATATCCTTTCGGAACTGCCGTAAGATCTTCCACGGATATGATTCCCTCTGTGCTCAGGCTTTCAATTACAGCAGGGTTGTGCACCAGAGGTCCGCAGGTATAGACTGGAATTATACTGCCGCCATCTGAAGCATCTACGCGGCGCTTTGTCTCAGTAGCAATACGGATGGCACGCTTGACACCGAAGCAGAAACCGGCATACCGGGACATCTCTACTTCCACTGTGGCCTCCTTATCTGTCAAACTTTTCGCCGACATCGACATTCTCGAGCATGAACTGCTGGAGACGGTAGGAGAGCCACCTGGCTGCCTGGCGGTCAAAGAGACGGAATGAGATTATCTCATTATCTGAGACAATCTGGACTCTGGGGCCTCGCATGCTGGGTGTCAGTCTTATCTCTTCAATCTTATCGATCATAATCTTCTTCATCCTGAGAGGCACTCCCCAGATTGTGACCCAGAAGATGGCACCGTGAGCACTTATTTTAAGCCTGGCTCGATAGCCCACAACGACAAGCATCGTCAGAGCCAGAATGATCCCTGCTATATAGAAGAAATGGAAATCACCTCTCCTGGCACACTGTTCAAAGAATGACTCAGCCCCCTGCTTGACGGGGAAGTATGCAAAGACGAGTATGATTGCGGCAAATCCGATTACATCCAGAAGAAGTCCTGTCGTATGGATCCCCCACGATACGGTGAGAGCCCTGTTGCGCTCCACAATCTTCAGATTGGGATTTTTTGGCGGATCGACAGGCTTGCTCTGGAAACCAGGATATTTTATTACCCTGGCCTTGAACGGGAGATCGAGATCCTGTGGTTCTATGACTGTTTCCTTATTATCTTCATCATATTCAATCAGCGGAGAGGCAAGAAACTTCGCGATATGCTCACCTAGAGCCCTTGCTTCAGTCTGATGATACTCTCTTCTGTCTATGCCGTATTCGAGCTTTCCATCTAAAAGCGATGTATCCCATATCTCCTTGAGCCTTCCTCTGAGCTCTACTTCATCGTATTTTAGCCGTATCCTGGGATGCTCCTTCCATCTGATGGTGAAAGCACTTTTGAAGAGTCCGTCTCTGATCCTTATAAAGCTTTTATTGACGTGGATTCTTTTCCTGGAGAAGAAGATGAGCAGAAGTCCCAGGAAGACCCAGATTGCAGCTATGAATATACTGGGTCTCCATCCCTGAAAAACTTTCTGTGTGTAATACATATAAAGCCAGTAACATGGAGGCACAATAACTGCTCCGATAAATATGAGAAAAATGCCGAGATCCTTGTTGGCATCACTTGGAAGATAGATGATGTGATCACCCGAACGGGATTGATTGATTCTCATATTACCTCACAATACCGACAGAACGGACTTCAGTGAAAGGCACAATTTCATTGTAAGAGAGAACCGCAAGCTCCGGAAAAGAAAGCTCGAGAAGCCTTCGAAGGAAGCGGCGCAGGGCCGGACTGCAGAGTAATACAGGTGAAAGCCCCAGACTCTGTATTTTTTTCAACTCTTCTCCAAGAGAAGAGAGAAGGTCAAGACCGTCTTCAGCTCTCAGATCAAGCCATCTCACCTGCGATGATTCCCTGATGGAGCTCATTATCATCTTTTCAACTTCAGGATCAAGAAGAATCACTTCCAGATAACCATCTGCACTCTTGTATTTATGACAGAGATAGGGCGCAAAGGAAGCTCTCACCAGTTCGGTGAGAAGGTCCGGGTCCTTCGTCATGGGAAGGTTATCCTTGATCACCTCGAGGATCTTCGAAAGATCCCTGATTGAAATACCTTCCTTCAGCAGGTTACGCAGTATGAAGCGCAGGGCCGGAATGCTGAAGTATCTGGGAAAAAGCTCCCTGTAAAGGCCTGGATTGTATGTTTTCATCCTGTTAATAATAGCCTCTACTTCTGTGTATCCGAGAAGCTGCCAGGCGTTTCTGGCTATGAGATGCCTCAATCTGTTGACAATCTGAATTACATAGTCCTTTCCCTCAGTACCGTCTTCAATCTCTCCCTCATGAATCGGGACTTCTCTCATCTTTATCGCATAGGCAAATGATGCAAAACGAGGATTCAGGCGGGCCGTGATCTCAGGAATCACAATGCCAACTTCAAGAGCGATGCGCTGTCGCAGACTGTCAAGAGGAGTACGGAAGTATTCAATATTCTCATGAAGCTCTTTGCCAAGCTCAAGAGAGACAAGAGAAACTTCAAGAAAAGATGAATATTTCTCTGCAAGCTGCATGGCACGCCCACTCAGCACGGAAGGCCGCTTTCTCAGCGTTTTTATGAAGCGGACACGGTAAGGAGATGACTTTGTCTTGTATAGAAGAGCCAAAGCCTGTGCTATGGTACGATAATGATTTTCAGATATTTCAGCCCCCTCTTCGAGGCCGGCAAAAAAATCGCTGTCGATGCACGTCATCTCAATGATAGGTATTTCCAGCTCCTGAGCAGCCCAGATGATATCTTTCGCCCGTGCCTGCCTTCCCTTGATCAATACTACAGGTGTCTCTCCCGGTGAGTATCTGAGAGCAAAGGCATACAGAGCGCCGTTTACTAAAACAAGCTCAGCTTCACGTATCTTGAGGGGATCGATATCTTTTATGGTTGTATCACTCGATGCCATTGATGTTCTTTCCTGTCAATGCTAAATTCTTTAACCTTCCAGAAAAATCCTTTATCACCAATGCAATCCTCACTTTTTAAGCAGCTAAATCCCGAATTGTCACGTGCAATATGAGGATTTCCCGATTGTTTCATACAATAATGTCGCTTTGCCGAAAGGAGCCCTGGAGGATTTTTCTTTTAAATATAAAATATAGACGAAACATCTTTCAAGTGTCAAAGCAGTATATCACCGCGGCAAGGAGAGCACCTGATGAAACAGACCATATTTGTGCTTCTGCTCTGTCTCTTCTCACTATTCATCCTTTCGGGCTGCGGAAAGAAGGAAGACAGGAACCGTCTTGTCATCTGGACAGATATGAACGAGACAAAGTCTCTCAGCGCTGCAACAGGGCGGTTTACCGCCCGGACCGGCGTGCCTGTAACTATAGTCCGCGTCCCGCTTATAGAGCTTCAGCCCAAGTATCAGGTTGCCGCACCGGTGCGGCACGGACCGGACATTGTCACCGGCCCCCATAACTGGATCGGACCTTTCGCGACTGCAGGGCTCATCTCCCCTGTTGAGCTGACACAGGAGGAGATCCAGAAGTACTTGCCGGTGAGCCTCAAAGTCATGTCCTTCGAAGGAAAGCTTTACGGCCTGCCTGTCTCAGTGGAAGCGCCCGGGCTCATATACAACAAAAAGTTCATATCCAGGCCTCCCGAAACCATGAAAGAGCTCATTGAAACAGCTCAGGAGATTGACTCGGGAAAGTATGGAGATGTGAAGGGCTTCATGTATGAGATGGCTGATTTCTACTTCTCCTGGGCCTTCTTTGGCGGATACGGCGCTTACATCTTCAAAGACACGCCGCAGGGTCTGGATCCTCATGATGTGGGACTCGATACTCCGGAAGCGGTGAAGGCAGCACAGTTCATCCTCGACTTCGTGAAGAAATACCACCTGATGGAGCAGGGCATGACCAAGGACATTGCCGACGGCCGCTTTCTTGACAACAAGCTGGCCATGACATTCAATGGACCGTGGACACTGGTAAACTACAAGAAACAGGGCATCTCATACGGTTTTGCCCCCCTGCCGAAGCTCGACAATGGAAAATACCCCTCACCGCTCGTCAGCGTTCTGGGAGCCATGCTTAATAAGGAAACGCGCCACAGGGAGCTTGCCATTGAGCTTCTGAAAGAGATCTGCAGTAAAGAAAGCCAGATAGATATCTATCTGGAGGGAGGCAGAATACCTTCCAGGCTGGACGCACAGGATGATCCGCGCCTGGCCCTGCAGGCCGTTCTGAAGGAAGACACCGAGCCTCAGGGCATGGAGAATGCAGGCTCTTTAAAGAATACCGGCAGAACAGCTTCCAGCTCCGATGAGCCTGATACCGGCTACAGGGCACTGTCCCTCATCGGCGGCCTTTCATATGCTCTTGATATAACATTCATCCCAAACAGTGAAGTGAAAGGTATTCTCGATTCTGCAGGTGTGGGAACGCCAATGCCCAATATCCCGGCTTTCACACAGGTATGGCAGCCCATGAAAGAAGCTCTGCAGCTTATCACGATGGAAAAGCTCACACCACAAGAGGCACTCAGAATGGAAGTGGATCGCATCCGCAAAGATATAACAAGGATGATGAGGTAGCACAATGACAGCAAAAGAAAAGCTCTATCCTTATCTATATATACTCCCTGCAATAATATTCGTCATGCTCATCACTCTTTTCCCGAACCTTTACAGCCTTTATCTGGCCTTCACCAACTACAGCCTTTACCACTTTCAGCAGTTTCAGTTCATAGGGCTCAAGAACTTTCAGGAGATACTCTTTTCTGCAGAGATCAACACATTCTTCCGCGTCTTCTGGTGGACCATTATATGGGCCTTGTTCTCAGTAGCGCTGCAGTTCGGCGCAGGGCTGGCACTGGCGTTGATACTGAACAGAAAAGGCCTGAAGGGAACCAACTTTTACAGAACCTTTCTGATAGTCCCATGGGCAGTTCCCAGCTTCATCACCGTTCTGATGTGGGCAGGGCTTCTTAATACAGACTACGGTCAGATAAACCAGGCGCTTCAGAGCTTCCCGCCTCTTCTCTTTGTAATGAAAGGAATACTCAGTATCAACAACTTTTTTGTACACGTGATAAACTGGATGCTCAATGCACTTTTCAATCACGGTGCCACTGGGCCCGGAGCAAAGCAATACCTTGATTTCCTTCTGTTGAATTCGAAAGGTATCGTTCCATGGCTTGACGAGTCACCGTGGGCCAGGATCTCTGTCCTGGTTGTAAACCTCTGGCTGGGATTCCCCTATATGATGTCGATAAGTCTGGGCTCTCTGCAGAGCATACCGAGCGATCTATATGAAGCCTCATCACTCGATGGTGCTTCAAAAATTCAGCAGTTCAAAAAAATAACCATGCCAATGCTGCGCTCATCGATTCTCCCTGTGCTCATCACAAGCTTCGCCTTTAACTTCAATAACTTTGTGGGTATCTACCTTCTTACTGCAGGAGGCCCTGCCCAGTCAGGAAGTGTTGCCGGTGCGACTGATATCCTGGTGAGCTACACATACAAACTGGCATTTACCTCCTGCCAGTTCGGACTGGCCTGCGCATATGCGGTGCTCATATTCCTGCTAATCGGGAGTCTGAGCCTGGTAAACTTCAAGCTCACCGGAGCGTTCAATGACTAATGTGAAGGAGTAATGGTGTGAACAGGAAAGTGGCCGATACAGCAATACAGATTCTCATCCATATCTTCCTTATCATCACGGTGATTGTGGTACTATCGCCGGTATACTGGATTGTGCTGGCATCTCTACGCGAAGTCGGGAACCTTTTCAGCGGCCAGACAGTGAACTGGAAGGATCTTTCCATGTCAAACTACGTCATACTCCTGACACAGTCTGACTTTCTTCTCTGGATAAAGAACAGCTTCATAGTCTGCTCGATAAGCACGCTTCTCTGCCTCTGCTTCACCTGCACCGCAGGATATGCCTTTTCCCGCTTTTCCTTCAAAGGAAAGAAAAACGGCCTGATGTTCATGATCATCATCCAGATGTTCCCCTCGATGATGGCGATGGTGGCTCTCTATAACCTGCTGGATATATTTGATCGCGTCACAGGAGGCCTTATCGGATTCAACCTGGCAGGGCTCATTCTGATTTATACCGGAGGAAACATACCTTTCAACATGTGGCTCATCAAAGGCTATATTGACAGCCTTCCGAAAGAGCTTGAGGAATCAGCCTACATCGATGGGGCTTCCAGATGGCAGACCTTCTACCAGATTGTCTTCCCCCTCATGGGTCCCATTCTTGCAGTTGTAGGAATCTTCACTTTTATCGGAGCCTATAACGACTTCCTGATACCATCCATCGTGCTTCAGGATTCGTCACAGTACACACTCGCGGTAGGCCTGCGCTCTTTCATAGGAGGGAAGTTCTCAGTCAGCTGGACACAGTTCGCCGCAGCCTCGGTGATGGGAGCACTTCCCATACTGGTGGTTTTCATGGGATTGCAGCGCTTCCTTGTAGAGGGACTCACCAAAGGCGCCGTGAAAGGCTAGCATCGATGAAAGTCGCTTACTGCCAGTGTAATCCAGCTTTCGGAGATGTGCACAGGAACACAGCCAGGGCACTATCCCTTTGTGAGCAGTCAATTGCGTCTCTCTTTGTATTCCCTGAGCTTTTTTCCACTGGCTATCTGTTCACTTCAAAAGATGAAGTAGAGCGGTTCTCAGAAGAAATACCCTCCGGAGAGACATCACAGCGTCTGATGGAATTCTGCAGGCGTAAAAGAGTGTTTATCACAGCGGGAATGGCTGAGAGGAGAGATGGCCGGTTCTACAATTCCGCAGCCCTTTTCGGCCCTGAGGGGCATCTCTCCACTTACAGGAAATTGCACCTCTTTCAGGATGAAAAAGACTGGTTCTCACCAGGCAACCTGCCTTTTTCGGTAATCGATATCGGCGAGGCAAGAATCGGCATCATGATATGCTTTGACTGGATCTTCCCGGAAGCGGCGCGCTCACTTGCCCTCAATGGAGCCGATATAATATGTCACCCTGCCAACCTGGTGCTTCCACACTGTCCTGATGCTATGATAACGCGTTCACTGGAAAACAGGGTCTTTTCAATCACTGCAGACCGTATCGGGGAAGAGGAGCGTAGCGGCAGAAAGCTCAGATACATAGGAACGAGCCAGATAGTGAGCCCTTCAGGCGAGATACTCGCAAGGTCAGGCGAAGAGGAGGAAGCGGTTGTCGAGTGCGATATCGAGCCCGAAAAGGCGAGAATTAAAAAGATCCTGCAGAAAAACGACATCTTTCTCGACAGGAGACCGGAATTTTATAGTGACAGACTCGAATATTAACAAATGCTGACAGGTAATTGTTAACAATGTTAAAAATGTGAATAAAGGAGTCTGTCCCCATTTATCGCAGAAGGGCTTTTGCTTCGGTGTAGAGCTTTCCCCTGTAATCAGAAGTAACCCAGTCATTTCTTGCAATCCTCAGGAGGGCATTGGCCATATGAAAGGGAACCCTGGCAGTGATTGAATGAAAAGCCCTCACACGATCAGGAAAGTGGCTGGCATATGCTGTAAGAAAGTGTCTTATGAAAGGCTCAGCCTGTGTACCATCACCGGTTCCGGAGAGGAAGAAATGCTTCAGCTCACCGGCCATTCGGCCTACATCAAAGACTCTATCGGCGTTCTTCATCGCCTCCAGATCTATTGCTGTCACTTCCAGACCGCTGCCTATCAGAAAATTTCCAGGCGTGGCATCGCCGTGCACCAGCACCTGGCAGTCCTCCCACATGGAAGGCATGGCGCGCCAGCAATCCATGAGCCAGAGAAACTCTTCTGCATCGCTGCCGCTCAGCAGCTCTCTCTCTCTAAGGGTCCGAATAACCCGCTCGCAGAATGAGCTGTCATGAGCAAAATCCACACTACGGGAAGTGGCGGTGCTGTTGTGAAGACGGGCAAGAAACCAGGCAACCGCTGTGAGAGTGAAGATGAGACGCTGATGAGCTCCACGATAAACTGCATCAAAGACGATCTCAGAGAGAGACAGGCCCTCGCAGTATTCTTCCAGCAGCATAGGAGCACAGCCAAAAGTGCAGCTGATGGGGCGCGCCACCCGATGGGGATATCCTGTAAGACCCAGACTTCGAAGGTAGGAAAGACTTTCAAACTCCCTTAGGGCCCACCGGGATGCACCGTTGTCTGATGGCGGAAAGAACTTTCCCACTACTTTCCAGTAGTGCTCCTCTTCCTCATAAAGAAATACTTCCTTTGAACCGGAAAGCCTGAAGACTCTGAATGAGGGTATATGGCCGTTGCGCCCGCTTTCGTAAAGCAGATCGACGAGATGGTGATATAGAGGATCATTCCATTCAAGGTAGCCGAGATATTCTTTTCCCATACCGTTCTGACTGCAATTCTTCAGGGTTCCCTGCATATTAACCATACCTGCAAGAGTACGGAACTGCATAGCCCTGTTTTTTGTATATCTGAGTATAACATAGTGTAATAACACCGTCAACCAAAATCCACCGCCCTATCGTACACGGATAGCGCTCTCCTCTGACATGCAAACCCATCCTGCCAGGTTTGATTTCCTCTATACCTTCAGAATCCTGAATATTGATTCTTAGCTTTTCCCTATTACGGCAATGACCGACTGAGCGCACCTTAAC
>Ga0302251_1000562_pt1 | contig 32513 bp, 29 predicted proteins | sample AAG_RA_Gln_MG_FD_193534 | JGI IMG/M metagenome (GOLD analysis project Ga0302251, IMG submission 193534) | Enriched activated sludge microbial communities from anaerobic digester in WTTP, New Holstein, Wisconsin, United States - AAG_RA_Gln | ecosystem: Engineered > Bioreactor > Anaerobic >... | reverse complement strand
GTTTGCAGCTCGTTGCAGTAAAACTTGCCAAGAGGATGGGACCCAGAAAAAAGCCTCATCCCAGTAATTTTACCGAAAAAGTTAAGTTGGATTCTTCTGATAAAGATAGCTGGGACGGGGCAATTGAACCTCATGATGAAGCCATCCAGGAGAGCATGCTGCAGATCGCCGGCGAGCTCGTATCTCGAGGAACTGATCTCGCCTGGCGACTTTGCAAACATCTTCCCCCTGATGGAAGGCGAAGCTCTCGACGAGCTTGTCGATTCCATCAAGAAGAACGGACTCAGACACAAGATTGTCACGTATCAAGGCAAGATAATCGACGGACGCAACAGGTATATCGCCTGCACAAAGGCCGGGTATGTGCTCAACGGTTCTCACTTCACTGAATGGGCCGGGAAAGAAGAAGGCTTGCTCGACTTTGTTGTTGACGAGAACAGGAACAGGCGGCACCTCACAGTCTCTCAAAAGGCAATGGTGGCGACGAGGATCGCGAGCATTGTTCAAGGAGGGGATCGAAAATCGGAAGATTTCAAAGCCGCAAAAGAGGCTTTGGTTTCTCAGCACGACGCTGCCCGTATGATGGGCATATCCAGGGGGTCGGTTCAACGAGCGAAAATAGTGACTGATAGAGGTATCCCCGAAGTCGTGAAAGCTGTGGAGGAAGGCAAGATGACTGTAGGCAAGGCTTATGAAGTTTCGAAGCTCCCCGCTGAGAAACAGCGCAAAGCCCTGAGAGCTGAGAAGGCAGACAAGATACTGGAGAAGGTGAAGGAGATGGTGGGGCCGGAGAAGGCAAAACCCGATACTCCTGACTTAGTAGAAGACGAAATGGAGGTGGTGACAGAGGCGAAGGTGATCGTCGATGTGACGAAGGCGAAGACTCGGATCACGATCAGCGATGGGAAGCAGATGAGGTGTATAGGGGTCAGCATTCTCGTCATACTCAATTATCATGGAAGCACCTCATCTATTATAGTGACTGCAGGGTTATTGATGATATTTGATATGTCTACGAGCCCGCTTGCAGGATCGATTGTGATGCTGATAATCTTTCCTTCTGCATTGAAGTTGAAAAGCACGTTCTCGTATACCTCTTCTGTTGCAGTGCTTATTCCGTCACTCAATGCGATGTACAGTGTGTCTGTTTCGCGGAAATACTCGATCATCGGTGTTCACCTCCTTACTCTTGATCCTCATGTGGTAATATCCGAGAGGAATCCTGCCCTGGCCTTGATATATTCCCGGAGAGCCTCCTCGACAATTATGGAGATGTTCGTCCTTCTTTTCTCAGCGTAAAGGAGCGCTCTCATTCCGACTTTAGCTTCAACCTTGACTGAAAGAGCTTTGACAGGGATGCTTCTGGGTCTGATTTGGCCTTTGTTCGACATCGGGGAACATCCTCTCTGCATCACGAATCAGTTTATCACATAATACTGTACAGGAGAAGAGATCGCGTCTTGCATGTGGGTTACATTATGCGGTTTTCTGATAGGCGCTGAGGACTTCTGTAATCTCCAATTCTTCACCGAGAAAATCAGGAAGTTCTGTGTGTATCATGTAACGCAAATCCTCAAATCTTTCCCGCGCAGCAGTATACCTCTCTAACTCCGGCGATTCGGCCCACCAGCATTCCGGTTCTTGATGATAAATAATCGTAATTTTTCTGGCCATAAAGACCTCCTTCAGATCAAATTCAGGGCTTCTTGTTCGCTTAAACCCACATCCTTACAAAGTATCTTTTTCACAACAGAACCCCCAATGGTTTCATTATCGTGGAATGCAAAAGTAATATCAGGATATCCATTGGAAGAAAGTTTGCGATGAGAGCCGACAGAATGGACTACAGTATAATTAAGTGGTGATCTAGTCAATATTGCAAAGAGCTTTTTTGCTTTCATTGATGGGAACTTCGCCATTTCGTATCTCCAATCCGCCTGTCCTGAGTCAATTATATCATGTGGTATACTATATGTTAATACAAGAATTCAAATTACCGGGAGAAGATATCACATCACCTTGAACTTATGCCACACAAAGCTCTTCCAACTGCGCCATAACGAGGTTTATTTCATGGGTGTTTTCGATGAATGTAGTTCGAAGCTTGTTCTGCCAGGGGAGCTTTATATTTACTGGGATTGAGGATTGCGGGAATAGAATTTTCAAGGCGCAACGATTGCGCAACAAAAAACAGCAGTGACAACATGTTGTCACTCAGCCCTGCTATAATGATTCAAAGATACTGTTGAATTTAGTTTGCCGGACCTATTTAAAAGTATGGTAATTCTGAGGTGCGATTATTAAGACTCGCTGAAATCCCAACAGCGTGGGAGAAGCAGGAGATTAGCGTGTTGAAATCTAAATAATAAATAACAACCTGACTGAAACGGTTAAATAATCTTCGCAACAGTGCATTAATTTCAGAAGGGCAGCAGAGACAGCCATTTAATAACAGAAATGAAAAAGGCTTGCTGATGACCAGGAACTACAGCGCCAGACTTACAGGAAACCCTTTTCTCTTTTTTGAGATGAGGGTTACTGCCCAGCTCATTGTTACCGGGCTTTCAGAAAAAGACATACGGAATAAGGTATTCAATGAAAACCTCTTTCAGTATAAGACAAAGAAAAGCATCCCCAAACGAGTAAATGAGGTATTAAGGAGATTAAATCTTCTCAGTCCGGATTTGCAGTTTCTTCTTTCAAATACCAGCAGTGATAATGCCAAACTCATCTGCCTTTATGCCATTGTGAAATCTGATCTCCTCTTCTTAGAATTCATGAATGAAGTTGTTCTGGAAAATCATCTCCAGAATAAACCGATAAAGCCAGAGCACTGTATACAGTTCCTTCAGGAAAAATCAGAACAGAGTGACACCGTTCTGAAGTGGACCGACTACACAAAGAAAACGCTTATTGAAGCGTACAGAACTATTTTGCGTCAGTCAGGCATTGCTCAGGGGAAAAGAACATTAGAAATCATACCCCCTGTTTTCCCACGGGAATTATCTGATCTGTTGAAGCACAGTGGTGATTATGCTTACATAAAAGCAATGCTGGGAGTTATGAGATGAACATACAGGAGCGGTTTCAAGAACTGAGCAAGATAGTATCCTCCGGGACTCTTATCAATGAAGAGCGCCAGGGAGGAGAAGTAAGCTTTTATATCTTTGATTATACCCCTAAAGAGGAGATACTCGTAAGAGAGTTTGTCTATCACCTGGTATCCCAGCACTCATGGCCCGGCTCGGAGATAAAGCCCGTGGAATGCGACTTATACCGGCTTATGATTGAGATTCTTGCGTCTGAGAAGATAAAGGATAAAAGCATTCTTGAGCTCATACCCGATATGGAAAAGAAAGACGGAACAGAGCGCCTGGAAAAGGGACTCAAGTCAATAATTACTCCAGGGAGATTTGTGGATAGTATTAAGGAAAAAGTTACAGATAAAAACCTGGTGTTGATCACGGGTGTGGGTAAGGTTTATCCTTTAATACGGTCACATACTATTTTGAATAATCTGCACCATGTCCTGGATAAGGTTCCCGTGATAATGTTCTATCCCGGATATTATGACCAGAAGGAACTGAGATTATTCAATCTTTTCAAGGACGATAATTATTACAGGGCATTCAAATTGGTATGATGGAAGGAACACGGATGAGCACAGAGGGGGCACAGATTAACACGGATTTGAAACACAAGGAATTAACAGATAAAATAATAGGGGCATTCTATAAGGTATACAACACTCTTGGTTACGGGTTTTTAGAAAAGGTGTATCTTAATTCTATGATGATCGAGTTCAAAAAAGCGGGTATTCAGGCATTTTCACAACAACCAATAACTATTCTCTATGAAAATGAGATCGTAGGAGAATACTATCCGGATATAATTATCGAGAAGAAAGTAATTCTTGAATTGAAGGCTGCTCAATGTTTATCCCCGGAGCATGAAGCACAATTGCTGAATTACTTGAAAGCAGCTACTATGGAAGTTGGTCTTTTGTTGAATTTTGGTCCCCGGCCGGAAATCAAACGAAAAGTCTTTGATAATTCAAGAAAAATCTGTGTTCATCTAAATGAATCCGTGTCATCGGTGTCCTAATCTTAAATTTTTCTTTATTGAGGTGGGAATAAATGCAGATTGATGAACTATTCGACAGGGAAATCTACCGCTCCATAACAGGAGTCGTAAAAGTAGAGCAGACAAAGTCGGAGGAAGTGTTTCAGGAGCTCATTGAATTCGTTATCACGAGAGAGCTTCGGAAACACTTTCATGATTTCTTCAAGGCATATAACCATTCTCTTGATACAAAGACAGATGAGATGGGGGTGTGGATATCCGGATTCTTCGGCTCAGGTAAGTCTCATCTCCTGAAGATGCTCTCCTATCTCCTGGAGAATAAAGATGTGGAAGGGATAAAGACCATAGAGTGCTTTGAGGAAAAATTACGAGATGACTCTCTCCTCTTCAACGATATGAAGCGTCCCACCAGTCATCCCACTGACGTCCTCCTTTTTAACATCGAGTCCAAAGCCGGCTCTCAGGACAGGGTTGGTAAAACCGCCATTGTGGATATCTTTATGAAGATGTTCAATGCGCTGTGCGACTTCTGCAGTGAAACTCCGTGGATTGCCGACATAGAACGGAAGCTGGCGGAAGAGGGCATCTATGAGCAATTCAAAAAAGCTTACCGTGAAATTGCTGATGAAGAATGGGAAGAAGGACGTCATAAACTGTATTTTTCCCGTGATTATTTCATCAATGCCCTGACCAATGCACGAAAAGATATGTCCAGGGAATCTGCCGAGCTTCTCTTTGATAATGCGGAAAAAAACTATTCGCTCTCTCCTGAAAAATTTGCCCTTCTTATTAAGAAATATCTTGAAAGCAAAGGTAAAAATCACCGGATTGTCTTTCTTGTTGACGAGATGGGGCAGTATATAGGAGACAACTCCAATCTGATGCTCAATCTCCAGACCGTTACGGAAAACCTGGGCATCCACTGCCAGGGGAGAGCCTGGGTGGTAGTCACTTCCCAGGAGGCTATTGATGAGCTTACTAAAAACAGGCTGAAGGACCAGGATTTTTCCAAGATCCAGGGACGGTTCACCACCAGGCTGAACCTCTCCAGCTCCAACACCGATGAAGTTATTAAAAAAAGGCTTCTCCTGAAGAAAGATGAGAAGAAGGAAAAAGCAGTCAAGGAAACCCTCGAGCTCTATTACAACGATGAGTGTGCATCCCTGAAAAATCTTGTGAGCTTCTCTCCTCATACTGCAGGGATGAAAAGCTTTACAGGTGAGGACGATTTTCTTGAGACCTATCCTTTCATCCCCTACCAGTTTAACCTCCTGCAGAAAGTTTTTGAATGTATACGAAAATTCAGCCACGCCGGGAAACATCTTGCAGAAGGGGAGCGTTCCATGTTGAATGCTTTCCATTCTGCTCTCAAAGAGGAGGGTAAGAAAGATGTAGGAGTGCTTGTCCCGTTCCAGGCATTTTACTCTACTGTAGAATCCTTTCTGGATAGCGCCATCAAGAGAATCTTTGATCACGCGATGGGAAATCAGGAGCTTGAATCCTTTGATGTCGAAGTGTTGAAGATTCTTTTTATGATAAAACATGTAAAAGAGATACCTGCAGATATTGAAAATCTGGCAACACTCATGATAGGGAAGATGAGTGAAGACAAGATTGCACTGCGCTCCTCGATTGATGCTTCCCTTACCCGTCTCAAAGCTCAGACCCTTATATGCCAGAATGGCGATCTCTATGACTTCCTCACAGATGAAGAGCAGGATGTGGAAAAAGGGATCAGAGCGGTAAAGATAGATTTCGATGATGTGCTAAACAGCCTGGGAAAAAGAATCTTTGAGGATATATATCCCGATAAGGCATTTAATTATTCCAAACAAAACACCTACAGCTTCTCCCGCCAGATAGACCGTATTTTACTTGGAAAGCCAGGCGAGGATCTGATTATACATATCGTCACACCTGAACACAGTGAGCTTTTTAGCGAATCTTCGCTGAAGATGGAATCGGGAAAGGAAGGGAAGCTCATTATAAGGCTGCCTGATGATCGACGATATCTAGATGAGATTGAAATGATACTGAAGACGGAAAAGTATCTCAAGGAAAAATCTGCCATTAAGATATCCGAGAGTGTGGAAAGGATTCACAGTTATAAGCGAAGTGAGGTTGACACCCGGAGAGGACGGGTAAAAACCCTTCTAGAAGAGGCGTTGCGAAATTCCGATTACTACGCATCTGGTGGAAAACTCCCTTCTGAGGGTATTCACGCCCGCATCATGATCGAAAATGCCCTTAAAACGGTAACGCAGAACACCTTTCACAAGCTTCATTTTATCGATAAATATATCGCAGGCGATTCTGAGCTCCACCAGATTCTTGCCGGTGGCGAACAGACTGCTTTTGCCAATGAAAATAAAGCTGCTCTTGATGACATGAGGGTAATCCTCACCCAGAAACACCAGTTCCATATGAAGACCACCATGAAGGAGCTGAAGGACCGTTACACAAGGAAGCCCTATGGCTGGAATCTCTATGACATTACAGGGGTTGTGGCAAAACTTTTTGCCAGGAAAGAGATAAAACTTGAGTATAACGGTGAAACGCTCAGTCCGGATGATAAAGCGGTGATTTCTTGTCTTACAAAGGAAAAGGAATTTGATAAAGTCCTTCTATTCAAAAAGGAAGCCATTGATGCTCATCTCATAGAGTCGGGAAAAGCCATCTGCAAAACTCTTTTTGACTGCCACCACATGCCTGATGAAGGTGATGAGCTGGCCACGGTTATTCGTAACGAGCATATGCTCACTGAAATAGAGTCACTGAAAGGGCTACAGGAACACTATGAATATGATGCCCGTTTCCCTGGCAGAGACATCATCGAAGAGGGAATCAAACTGCTTAAGGAACTCTGCAGGGAGAAAGACACAGTCTCATTTCTTATCCGACTTGAAGAGAAAAAAGGGGAGCTGGAAGCCTGGAAGAAAGATGCAAGCCCTGTAAAAGAGTTTTTCAAGGATACAAAAAAAGACATCTTCAAGCGGGCTCTTCGGTGTATATCTCAGTATGACAAGCACCAGCACATCCTGGAGGATGATGAGCTTATAAACTACTGTATCGAGGAATTGGATGGAATCGTTAAAATGCCAAAACCCTATTCCCGTATTAAAGATATTCCGCCTATTGAGCAAAAATTCATGGAGCGCTATGCCATTATACTGGCCCAGAAGAAAGAAGAAGAGAAAAAGCACGTGGAAGACGCCTGGGCAACGGTGCTCCTGGAATTAAAAAAGCACGGTCTTGAGGGAGAGCTTACTGAAGATCTCCATACTCATTTTAAAGAATTACTGGAGAAGATACAGAAAGCGGAAAATATAGACGGTATAGGGGATATAAAAGCCCAGAGCAAGACCAGGCTGGATAAGAGTTTCAACCGCATCAACAAAAAGCTCGAAGAAAAATCCAGTAAAACAATAGAGACGGTGAAGATAAATCCTATACAAGTGGCAAAGGGAAAGGTGATTCTTGAAACACAGGATGATGTGAAAGAATATATAAGCGAACTGGAAGAAGTGCTTCACAGGGTAGTAAAGGAAAATAAAAAGATTTTTCTGATAGCATAGTTATGTAAATAGGAAGGAGAAGACATAATTGGAATGTAAAATTTGCAGAGTAGTATGGAGGAGGTAATTCAAATGGAGAGTATCGATAGGAGAATCAAGTCGTTACCCGAGGATTTACAGAGAGAAGTTGAAGATTTTGTAGATTTTCTTTTGGAGAAAAGGAAGAGGAAGGAGAAGGCAAAGCCAGAGTTTCTATGGGAAGGCGCACTTGAAGAACTCGGGAAGTCTATCACTTCAGTTGAACTGCAGCACAGCATATCAAAATGGAGGATAGGTGAGAAAGAATGAATTTGCTTTTTGATACAAATATATTCCTTGAAGTCATATTAGGGCAGTCCAATGCGAAGGAAACAAGAGAGCTCCTTATAAAATCAACTCTCTATCTTTCATACATCTCCGATTTTTCAATCCATTCCATAGGACTTCTGTTATTTCGAATGGCAAAGCATAAGGAATTTATAGATCTGTTGAGTGATGTCCGGAATTGCGGTATTACTATTGTCAGTGTTCTTCCTGAAGAAATGTTCATGGTAACTGAATCGTCGGTAAAATATGGATTGGACTTTGATGATTCCTATCAATATGCGCTTGCAGAGAAGCTTGATGCCGTAATAGTAAGCTTTGACAGCGATTTTACTAAGACGGTCCGAGGGAAAAAGACTCCACAGGAAATTCTGGGGGGAGCCTTACTATAATGAACAAGGCTGAGATAAAGACCTTTGCGGTAAATGCCAGAAATAAGCTGATAGAATCAGTAAAGACCAGAGCCGCTCTTGTGGGTATCACCGAGAAAGGTATTGCTGCGCCTGATTCCTCATCAAGTGACAGCATCGTCATCAACGGCAGAGTATTCAACCTTGAGATAAAAAAGCAGAGAGAGCATCTGGTGCGGAAGATTGAGCGCTCAGGGTTCAGCCAGGCTATAGACGAGGTTGCCTATACCTGGTTTAACCGTTTCATTGCCTTGCGGTTCATGGAAGTGAACCACTATCTTGACCACGATCTGAATATCATCTCATCTCTGAATCCCACTTCCATTGCATCAAAAGCGCCTGTCCATCTGTCTCTCAACCGGGAAGAGATAGCCCAGCTTGTCTTTGATAACAAGGATGAAGAACTATATAAGCGCCTTATTATCGCCCAGTGTAACGCCCTCCACAACGCAATGCCCTTTCTTTTTGAAAAGATAAATGATTACACCGAGCTTCTCTTCCCTACAGGACTCCTCCTCAAAGATTCCGTGCTCCGTGAGATGGTGGAGACGATTCCCGAAGAAGACTGGAAGGAAGTAGAGATCATCGGGTGGCTGTATCAGTATTATATCAGTGAGAGGAAAGAAGCGATTGTGGGGATGGATAAAGGTGTCATAGCGAAGGAAGACATCCCTGCGGCAACACAGCTCTTCACTTTCAAATGGATTGTTCAGTATATGGTGCAGAATTCACTGGGAAGACTTTGGTATGAGATGCACCCCGATACTGACTTAATAAAGGACTGGGAGTATTTCCTAAAGCCAGATCCAGAAGATATGACAAAGAGAGAAATGATGAAGCTTGAGGATATTACCTTTTTTGATCCGTGCTGCGGCTCAGGGCATATTCTGGTCTATGCTTTCGATCTATTCTATGAGATGTATAAGGCGTCAGGGTACCTCACGGAAGAAATCCCACAGCTCATAATCAGGCACAATCTTCACGGGTTGGATATATGCGGACGGGCAGTCCAGCTCACTGGCCTTTCTCTGATGATGAAAGTGAGGCAGCATACGAAAAATATTGAGGGGATACGCTTCAATGTGTATGAATTTCAGGATTCCCACCGCCTCTCAGAGGAGGCACTTTCACTCCTATGCAAAACCGATAAAGAAAAAAAAGAGATTGCAGAAGTTGTGGAAGCCTTCGAAAATGCAAAGAGCTTCGGCTCCCTCGTATTCCTCCCTGATGTTGATTATGATATGTATCTAAAGAGATTCAATGAGCTCGATTCTTCATATCCGCTCTTTGTATATGAGCTGAAGGTGTCGCTTCTTCCTGTTTTAAGGCAGGCGCGGCTCCTCTCCAGGAAATATGACGTGGTATCCACAAACCCGCCCTATCTCAACAAGTATAACCCCGAGATGAAATCCTTTGTGGAAAGCCATTACAGGCAATATAAGTCGGATCTGTTCTCGTGCTTCATATATAAATGCAACGAAATGACCAAGTCAGAAGGATACTGTGCGATGATGTCGCCGATGACGTGGATGTTTATAAAAACTCACGAGAAGTTGAGGGAGTATATCATAGAGAAAAGGACGATAACGAGTTTGGTGCATCCGGAGTATCATTCGTTTTTCTCGTCGGCATATGTGCCGATAATGATATTTGTAACAGAGAATAAGGTGAGTGATTTAAAGGGTATATTCGTTGATTTGAATTCGTTCTATGGCGAGGATATTCAGCCCGAAAAGCTGAGAGAAGCTGTTGAGAACCCCGGTGTGAAGTATCGATATACATCGAGCACGAATGGATTTAAGGCGATACCTAGCATGCCTATTGCTTATTTTGCTAGTGAAAGAGTTAGGGGAATTTTTGAGAAAGCAAAACTTCTGGATGAATATGGTAATCCGAAGCAAGGTCTTGCTACAGCGGATAACGAAAAATTTCTTAGGAACTGGTTTGAGGTAGAATTTACAAATATTGGCTTTTCTATGAAAGATAGAGATGAAGCAATGAAAAGCAGGTTTAAATGGTTCCCTTACAATAAGGGTGGTGACTTTAGAAAGTGGTACGGAAATAATGAATTTATCGTAAATTGGTTTGATGATGGAAAAGATATAAGAAACAATTTGGATAAATACGGCAAGCAAAGATCTAGACCACAAAACACAGATTTTTACTTTAAGACAGGTATAACTTGGTCATTTGTGAGTTCTTCTAATTTTGGTGTAAGATTTACCCCATATGGATTCATATTTGATGTTGGTGGTTCTTCTGTTTTTCCAGAAAAAAACTTAATTTATATTCTTACAGTATTCTTAAATTTAAAGTTGGTTTCTTTATTTCTGAAACTGATGAATCCAACCCTTAATTTCCAAGTCGGCAACATTGCCTCTCTCCCCATCATCTTCCCCTCAGACCCTGCCGTGAAAGAGCGTATTGATGCACTTGCTGAAGATTGCATCGCCATCTCCCGCCTCGACTGGGATTCCTTCGAGACATCGTGGGATTTTCAGGCCCATCCCTTCATCACTCATAAAAAATCTGTGTGCATCTCTCAGAATCTGTGTCATCCGTGTGCCGATCTTTCAAGCAATTCCGCCGCTTTCGCTGATGAAATCGAAAATGTCTTCAACGCCTGGAAACAGTTTACCGATGCGCAGTTCTCCCGCCTCAAAGCCAACGAGGAGGAGCTGAATCGCATCTTCATTGAGATATATGGTCTCCAGGATGAGATGACTCCTGAGGTGGAAGATAAGGATATTACCATAAGAAAGGCTGAGTTGGAGCGGGATGTTCGGTCATTTGTCTCTTATGCTGTTGGGTGTATGATGGGACGGTATTCCCTCGATGAGCCGGGACTTGTCTTTGCAGGCGGCAACTTTGAGCCTTCACGATACCAAACGTACGCTGTTGATCCCGATGCCATCCTGCCTGTGCTTGGTGATGTATGGTTTGATGATGATATTGTCACCCGTTTTATTGAGTTTGTGAAAACGGTCTTCGGCTCTCAGCATCACAGCGAGAACCTTCTCTTTATCGCGCAGGCGCTTGGGAAGACTGACCGTGAAACTCCGGAAGAGCGCATCAGGAAATATTTCCTCACCGATTTCTACAAAGATAACCTGAAAATATACCAGAAGCGACCGATTTACTGGCTCTTCACCTCAGGCAGGGAAAAAGCATTCAACGCCCTCGTCTACCTTCACCGGTATGATAAGGATACCCTTGCCCGTCTGAGGAAGGACTACCTCCACGAGCTCCAGGCAAAGCTGGACAGGGAAGTGAAGTTCCTGGAGGAGAAGAACGAGAAGAAAAAGCTCTCCGCTCTCTACAAACAGCAGGAGGAACTCCGAAAATACGACGAGCTTCTGAAACACTATGCCGACCAGCACATCGAGCTGGACCTCGACGACGGCGTTGTGGTCAACTATGCCAGGTTCGGTAAACTGGTAGTGGAGATAAAATGAGAGGGACACGGATGAACACGGAAGGGACACAGATGAGCACAGATTTGAAGGGAGGGAAATTATTGAAATTCTCAAACTGTGTGCATCCGTCATAACCAGTGTCATCCGTGTGATAATATTCAAAATTGAACTATAAGAGAATTCAGACAAAGAGGCAACAATTAGAAACTAAAAACAAATTGCCAATAGCCAGATGCCTATGGCAAGCTAAAAGGAGATGATAGATAATGTTGCTCAATTACATCCAGGGCGCAATGAGAAAAGCAAAGTACGAAATTCTTCAAGAAGATGACATGTACTATGGTGAGATTAATGGATTTCAGGGAGTATACTCACATGCAGATACTCTGGAAAAGTGCAGAGAGGAACTGCAGGAGGTTCTGGAAGAATGGATACTATTCAGAGTTTCCAAAAACCTTGCTCTGCCTGTGATTGACGGGATTTCACTCACAATAAGGGAAGTGGCATAATGCCTCAGAGATATGGATTGAAAGAAATGAAGTAATCCGAAGAAATCATATTCTATGAATATATATCAAATAGAAAGCGAGGTGATTACGATGGGGAAAGTTTATATTAAGCCACCCGTAATTGAAGCTGTGTGTGAGTTCAGGCTGACTTCGGATACAAAATGGGATCTTACCATTCCTGGTTTAGTATATGAAAAACTGAAAGAAGATTTTCCAATTAAAGAACAACGTGAGATTCAAGAGTTCGATGTTATTCAAGATCCAGATGGGGTTAAACAGCGTGTAAAGAGAAGTGATCGTGTTTTGTTTTTTAAGGAAGATAAGAAACTTTTCATTCAGGTGGGACCACATTTTCTTGCAATTAACTGCTTGAAGCCTTATCCAAAATGGGAAATGTATAAACCAAATATAAGTAAAGCCTTCGGTGTTCTTTCTGATGTTCTGGAAACCATTAAATTGAGGAGAATAGGGCTTCAATACAGAAACAGAATAGATATACCAGGAAACAACATTGATCTTGATGACTATTTTGAATTTGGAATCAATCTTGGAAGGCATATAACTCAACCAATGGTTGATTTTATAGCAGGATGCACGCTTTCATTCTCGGAAAATTCAGATCTTTGTAGAATTCAACTCACGAATATTACCTCGGATATCCCTGAAACAACCACTGTTCTACTCGATATTAATTATTTTCTTGTAAAACCCCGCTCATTTACTAAAGAAGAAACGATGAATTGGATTGAAGAAGCCCATACAAGGATTGAGGAAATCTTCGAAGGGTGCCTGAAGGATAAATTAAGAGAACTTTTTGAGGAGGTGCGGTAATGGCTGGATTTTCTGCAGCACTACTGGAGAAGACTGATGATTTAGAAAAGTTCTCTCACAATCTCGCAGAAAATGACTTGCTGGCTCAGATGTTGCGCGATAAAGAGATTCTAGAAATAAATGAAGGTGTAAATGTTGAAAATGATTATGGTATCAAGCAGGAAGAAAAAGATGCAGAGGAGACTTCATTTTGCTCATTGCAATACAGGCAAATGCCTGAAGAAGCACCATCAAGCATTACATATGAGATTCAGAGGGTTTTAAAACTAATTGAAAAGATGGGTTTAAAAATTGAAAAAACTAATGATGTTACATCATACCTTCTCTTATTTCCTGACATAATTGATGTTCTTCCAACCATCTGTAATAGAGTAGTGAGTAAGATAGGAGCGAATAACAGGGTTCACCTTCAATTATATAACGATCCTGAGATAGATGATAAGTATTTGACCATCCTTATAAGAACCCGAGATTATGAGGAAGAATTCATGTCTATGTTAGACGCCCTTAGCAATGATTGCTTAAGGCTAATAGAAAATAAGAACGGCTGGTTAGTTATTACTACCGATTTTCAGGATATGGAGTAAGGAATATGTCTTTTGACTGGAAAGAGTATCTTATTCTTGCTGAATATCTTGCTGAAAAGCATCAGGATTTGAATGAGGAGGCTGCTCTCAGATCCTCCATAAGCCGAGCTTATTATGCTGCATATTGCAGAGCAATAAGATATGCTCTTACTCATCTGTCTTTTCCTAAGAAGAATGATTCGAAAGATCATTCTTTGTTGAGAGATCATTTGAGAAAAAATAAACGAGATGGAATTGCAGAGAGACTTGATAAGCTGAGGCGCTGGCGGAACGACTGTGATTACGAAGATCGAGTCGGGAGGCTCCGTGAAAACTGTAAGATGTCACTTGAAAAAGCCCGGGAAATATTCCAGAATCTTGGAGTATGATTCCTAATAAAATTGAACTGCTGCGGCTGAAGAGAAGTAGAAATCTATACGCCGCGGCATCGACCAGCAGTATATCAGACATTAAATTATGGGATATTGCTAAATAGTTGTTATGCCACAACAATGGCAATAAGAAACAGCCAATAGCTGAGAGCCAGGAGCTGATTATGAATGAAGACAAGATAAAAGAGATTCTTTCAGGATTATTTGCACAGCCCTGTGAGCCTTCCACGCAAAGACACCTGATCTTCTGGTATGACGAGGAAAGAGCATACGAGGATGTGTTGAGCGACTTGGTGCCTGAATCTGTTAAGGTGCATATCCTTACTGATCGCAATAATTTTAGTACCAAGAAACTTCTGGAGTACGATGATCCTGCAAGCAATTTTCTCATCTATTCACCTGCAAAGAAGCCTGACGATCGTTTCAACTGGTTTCTGGATACAATCCTCTATTCCCGTGAATTTACCCCTGACCAGGTGCTGCTTACCGCGATAGAGCTGGGTATTAAAGGCGACTCAATGAAGCACCTTATTAAGGAATACCAATCCTTTTTTAACAGTAAAGAGCGTTTTAAAAAGTTCAAGAGTATCTTTACCGGGAATACCGAAGAAGCTTTTGAGGTCTCCATGCTGGCAGTGCTCTCTCGGGAGAAGTCAACGTCAATCGAGGATATACTGAGAAAGCTCTTCGCTAAGGGTGTTGGTGAGGATAATGAGTTGTATGAGGAAATAAAACGATATTCTCTGGAAGAACGTTTCTGGCACTATGTGGAGCGGCACTTTGGCTATGCCTCGGAGCACCCCACCCTTGCACACCTCTTCTCATCACTTGTCCTTACATCGCTTGCGGATGTGCTGAGAGAGGACTTCCCCATCAAGTGGAAGCCTTACCTGTGCCAGAAGCATGGAAACTGTATACTCTTTATTGATCACTGGATTAAAGACATAAGCGCCCGTGACTCCTATGTTACTCTTTCTCTCAAATTTGAAAGTGATTTCGATATTCCCTCAAGTGTGAAAGACTGGCACGAGAAACGGATTAGTTATTATGACTGTGATATATTGAAGATTTTTGACAGGGAAGTAATTAAATATATCATTGAAAAACTTCTATCCCCCAGTGCAGACTTCAATAACTTGAAGACTCTTGTTGAATCTCGAAAGGTCACTCACTGGTACAAGGAGTACGAGCACATCTATGAGGCTATCGATGGGGCCATAGATATAATTTCGCTGGTGGAAAAATTTGAGAAAGAGGGAATCGCTCACGCCACCTCAGAGGTATTCATACACGCTTATGCCCGGGAATATTATAAGGTGGATCAGGCATACAGGCGGTTTATCTATAATTATGATCGGATAACCCAGATTGAGCTCCCGTGCCTCCTGGAAAAGGTGGAAAATCTTTATGAGAACAGTTTTGTCAGGAACCTTTCTGCCGCCTGGTCAGATGGTGTGCTTCAAGAGCTGATTCCTTTCTGGAGTATTCCAGGTATCCCACATCAGCAGAATTTTTATAACGATACCATTAAACCCGTCATTGCCCGGGATGATCGGGGAAAAGTCTATGTTATCATCTCTGATGGACTTCGCTATGAAGCGGCTGAAGAGCTCACCGCACAGTTGAAACGTGACGAAAAGGTCAAGGCTGACATAGAACTGTCTTTTATGCAGGGAGTTGTGCCTTCCTATACCAGGTATGGAATGGCAAGCCTCCTTCCCCACAAAGATATCTCCCTGTCTTCCGAGGGAACCATCTCCATAGATTCCATGGGCATTGAGAGCACGGAAGAAAGAGATAAGGTCCTGAAAAAGGCATTGAATGAATCAAGGGCGATCACTTATTCTCAGATGATGGATATGACCCATGATGAACTGCGTGAAGCTTTGAAGCCAGCTCGTATCGTGTATGTGTATCATAACACCATCGATGCCACTGGCGACAAGGAGGTTACCGAGAAAAAAGTGTTTGATGCCGTCCACGAATCTATGCGAGAAATCAGGTCGTGTGTAACAAAACTGGTAAATGCGGTATCAGCCACTGCCATTTTCATTACTGCGGATCATGGATTTCTCTATCAGCGAAGGGCACTCGATGAAAGCGATAAACTGATAAAAGGGAAATTCAAAACCATAGAGGAGAAGAAGCGTTCTATTATCGTTGAAGGCGAAGGTATGGAACTGTCAAAGGGAGTGCTTGCTCTTTCAATGAGTTACCTTCTCGGGAAAAACAGTCCTCTGAAGGTCATTACTCCAAAAGGTATTCATCGATTTAAAACGCCAGGCGCAGGTATTAATTATGTGCACGGCGGTATGTCTCTGCAGGAGATTGTCATCCCCCTCATGAGGTTAAAGGCTCATAAAGTGAGTAAGCAGAAAAAGGTGGAAGTGAAGATCACCAATACGAGCAGAACCATTACCAACAACAAGTTCACCCTTCATTTCTTCCAGACAGAGAAAATATCAGAATCAACGGTGCCCCGGATTCTCAAGGTATCTCTGTGGGATGATGGTGAGAAGATCTCCGATGAAAAAACAGTTGTGGCAGATAGAGAATCGGATAATGCCACAGAAAGAGAATTCAAGGTCATCATTACGCTCAAAACGGTAAGCTATGATAAGCAAAAAAATTACTATCTAAAACTCCAGGATGGAGACGACACCTACGATATGATTCCCTTCAAAATAAATATAGCCTTTGTCGATGAGTTCGGCACATGGTGATTGTGAGGAGACTGAGATGCGAGATGTGGATCAACTGTTAAATGACCACTTTTCCGGTCGTGTAGTAAGAAAAGATCTTACGAAAAAAGTAAAGGAAGGCTTTAACGTGCCTGTCTATGTGCTGGAATATCTTCTGGGGATGTACTGCGCCAGCAATGATGATACGGTTATAGAAGAAGGATTGGAGCAGGTAAAGAAGATTCTCTCTGAGAACTACGTGCGGCCCGATGAATCGGAAAAGATAAAGTCAAAGATCAAAGAACTGGGTCATTACAACATTATTGACAAGGTCACAGTGAAGCTGAACGAGAAACTGGACCGCTACGAGGCTGAATTCTCCAACCTGGGACTTCGGCATGTGGAGATCTCCCAGCACTATGTGAAGAAATTTGAAAAGCTTCTTGCAGGGGGGATCTGGAGCATCCTCAATATGAGCTATTACTATGATGAGCTGGAAAAGAATACCTCTCCCTTCTCTATTTCCGATCTCAAGCCCATACAGATGCCCAACATGGATATCAATGAGATTCTCGAAGGTCGAAAGGAGTTTTCCAGGGATGAATGGATGGATGTGTTGCTCCGCTCGACGGGACTTGAGCCATCTCATTTTGAAAATACAGTCAAATGGCATCTCATTACCCGTATGATCCCCCTGGTGGAGCATAACTATAATATATGCGAGCTGGGACAGCGAGGTACAGGTAAATCCCATATTTACAAGGAGATTTCCCCCTATTCGATTCTTGTATCAGGCGGTCAAACTACGGTTGCAAACCTTTTTTATAATATGTCTACAAGAACAGTAGGTCTTGTAGGTTTATGGGATGTTGTCGCTTTCGATGAGGTGGCAGGGATAAAATTCAAGGACAAAGACGGTATCCAGATAATGAAAGACTTCATGGCATCAGGCTCTTTTGCCCGCGGCAAGGAGCAGAAGAATGCCGACGCCTCAATGGTTTTCGTGGGGAATATTAATCAGAGCGTCGATTCACTGATAAGGACATCCCATCTCTTTGCTCCTTTCCCTGAGGAGATGAACAATGACTCGGCATTTTTTGACAGAATTCATTTCTATCTTCCCGGGTGGGAAATCCCCAAGATGAAACCGGAATTTCTCACCGACAGGTATGGATTTATAGTGGATTACCTGGCGGAGTATTGCCGGGAGATGAGGAAGCGCTCCTTCATCGATGCCATAGATAAGTATTTCAAGCTCGGGAACAACCTGAACCAGCGTGATGTAATCGGCGTAAGAAAGACCGTATCAGGTCTCGTGAAGCTCCTCTTTCCCCACGGTGAGTTTACTTGTGATGATATCCGGGAAATCCTCGAATATGCTTTGGTAGGAAGACGCAGAGTCAAAGAACAGCTTAAAAAGATAGGTGGAATGGAATTCTATGATGTCCATTTCTCCTATATAGATTCTGCCAGCATGGATGAGAATTTTGTTTCGGTGCCTGAACAGGGAGGGGGCAAGTTAATACCCGAAGGACCTGGAAAGCCCGGACATGTGTATACCATAGCCAGGGGAGATTCCAATATGATAGGAGTCTTCAAAATGGAGATCCAGGTAGTTGCAGGAAGTGGAAAATTTGAACGCTCCGGATTCGGCAGCGGCTCAAAGGCTAAAGAGAGTGTCAATGTGGCCTTTAATTACTTTAAGGCAAATTCCAGGCAGATAAGCGGCACTATCAATGTCAAGCTGAAAGACTACCATCTGCACGTTCAGGATCTCCAGGGAGTGGGATTGCCAGAGGATTTAACCCTGCTTGCATTCATATCGCTGTGCTCCGGTTCTCTGGAGCGATCAGTACAGGATTCTATGGTTATTCTGGGTTCTATGAGCATCGGGGGAACAATCATAAAAGTACCGGAGCTTGCAAATAGTCTTCAGGTATGCTTTGATGCAGGAGCGAAGAGGATATTGCTTCCCATGGCGTCAGCTCCTGATTTTTCAACAGTCCCCGCCGACCTTTTCTCCAAATTCCAGACATCGTTCTATCAGGACCCTATAGATGCGGCTTATAAGGCGCTGGGAGTGAGTTGAGAGACATTAAAGGTTGTTTTAGAAATGTAGGGTAAAATATGATTCTAGACAATCGTTACGAGGTTTTGTCTGTAGTCAAATCCGGTGCTATGGGATGCGTGTATAAGGCACTGGACACCCACCTAGACAATATAGTTGCGCTCAAGCAGATGATCTCCACTTTTTCAAAACCGCAGGATATTGTATATGCAGAACAGCGTTTCAAAGAAGAAGCAAAACTATTGGCAAAGCTCCACCACGGGGGACTGCCGAAGGTAATAGACCATTTCATAGTAATTGATCCGGTATCTCATAAAACTGCCCATTACCTGGTGATGTCCTTTATCGAAGGTAAGGACCTGGAGACAATTATCAGTGAGAGGAAAAAGAAACCCTTCCCGGTTGAGCAGGCTCTGGATTATTTCAAACAGATGCTTGAAATCCTTCAATATCTTCATACTCAGAATCCCCCTGTCATTTACCGGGACCTCAAGCCTTCCAATATAATGCTCCAGAACAATAAGATTTTTCTTGTTGATTTCGGAATTGCACGAATATTCTCACCTCAACAGCAGGGTACAGCAATAGGGACATCTGGTTATGCCGCTCCTGAACAGTACAGGGGTTCTGCAGAGCCACGAAGCGATATCTATTCCCTCGGTGTTGTAATGCATTATCTTCTCACTGGAAAAAACCCCCAGGAGAGCATGCTCCCGTTGTTCACCTTCGAGCCTCCAGGAAAAATAAATCCACAGATTCCAGAATACCTTGATAAACTAATTACATCAATGATTGACCTGGTTCCCACCACAAGACCAGAATCAGCTGTAAAAATTTCTGAGATACTGAAAACAGGCTCAAGAAGACCCACCTCTCAATCCGTATCAATAACAACAGCTTCTATGCCCGCTGTTCCAACGGTTGTCAAAACAGTACCCAAATCCACCACTATCAGAGGCGATAAGCAGAAATACAATAGTATCATCGAAGCTATCAATCATAGAGATATTGAAGCAGTTAAAGTATTCATAAAGACAGGGTCTTACATAAACGGCAAAACAGCAGACGGGAATTCAATCCTCCATAGAGCTGTCACCTTAGGCGAAAAAGATATAGCTGAACTCCTGATTTCAAATGGTGCTGATGTTAATTCCAGAGGTAAAGATGGTTTGATGCCGCTCCATTTTGCCTGTTCAGAAGGTAATAAGGAAATAATGCAACTGCTCCTGGCCAAAGGAGCTGATTTATATGCTCGTTCCATAAGTGGTGAGACCCCTTTGGATAAGGCGGAAGAAGGAAATCATATAGAAATAGTGGCAATGCTTCAAAAGTGGACTGTGAAATGAGAAATAGGGATAGGTCTATTGGACAGGGATTATTTTATGATCTAAATAGTTTGAAAAACTAAGTACAATTAAAAGCTTCCTTCATTTATATATAATTTCATCCAAATAATTGAAACCTGACAACACTCCCATGGAGATGTCACTAGTCCCACCTGCTTCAGGTGCCTGTTGACATGAGCGCACTCTTTATGCAATAATTTATGTAAAGGTGGCAATACTCAAATGCATCACAAAAGAGTCACTTTTTCACTAGCTCCTGAAATCATCGCTATCCTGGAGAATCAAGCGGTGAAGAACAAAAGCCACTTTGTGGCTGATGCGATTGTCAGCTATGCCCGTCATATTGAACAGAAAGATCTCAATGAGCGCTTGAGAACGGGATATATGCAGAATGCCGAACTTGACCGGAAGATAGCGGAAGAATTTTTCCCTCTGGAAAATGAAGCTTATGATCAGGGGAGGAGGAAGGAGTGACCGGCCATCCCCGCAGGGGCGATATCTTTCTGATAAACCTTGACCCGGTAAAGGGTTCGGAGCAGGGCGGGGTGCGCCCGGCTGTGGTGATTCAAAATGATGTGGGCAATGAATTCAGTCCGGTTGTGATTATTGCCGCCATCTCATCTCAGGTCAAGCGCCTGTACGATGTGCATGTGCTTGTCGCTCCCTCTGAAGGAAACCTCGATAAGGAATCGATCGTTCTTCTGAATCAGATAAGAACTGTTGACAAATCAAGACTCACAAGACAACTGGGCTCTCTTTCTCCAGCTGCGATGAAACGAGTTGACAGGGCGCTGAAGATCAGCCTCGGGCTGGGGGATTGACATATCTCTACACAAGTCGGACATTGCAATCGAAGCCTGTCACTGAGGCGATTGCAGCGTGATTCAAGATGATTGGCCGTATGTCACCTGACATGATTGGCGGATCTCAATGCGTTCGGCTCTCGTCGAGCTTTGAAAGCTGCTCATTGGAAAGCCATGTCAATGATTTTACTTCCTCCATGTCTGCTCCCATCTCAATGTGCCTGCGGGCAATCTCGATGCTTTTCTTCAGTTCACCTCTGGCCTCACCTTCAGCTCTGCCTTCTTCACAGGCGACAGATATCTCTGTGGCAGTCATCATTTCGCCTTTCTCGCGAAAATGGCTCATGTTCTGAATCTTCCGATCCAGAGATGTAGACACATTAACGCTATGAAATATTGCACTTATGCACATGGCAGGGATACATTTAAAGCTCATCAGCGTAGCGAGCGTCAGCCCTTTTCTTCAGAGCATTGTAGTCAAGATAAAGTGTGCATGCCGTCTTCCATAGACCCTGCTCGATTGCCAGCTCCGCCGCTCTATCCCACAGCTCTGACGGAATTGGCGCGCGCGATCGATGAGTCTTCCGCCACGTGTCAAATCGTCTGCACAGGTCATCGGTTGCTTTGGTATTTTCTCTGCTGTCTTTCATAGTTTCCAGGGACCTCCTCACCCTGGGAAAATGATACCACAGCCGCGGGGGTCAATCCAGGCACGCTTGCCGAAAGCTCACACTGTTTTAAAGTCTTCACAGTTTTCGCTGCTCCCATCTTTCTCATCAGTTCCGGCATCTTCATCAATGGAAGCAATTTCCTGGAGCGTGCGCTTCACCTCTCTCTCAAGATCGTTCAGGGAGAGACTCTATGCCGGGGGTAGACTGGGATAACACCATTTCTTCAATCCATCAGACTTTGAAACTACTCATGACCAGGAGGATAAGCGAACCCTCAACAATAATATAGAAAAGCGGACAGATTCTGGTGACAGGTATCCATCGATAAGTCCTGCTTGATCTTATGCACATGCATGAGCCTGGCCCAGGGAGAGCGGAAAAGGATAATACAGAGGTGGTGAAGCGATGAACATATGGGACAAGGCTTTCCCGGATCAGACATTCAAGGAATGGCAGAATATTGTCGATCTTCTGGCCCGCATCTCAGGTGTCAGGGCAGGTCTGATCATGAGAGTGCTCGAAAACGACATCGAGGTATTCGTTTCCAGCAAAACCGTCAACAGCCCCTATCATCCCGGAGACAGAGAGCATCTTCTCTGTTCAGGCCTGTACTGCGAGGCGGTCATCAACTCACAGGAGAAGCTTCTCGTTCCCAACGCGCTCAAATCAGAGAAGTGGAAGAACAACCCGGACATCAGACTCAACATGATCTCCTATCTTGGTTTACCCATCCGGATGCCTGACGGGAAACCCTTCGGAACGATCTGCCTGCTTGATGACAGAGAAAACGAGTATTCGCCGGAACTGATGGAGCTCATGGAGAAGATGCGCGACCTGATTGAAAGCCACCTGGCTCTTATGGAAACAATGCATCGACAGGAGTCACTGGCCAGCAGATCGCTCCTGCGTCGTGTGCTCGACAACAATCCGGTGCCCATCGGCTGTGTGACTCTGGGCTCCGATTCCAGGATCATCTACCTCAATGAGCAGTTCGTGCAGACCTTCAACTACACGCAGGCCGATATCCCGACGGTGGACGCCCTGGCGGCCCTGGCGTTCCCTGACGGGCACTACCGCGCTGCCAGTCTTGACGCGTGGAAGTCAATGGTGGAAGAGGCACAGAGACAACACGGCAAGGCGGAGGCAAGAGAATTTCGTATCGTCTGCAGGGACGGTACAATCAGAACTGTGCTCATCAGCGCCGTCGCAATCGAAGACATGCTTGTGATATCTCTGGATGACATCACTGAGCGAAAGCGTTACGAAGGCGAACTGGAACAGGCCCGTATGTCGGCTGAATCGGCCAGCAAAGCCAAAAGTGAGTTCCTGGCCACGATCAGTCACGATATCCGCACTCCCATCAACGGTATCACAGGCATGGCCCAGCTCCTGGAATACACCGAACTGACAGATGAACAGCAGGAATACCTGGAAGCGATCAAGACAAGCTCACAAGGACTGGTCTCGCTGATCAACAATGTGCTCGACCTTTCCAAGATCGAGTCCGGAAAAATTGAACTGGAACAGAGGGATTTCAGTCTGCGGGCCTGCATCAGTGACGTGATTAAAACCCAGATATCACTCGTCCACAGCAAAGGACTGAGCTTACAGACCCATATTCCGGCCGAGGTGCCGGACAACCTGACAGGCGACCAGCTCCGCCTGAAACAGATCCTGGCCAACTTTCTGGGCAACGCCATTAAATTTACAGAACGGGGAGGAATCTCCATCACCGTCTCTGTAAGTGAACGCGTTGAAAATGCTGCACTGCTCAGATTCGAGGTGACTGACACAGGCATCGGCATCAGCCCCCAGGACATGCAGAAGATATTCGATCCCTTTTCACAGGCCCATCCCTCCACCACACGGAAGTTCGGCGGAACCGGCCTTGGTCTCTCCATCTGCAGACGGCTGGCGGAGCTTATGGGGGGAAAGGTCTGGTCCGAGAGCGCAGAAGGCACCGGCAGCAAATTCTACCTGAAAATTCCCTTTGCCGTCAATGAAGCCGCCGTGGAAAGCCCTGGCGGCGTGAGCAGCAGCAAGATATTCCCCAAGTGGGATGGTCCACCGCTGAGACTGCTTATTGTTGATGATCAGAAGATCAACCTGATGATTGCAGCACGGCTCATGCAGAAAGCCGGACATACCGTCGTGGAGGCGCAGGATGGCCTGGAAGCCCTGCAGAAATGTGAGCAGGAAGCCTTTGACATAATCCTGATGGATATCGAGATGCCAGGCATGGGTGGTATCGAGGCTGCCAATGCCATCCGGGAGAGGGAAAAGGAAACGGGAGGACACTTGCCGATCATCGCCATGACTGCCCATGCCTTAAAAGAAGAGCGGGAAGAGATCCTCAGCAGAGGCTTCGACGGCTATATTGCCAAGCCTGTCAAGATCGACCTCATGCTGAGTGAACTGCGCAGGTGCCTTCCGGAGAGCATTATTGACAAAGTGCGCCTGTGAGGCAATGAAGGAATGCTTTCTGGCTGCGCGTGCCTCCCATATTTCCAGGAATTATACTCAAGAGCATAAGTAATTGCAGCATTGAAAATTGGAAACTCAAATGGAATCGTGATTCCTGGCACTACGTATGATGTAATTTTCAATGCGCATTACTATAAAAGGAAGGCGTTCATATCCTCAATTCGGGAGAATATGAACTGAAGGGAGTAGACCTGATGAGCCGGGAATCCCGACGGTTCGAAAAGTCGATATCCACGCTGCCTGACCCAGGCGGTCCGGCCCGGATGATACTGGTCGCTTTACTGCTCGTGTTTCTCTCTACCCGCATGATATGGGCAGGCCAGAATGTGCGCGTGGGAATTTACCAGAACAGTCCGAAGGTGGCCATGTCTGAATCTGGGCGTCCCGAAGGTATTTTTATCGATCTGATCGAAGCCATTGCAAAGGAAGAAGGGTGGTCGATCGAGTACGTGCCTGGTACGTGGGCTCAAGGACTGGACCGCCTGGCGGCTGGAGAAATCGACTTCATGCCAGATGTGGCGCTCACCCAGGCTCGGGAGCAGAAATATGCCTTCCACCAGGAACCAGTGCTGTCAGACTGGTTTCAGGTATACGCACGTCATGGAAGTGGGATCCGATCCATTCTGGATCTCAATGGCAAGAGGGTGTCAGTGCTGGAGCGTTCGATCCAGCAGGAGGCCTTCGGAAAGACTCTACTCGGGTTCGAACTGAACGTGAAACTGGTGCCGTTCCCGGATTTCAGCTCAGCGTTCAACGCCGTTGTCAGGGGCGATGTGGATGCAGTGATTGCCAATCGCTTCTATGGTACAAAACATATAGGCAATTCGAAACTCGAAGACACCGCGATCATCTTCAGTCCATCGCGGCTTTACTTCGCAGCCCCCAGGAGGATGGGAAACGACATCAGGCTCGGCGCGATCGATAAGCATCTGTTGCGCATGAAGAAGGATCCGACGTCTCTTTACTATCGCTCGTTGCAGCGCTGGACCTCTGAGAAGATGGAGCTGAAAGTTCCGATGTGGCTCAAGGGCGTGGGAATAGCTGCGGCTGGAATCCTGCTTTTGAGTTTTCTCTGGAGCGTATCTCTCAGGCGTCAGGTGAAGATCCGGACCAGTCAACTGGATGCCAGCAACCAGGAGATTGCCCATCTTTACAATGAGCTTCAGAAGCACGCAGAAACACTGGAGAAACGGGTTGCAGAGCGCACAGACGCACTGACCAATATGAACCGTGAGCTTCTCCAGGCCAAAGAGGCTGCCGAAGCAGCTGACCTTCTAAAGTCGGCCTTCCTGGCTACGATGTCCCACGAACTGCGCACACCGCTTAATTCTATCATAGGCTTTACCGGCATCATGTTAATGGGGATGGTAGGCTCTCTGAACCCGGAACAGGAAAAACAGCTCATGATGGTGCAGAACAGCGCCTGCCACCTGCTGGAGCTTATTAATGACGTGCTGGATATTTCCAAGATCGAGGCAGGTCAGATAGATCTGGCCTGGGAGCCTTTTGATATGAGGGTGGCGATAGAGAACAGCCTTAAGAAGATCGCGCCCATGGCCGAGAAAAAGGGACTGGCATTGACCTCTGTGATCGCCCCGCCGGTCGGTCAGGTCATCGGTGACCGTCGGAAGGTGGAGCAGATACTCATTAATCTGCTCAGCAATGCCGTCAAGTTTACAGAGCGGGGCGAGATCAGGGTCGAAAGCCAGGTAGAGGATGATTGGCTGGTCACGCAAGTCATTGACACCGGCATCGGGATCAGTAAAAAAGATATGGATACTCTATTCAAGCCATTTCGTCAGGTAGATACCGGGATCAGCCGCCAGTATGAGGGCACCGGTCTGGGCCTTTCCATTTGCAAGCACCTGGTGGAGGCGATGGGTGGTAGAATTCAGGTCGAGAGTGAAGGCGGCCGGGGGAGCATCTTTACCTTCACTCTGCCGCTGAAAAGGAGAGATAAATGAAAGCTTCGATCTTATGGTCGTTTTGCCGGGAGTTATTGCAATGGGAATCTGTTTATGATAAAATTGATTTAAAATGTAAATATACCTGCAATATTACCGATCCTCTATTCAGAATCAATCCTGCACAAGAATCATGATTTCCCTGAAGATGATGATGCAACTCCGCATATCATCCATTTTCTGCAGCTTTCTTTCTCTGTATTGATAATTTCGCTGAACCTGTGAGGCGTTGATGGTGGAAAGACGCGAATTGCCGCAGCTGTCACAGCCTCTGGCAGCTTCATCTGAGTGAAGGGAGTCTTGACCATCGAGAATGATATGATGGCTGACATCAGGATGGAAAGAGAATTACGCTGTACAAACAGGCTTCTGCGAGCCGCAATTCTGGTAAACCGCGCTCTGGTTCGTATGCAGGATGAAGTCTCTCTGTTGTTCGACGTGTGCCGTATTCTTGTAGAGACCGGAGATTACTGTTATGCCTGGATTGGCTTCACAGAAAAGGATGATACAGATCGGGTGCGTCCTTTGGCCGAAGCCGGCAGCCTCGATGCTGCCGATCTCAGACAGACAGATGGCCAGAGCGGCAGCGATCAGATCTGTGAAGCCATACGAACAGGTCAGATAGTCTTATCCAGAAAAACTCCGGCAGATTCTGAATCAGGTGTGTTTTATGAGGCTGCCGGGAAGAGCGGCTGCGCGTCATCAATAGTCCTGCCACTGATGCACGATGAATATGCCTTTGGTATACTCGGACTGTACTCTGTGGAGTCAGACAGGTTTGATGCTGACGAAGCCCGGTTGCTGCGCGAGCTGGCTGATGATCTCGCTTACGGCATCACCGCCCTGCGTTCCCGCAATGATAAGTCCGGAGCTGATTCTCAAAGTTCACTGCAGCTTCTGAACTCTGTATTTGAGCGCGTTACAGATGCTTTTGTCGCACTTGATAGTAACTGGCGATACACCTATGTCAACAACAAAGCTGGCGAACTGTTCGGACGCCGGCCGGAGGATCTTATCGGCAGACACATCTGGACAGAGTTCCCCACTGGAGTAGGTCAACCCTTTCATCTTGCGTATGAAAAAGCGATGGCTGATCAGAAGCCGGCCCATATTGAGGATTATTATGCTCCGTGGGACCGGTGGTTTGAAAACATTATTTACCCATCCCCTGACGGTCTTTCCATATATTTTCACGACATCACGGAGAATAAGAAGAGCGAGGCGGCGATGCTGGCAGCGCACAAGATGCTTGAGAGCATCATCGAGTTTATTCCGGATGCCACATTTGTGATTGACAGGGATAAGCGGGTAATCGCATGGAACCGTGCCTGTGAGCTCATTACCGGTGTGAAGAAGGAGGAGTTGCTGGGCAAGGGAGATTACGCATACGCTGAGCCTTTTTATGGTGAGCGACATCCGATTCTGATCGATCTGCTCGATTGTTCCTCCCAGGTGATTGAGGTTAACTATAAATATGTCGAGAGGAATGGCAGCAAACTGCGCGCAGAGACTTTTATCCCTCACTTGAGAGGAGGAAAGGGAGTTCACCTCTGGGGTGTAGCCGCACCGCTGTTCGATCAGGAAGGTCGGCGCTGCGGTGCTGTTGAGGTCATCAGGGACGTGACCGAGCAAAAACTTGTTGAGCAGGCGATGCGCGAGAGTGAGCTCCGGTACCGCAAACTCTTCGAGACTGCCGGAGATGCGATCCTGTTGATGCGCGGCAATTGCTTCATTGACTGTAATGAGCGTGCGCTGGCTGTTTATGGTTGTTCCAGGGAACAAATCATCGGTGCAGGTCCTTATGAATTATCACCGCCATTCCAGCCGGATGGCCGGTCTTCTTATGAAAAAGCTATTGAAAATATAAATAAAGCCTATAAGGAGGGAGCGCAGTCCTTTGAATGGGAACATTGTCGCTGGGACAAGACACCTTTTATGGCTGAGGTGACGCTGAACTGTCTGGAACTTTGTGGGGAAGTGCTCATCCAGGCTATCGTCCGAGATATCACAGAGCGTAAGGAGGTTATGAACGAACTGCAGCGTCAAACCAGGGAGATGGCTCGCCTTAACAAGCTGGGACGACAGTTCAGCACCAGCCTGTCCATGGAGCAGGTAATCCAGACTGTAGTAGCAGAAGCCGCTCAGGCATTTAATTCTGACCTTGTGATGCTGTTTCTCCATGAAAATGACAGATTGTTTATGAAGATAGCAGGGCCTGAGAGCTCAATGCTTCTCCACGAGAAGGATTCGACTTTCCAGGTGAGTAAATGCCTCTGCAGGCTTGCCTTCGACGCAAAAAAGGCATGCTATTCTGTGGATGTGCGCTCAGACCCACGCTGCAACCGGGAGGAATGCGAGAAGGCAGGGATACAGTCTTTTGCAGCTTTGCCATTGCACAGTAATACCGGGATCATCGGAGTGCTTGGACTTGCCTCTGCAGAAAGACAGGATTTCTCGAAACGCGTTACATTTTCAGAGACACTGGCCGGCTCTGTGGGCATCGCGCTGCAGAACGCCCTGCTTCACGAGCAGCTTCAGCATTATGCTGGCGATCTCGAACAGCGTGTGCAGGAACGCACTGCAGAGCTTGCCTCGGCCAAGGAGCGCGCCGAATCGGCGGATCGCCTCAAATCTGCATTTCTGGCCTCAATGTCGCATGAGCTGCGCACGCCGCTCAATTCTATCATTGGCTTCACAGGGATTGTACTGCAGGGGCTGGCAGGTCCATTGAACGAAGAGCAGGCCAGGCAGCTCGACATGGTCTATGGCAGCTCACGTCATCTGCTTGATCTCATCAACGACATCCTCGATCTTTCCAAGATTGAGTCAGGTCAGCTGAAGACTGAAGCAAAACCCTTTAATGCGAGGAAGTCTGTAGAGACAGTGGTAAAGTACCTGATGCCCCTGGCGGAGAAGAGGAAACTGACTCTTTCAGCCGAGATTTCACCGGATGTAGGTGAACTGATCAATGACCGCCGCCGTTTTGAGCAGATTATCATTAATCTGCTCAATAACGGGTTGAAGTTCACTGAAAAGGGTGGTGTAAGTCTTCTGTGCTTCGTTGACGGTAAAAAGCTCGTAATAAAAGTAACGGACACAGGTATTGGTATAAAAGCTGAAAACATTGATGATTTGTTCCAGACTTTCAGGCAGCTCGATACAGGCCTGGCGCGCAGCCACGATGGCACCGGGCTCGGCCTGTCCATATGCAGGAGACTTGTCGAGATGATGGGCGGACAGATCTGGGCAGAGAGCCAATGGGGCGTGGGCAGTGTATTCACGTTCACGCTCCCCATCTATCAAGAATAGGAGTGTAATATGAAAAAAACGGTTCTGGTTATCGAGGATAATGAGCAGAATCTCTACCTTGTAACATTTATCCTTACTAAAAACGGATACGAGGTTGTACAGGCGAGGGACGGGCGCGAAGGGATAGATCTGGCAGGTCAGGTTATCCCGACTCTTATCCTCCTGGACATTCAGCTCCCTGTCATGGACGGCTATGAGGTTGCCAGGGCCCTGCGCAGCAACCCGGAACTTACTGGCGTACCTATTGTGGCAGTCACCAGCTATGCCATGGTAGGTGACAGAGAGCGTACACTCGAAGCCGGATGCTCCGGATATATAGAAAAGCCCATCAACCCTGAAACGTTTATGGCAGACATTGAGAATTACCTGTCTAAATAGCCACAGAAAGGACATAACCGATCATGGCCAAGCTGCTTGTTGTGGATGACAATGAACAGAATCGCTACCTTCTTGCAGCGCTTTTGAAGGGGCATGGGTATGATGTAATCACGGCAGTCGATGGCGCCGATGCGCTCAATGCTGCCCGAGAGAATCCCCCTGATATGATCATTACCGACATACTGATGCCGGGGATGGATGGGTATTCACTCTGCCGAGAGTGGAGGCTCGACGAAAAACTGAGAGAGATCCCTCTGGTATTCTACACGGCCACCTATACCGATGCAAAAGACGAGGAGTTCTCCATGACCCTCGGAGCCGCACGCTTCATTATCAAGCCTCAGGAGCCTGATGTATTAATACGCATGCTGGAGGAAGTTATGGATGAACAGGAATCGTATCGACAGAACGTGTCGCCTGAAAACAGTGTTGAAGATAAGGTGTTCCTGAAGAAGTACAATGAGGCACTTATCAGAAAGCTGGAAGATAAGCTCGAACAGCTTGAAGCTGCCAACAGGAATCTGGAGAGAGAGGTAATGGAGCGCAGAAACGCAGAAGAGGCATTGAGGCAGTCAGAGAAAGAGCTGAGAGTACGGTCTCGAATTGCAGATGCTTTCCTTACTATTACCGATGAGGGGATATTCGAAACAGTGCTTCAGATCGTTCTCGAAGGCCTGGAGAGCGAACTGGGGCTCTTTGGATACATAGACAGGAACGGGGCTTTGGTTGTTCCTGGCATCAATGGATCTGTTTTTGACAAGTGCCAGATACCGAACAAGAGCATCACATTTCCCCGTGATACCTGGGGAGATAGTATCTGGGTGAGGTCTATTACAGAGGAGAAAACACTCTGTTCAAACACCCTATCCACTGATACACCGAAGGGACAGATACCGATTCAGAGATTTATCAGCAGCCCCCTTATGGATCAGGCAGAAGTCATCGGACTGTTAATGGTTGCAAACAAGGCAGCTGACTACAGTGAAGAAGACATCAGTCGGCTTGAATCCATCGGAAAGGCGATAGCCCCCATCCTGAGTGCACGATTGCACCGGGACCGTGAGCTGGAGGAGCGCACACGTCTTGAAAGCCAGCTGAGGCAGGCTATGAAGATGGAGGCGATCGGGCGTCTGGCCGGTGGTGTGGCGCACGATTTCAACAACATACTGCAGGCCATGATCATGTCAAGCAGCATGCTTATGGATTGCCTGCCGGAGAATGGCGAGCCTCATGAGTTCGCCGAGGAGATTTTCAAAGGGGTCGAGAGGGCCTCTGCGCTGACAGGACATTTACTGGCCTTCAGCCGCAGCCAGATCCTGAAAATGGAAGATCTGAACCTCAACGAGGTGATCCGCAGCATGATGAAGATGATTCGGCGGGTAATCGGCGAAGACGTGGAAATACGCTTCCAGGAGGGCATTGACCTGAGTATCGTCCACGCTGATCGGGGGCAGATGGAGCAGATACTTCTCAATTTCTGTGTCAACTCCCGGGATGCCATGCCGGAAGGCGGAACCCTTACCATTGAGACGGAGAGCTTCACGATGACCAGAGAGTTCTGTGAGACATATTCCTGGGCTTCACAGGGCCAGTACGTCGTAATGAGAGTCACAGACAACGGATGCGGAATGGACTCACAGACACAGGCACGCATCTTCGAGCCTTTCTTTACCACGAAAGAAGTGGGCAAGGGAACAGGCCTGGGATTGGCTACAGTCTATGGGATTGTCAGGCAGCATCAAGGTATGGTCCAGGTATACAGCGAAGTGGGAAATGGAACAACTTTCACTGTCTATCTGCCCTGTGTAGAGCAGCCGGCAGTCTCGACTGAAGCAGTTGTTGCTGTAGAACCTACAGGCGGCGATGAGACAATACTGGTGGCTGAGGATGATAATCTGTTGCGAAAACTGGCGACGAATATTCTAGATGGTGCCGGGTACAATGTCCTGCAGGCAGCCGACGGTATGGAGGCGCTCGAGATATTCAAGGTAAATGCAGGGCGTATTGACCTTATGCTGCTTGACATGATCATGCCTAAAATGAGTGGGAAAGGCGTATATAATGCCCTGCATCTGCAGCACCCCAATCTCCGTTTCCTTTTTTCCAGCGGTTACACCACAAGCTCCATTCATTCGGACTTCGTGCGGGAAAAGGGAATTGAAATGATCCAGAAGCCCTATACGCCAAATGCTTTACTGCGTAGAATACGTGAGGTTCTTGCCACGACTGCAGTGATAAAGTGACAGCCATTGATACTGGGCTTACTATTAGCGCTTATTATGAGCTATAGCCTGGATTATGAAATACAAAAAGAGCGCCTGATGCGCCCTCTCTGCACTTTCCGGAATTACTGAACTTCAATCTTCAGCGGCTCAGGCTTCTTTGCTTCAGTCTCTGGTATCTCAACCTGAAGAATGCCATCCTTCATTGAAGCCTTTATCTCCTCGTTCCTGATGTCGCCGGGGAGCTGCACGCTCCGTGAGAAGCTTCCGCAGCTGATCTCTCTGTGGTAGTAGTTTTCTTTCTCTTCAACTTTTTCATCCTTGCTTTCGCCTTTAATGGTCAGAATGCCCTGGTCGACAGATACATCAATCTGCTCTATGGCGCTCATCTAAAATACCCCCCCAGCGCTCATTTAAAAGATACCTTTCATTCCCATGAGATTGCACAGCTGTGATGATATATCCCGCCGTATACCCCGTTTTTTTGTTTTACCTTATCCCG
>Ga0302251_1000557_pt1 | contig 32620 bp, 27 predicted proteins | sample AAG_RA_Gln_MG_FD_193534 | JGI IMG/M metagenome (GOLD analysis project Ga0302251, IMG submission 193534) | Enriched activated sludge microbial communities from anaerobic digester in WTTP, New Holstein, Wisconsin, United States - AAG_RA_Gln | ecosystem: Engineered > Bioreactor > Anaerobic >... | reverse complement strand
CTGAGATGGTATTCAAGGTCGTTTCCGACCGGAGTGAACGAGGCAGTGTCATTGTCACAACGAACCAGCCGTTTTCACAATGGACTGAGCTATTTCAAAATACGGCCATGGTCGCGGCCTTGTTGATCGGCTGACGTTCAAGTCTTTTGTGCCGGATATGAGCGGCGATTCATTCCGCCTTGACCAGTCATTGAAGTCTTAACATTCGTAAACAGGTGGCTCACTTTCAAGCCAGCGACCGGCTCACTTTCGGGTTGACAAACACAGTATAATGCGATTTGTGCATTTTTTATATCGACTTGAAATAAGTGGTATAGCCTATGACGTAAATGCACGCGCATCGTAGAATCTCAGGGTATAGAACAAAATCCTATGTGTGGGGGTGGATCGTATGAATAGGAAATATCGCGTATTGCTGCTGGCTGCCGCGTTAGCGGCATTTGCGCTCACATCATCTGCTTTTGCGCTTGAAGTAGGCGCAAAGGCTAAGAACTTCACGCTCAAGGACCTTGACGGCACGTCCGTGTCCCTTTACGACTACAGAGGCAGCGTGGTGGTGCTTAATTTCTGGGCGTCATGGTGCCCGCCGTGCAGGGCGGAGATGGCTGAGTTCGATAGGATGGACAGGAATTTTAAAAAGTCGGACAAAACGGTCCTTTTGGCAGTTAACATGACCGACGGCAAACGGGAGACTAAGAAGACGGCAGAGGGTTTTATCAGGGAGAACAAGTATGGTATGAAGGTGCTTCTTGACGAGAATAGGAAGGCGGCAGACATCTTCGGCGTCCGTTATCTGCCTACTACCTATGTGATAGACGCCAGAGGCGTTGTGCGTGGGATGATCGTCGGCGGGACGACCGAAGCGGCCGTAATGAAGCTTGTGCGGGAGGCTCAGTAGGGTTGGCCGTGGAGCTCCCGTTACTTTTCCTTGAGGGACTTCTAGCCTTCATATCGCCGTGCATGCTTCCGATGCTGCCGATTTACATAATGTACCTCGCCGCGCAGACTGAGAACGGACGCAGGGCGAGCGTGCTCAACACGGCGGGGTTCGTCTGCGGCTTTACGCTTGTTTTCATGGCGCTGGGCGCCACTGCCACCGCGTTAGGGTCAATTATGAACGAGCACAGGATGTTTCTTCAGAGGGCTGGCGGCGCAGTCATATTTCTGTTTGGCCTTCACTTCCTTGGGGTCTTTAAGATAGGTTTTCTGGATATAGAGAAGAAACTTGATGTCAGCATAAAACGAAGCGGGTTCTTAGGAGCCGTGCTGTTTGGAGCCGCGTTCTCGCTTGGCTGGACCCCGTGCCTGGGGCCGTTCCTCGGCTCTGCCCTGATGCTGGCCGGCAGCGGCAAGACGATTGCCTACGGAGTTTTCTGCCTGTTCGTTTTCTCAATGGGTCTTGGTCTGCCCTATATACTGGCGGCGCTCTTTTTTACCCGTATCAAGGGGCTGTTTCAATGGCTCAAAAAGCACGGCAGACACATAAAAATAGCGTCAGGCGCCGTGCTCGTCGTCTTCGGCCTGCTTCTTGCGTTCGATGCGTTTGGCTACTGGGCGTCGTTTTTCGATTGAGGTTCTGTCCCGACATCATCAAAGTGCCCGACCGACATAGGCCGGCCGGGCACTTTGGACGGATAGTCATTCGTCGAGGAACTTAGATGCTTTTGAGCAGCTCCGGCCCAGCAGTATCATGCACATCCCGCTGAAAACCAAATTTACGCCGAAAAGCACGCCCACCATGACGATCCCCGTGAAGATGTTCCTCCACATCAAAAACGCGAGGATTATACCCAGTATTCCTGATATCAGTATCCATATGGAACCTTTTACCTCGCGCAGTCTGAAGTATTCTACGACCTTGGTTACCCCGTCGATAAGGAAGTAGGCCGAGAGCAGGATGCTCAGCGTCATAACACCGGCCAGCGGGCGGAAGAGGAAAATGAGCCCGGCCGCAAGGGATATCACCGCCATGAACAGCTGCTGCCATGGGTTATCACCGTCTTTAAAGCACCTGAACGCACCTATGCCTTCGTTTATGCCCACGGCAAGGAGCAGCCCTCCCACGAGGGCTTCCACCGCAAATGAGGCAAGAAGCGGCATAGCAAGCGACAGAAACCCGATGAAAAGGGTTATCCCCCCGAACAGGTAAAGGCGCTTCTTACTTTTTTCAAGGTACTCCTTAGAAGACTTGCTGATAAAAGCCATGGTGAACTCCTCCTTCCTTTTTTTGTGCGCTATATCATAGCTCTATAATATACAAGTTTGGTATAGTAATATCAACTAATTTGACCTAAAAAACATAAACCGCAAAAAAAGAAGGGCGAAAGAAAGCGCTTGCCGTGCCCGCCTTAGATGCAGCCGCCATCGGGATAGCGCCGCGGCCTCTCCTCGCCGCTTAAGACGCGCAGTGCGCCCATTGCAAGCGCCGCCATCTCATCTTCTCCTGGGACGATCTCTATTGGAGCGAGAAATTTTATCTTCTTCGTAAGCATCTGCATGAGGCGTTCCGAGTGTGCCATTCCCCCCGTTATGATTATCGCGTCGATGTCGCCGTCCAGGACTGTGCAGAACTCGCCTATACCCTTTGCTACCTGGTAAACAAACGCGTCCAGAATGAGCTTTGCCTTAGCGTCGGCGTCCGCCATCGCAAATACCTCGCGCAGGTCGCGCGTGCCAAGGTAAGCGACAAATCCCCAGCTAGACAGCATCTTTTTTTGAAGCTCGGCATTTGTATAGCGGCCGCTGAAGCATAGATCGACTACGCCTTCGACCGGAAGCCCTCCTGCGCGTTCTGGCGAGAACGGCCCGTCGGCCTTGCCGCCGCTTACGTCGACGATGCGTCCGCCGCAGTGTACGCCCAAAGTTATGCCTGCGCCTAAATGTGCGACCACGAAGCGGCACTCCTCATATTTTTTGCCTAACTTCGCAGCTACCCCCCTTGCCACTGCCTTATGATTAAGCGCGTGCACAAGGCTCGTGCGTTCAATCTCAGGCGCGCCCGAGATCCTTGCTACGTCCGACATTTCGTCCACGGAGACCGGATCCACTATGTATGCGGGGCAGCCGGACAGTTTTGCAAACTCAAGCGCGAGCAGCGCGCCTAAATTTGATGCGTGTTCGCCCCGCGGCGCTTTTTTGAGGTAGCTCACCATGCTGTCCTCCACAAGGTAGGTGCCGCTTGGAATAGGCGCTAAGAGACCGCCGCGTCCGACGACCGCGTCGAACCCTTTCTCTTCTATGCCTGCCGCCCTAAGCGCTTCAACGATCAGGCCGAACCTCCTGTCCAACTGGTCCAGCACGGACGAGAAAGGAGCACGCTCCTTATCGCCGAACGGGATACTCTTCTCAAAGATTCTAGATGCGTCCTCAAAGCACGCGATCTTTGTGGACGTCGACCCCGGGTTTATCGCAAGTATCCTGAACATAGGCTATTTCATCCCCCCGGAGATTATGCATGACACCGCCATGCTGAGGAACTTGGTCTCCGCCGAATCGGAACGTGAAACCAAGATTATCGGGACCATAGCCCCGAGGACTATCCCTGCCATCTGTGCATGGCAGTAGTGGACGAGGGTCTTGCAGTGGACGTTGCCGCACTCGATATTTGGTACGATGGTGAGGTCCACTTTGCCGGCTATTTCGCTTTTGATCCCCTTGCGTTCCGCGGCTTTCTTAGACGCGACGACATCCAACGCCATAGGCCCCTCGACTGTGCATGTGCACGGAAGGTCGTCGAACTCGCCGTTTCTCCATGCCTCTACGAGCCCAGCGGCATCAACCGTGGCCGGTATGTTGGGGTCCACCTTTTCGTTTGCCGCCAGACACGCCACGTTGACATGTTCGAAACCAAGAGCGTGTATCGCCTCAAGCGCGTTGCGCAGTATCTGTTTCTTCTGCGCCAGGTCAGGAGCGACGTTGAAGCCGCCGTCAGAGCAGAATGAGAGGTGGTTCTCGCCCGGGATCTCCATTATCGCCAAGTGGCTCAGCAGACGTCCCGTCCTAAGCCCGGACTCCCTGTTAAGCACCTCGTGAAGGAAGTCCGAGGTGTTGACAAGGCCTTTGACGAGGACGTTGCCGCTGCCTTCCCGCACCAGCCTCACAGCTTTTGCGGCTGACTCCCTCGGGGTGTCGGCGTGAACGATCGCTATTTTGCCGTCCACGCCATATTTTTGCGCCGCCGGCGATATCACGTTTTCATCGCCGACAAGCGTGGCATGCCCAACACCGCGTACCATCGCCAGCCTGACTGCCGCCACGCTCTCCTCGTCGGCGGCCGCCACGACGACGCTGCTGCCGGCAAGGCAGCTGCAGCTGTCCATTATCTCTATGAACCTTTTGAACATCTCCATACCTCCAGACCATGATTAAGAATATGCCGAAAATTGAAAATACCTAATTTTTTAGCGTATATCTGATAACAAAATATGTTTTGTGAGAGAAACGGCGCAATCCTGCCACCAAAGAATCGGAAAATTCCCACTTCTGTATTATAAACCAATGCGGCGCAATTGCGAAAGCGTACGGCGGTACCAGGCGTAAGGGCGTGGCCCGCCGCCTTGACATAATCTTGTTTCGTGGTATAAAAAGTTTCGAAAGGGAGAATCCCCTTCGGCTGATAGACGAGACGAGCTCAAGTGGAGAAGGTCTGCAGCCGCCTGCGGCATAAATCGCCAGTTCTTTGCGTTGTCGTATATACGCGCCCTGCCCTTGCGTTTTTGGGCAGGGCCTTTTAGTGGAAGCGGTTTTGCCGAGCGGGCCTCGATAACGAACAAGTTATGCAAAGACAGTAGTATAATAGAGCCTTTAGCGAATAAACTCGTGAGTGAGCAAGGGGGATCATCATATGGATAGAAGAGTCTGCATGGGCAACGAGGCGATAGCGCTTGGCGCGCTGAGGGCCAAAGTCGCTGTCGCAGCTGGTTACCCCGGCACGCCTTCGACTGAGATAATAGAGACATTAGTCCGCGAGAGGGCGCATAACGTCAAAGTGCAATGGTCTACGAATGAAAAAGCAGCGCTTGAAGTGGCTGCCGGAGCCGCCTATGCGGGCGCGCGCTCAATGGCGACCATGAAGCAGGTGGGGCTTAACGTGGCTGCCGACCCGCTTATGAGCCTCTCATACATAGGGATAAGCGGAGGCATGGTGGTCGCTGTGGCCGACGACCCGGGCCCATGGTCTTCCCAGACTGAGCAGGACACCAGGCATTTCGCAAAGTACGCAAACCTCCCGGTCTTCGACCCATCTTCACCTGAAGAGGCGTATGAGATGGTGCAGGTCGCGTTTGAGATATCAGAGGAATTCAGTATACCAGTTATACTGCGCCCGACCACAAGGGTGTGTCACGCAAGCGCGGAAGTCGGGGTGGAAGCGGCGCAAGCCCCTGACCCCATATCTGGATTTCAGAAAAGACCTGACTGGACCATATTCCCCGCATTGTCATACAAAAAACATGGCGAGCTTGAGGCCAAGCAGGAAAAGATGGCAAGGCGTTTCGACTCGCTTGGATTCAACAGCCTGATCACAGGGGGAAGACGCGGGGTCGCGGTATCCGGCATATCGTACCTCTACGCGAAGGAGGTAATAGACGAATTCGGCTTGGATGTCACGCTTTTTAAGGTTGGCACTCCGTATCCCATGCCCAAAGAGATGTCCGAAAAGTTCCTTGCGAGCGTGGAGTCAGTTCTGGTTTTGGAGGAGCTGGACCCTGTGGTGGAAGAGGAACTTCTCCTCATGTCGTTCGGGCGGGTCCCGATATTTGGCAAACACACGGGGCATCTTCCCCCCAACGGGGAGTACAGCTATGAAATAGTGAGGGACGCGCTTTTCTCGTATCTGGGCGTCAATAAGAGGGAGATGGAGCAGCCGTTCTTGCCGGAGCTCCCCAAAAGGCCTCCCGTACTATGCGCCGGCTGTCCGCATCGCGCTTCTTTCTATGAGGTAAAAGTTGCATCAAAAAATGCGGATAAAGCCATATACTGCGGCGACATAGGCTGCTATACGCTTGGCAACGCGGCCCCGCTCAATATGGTCGACACATGCCTCTGCATGGGGGCCGGTATTACGCTGGCACAGGGGTTGAAACTGGCGGAGCCCGATTCAAAGTGTATCGCGTTCATCGGCGACTCCACGTTCTTCCACACGGGGATCCCCGGAGTAATAAATGCCGTCTACCAAAACACAGACATAACGCTTGTTGTCCTAGACAACCATACCACGGCGATGACGGGACACCAACCTCATCCGGGTACAGGGCTAACGGCAAGCGGCGAAAGAACGAAAGCGTTAAGCATAGAGGCCATCCTTGCCGCATGCGGTGTCGAGCATATATCCACGGTCAATCCATTCGACTACGAAAAATCGGTAGACGCGTTCAGGGCCGCTATAGATTTCATCGGACCGTCAGCTGTGATCGCGAGGGCGCCTTGCATATTCCAGGCCCAAAGACCGGCTACTGTCCGCAGGGTCAACGGTTCGTGCATAGGGTGCCTTAAATGCATAAAACAGCTGGGCTGCCCTGCAATGACGCCTGACGAATCTGGAAAAGTCGTAATAGATGAATCGATCTGCACCGACTGCGCTCTCTGTTCTAACGTATGTCCGGTGGGAGCCATAAAAAGGAGCAGCCGGGATGCGTAAGAGTCTGATAATAGCCGGAGTAGGCGGACAGGGGACCCTTCTTGCGTCGAAGATAATCTCCGAGGCGGCGTGCGCCAGGGGACTCTTCGTGCGCACGTCGGAGACGATAGGCATGGCACAGCGCGGGGGCTCTGTATCCAGCCACATCCGAATAGGAGCGAAAGATGTGTCGCCCGTCGTACCATTAGGACACGCCGATATAATTTTAGGTTTTGAACTTGCCGAAGCCGTGCGCCAGATACCCAAGCTTGCCACAGGCGCCGTCGGAGTCGTCAGCATCGGCTGCATAGTGCCGACCAACGTGGCACTCAGGCAGGGCGTTTACCTCTGCGACGAGTACCTCAGAATACTCAGGGAGAGGCTTCCCGGAGGGGTCTTCATAAACGGCGGCCATCTTGCCATTGCGGCCGGCGATGCGAGAACCCTCAATATGGTGATACTTGGGGCCGGAATAGGCTCAGGCATACTGCCGCTCACAGAGGGCGAGGTTCGCGGCGTCATGAGGAGATGTATACGCGGCGGGATGCTCTCTGTCAATGAACGCGCGCTTGAGCTTGGGATGGAGGCCGCGACGCCGGAGCGCCGCGGACTGTAGCTGTCTTTTTGCGCATTAAGGCGAGAAAACATAAATAACATATAGAGGAATAAATAAGAAGAGCGGAGTTGAGTGGAATGAACGATCTGACGATAATGAGCCAATGTTTCGCACAGGTGAGAAGAGCCGCGAGGTCAAGCCCGCTGTACATGGAAAAGTACAAGGGATTGGTCGTTGACACAATGATGACGAAAGAGCAGTTTGAGACGCTGCCCTTCACTACAAAACAGGACCTGCGCAACGCGTACCCCCTTAAGATGCTTTGTGTGCCCAACGATCAGGTAGTGCGCGTGCACTCATCTTCGGGGACCACCGGAGTACCCGTCATAATGCCATATACCAGGCAGGACCTCGAGGACTGGGCCGTGATGATGGAGCGGTGCTACCAGTTTGCCGGGGTAACGCGCGAGGACAGGGTGCAGATAACCCCGGGTTTTGGACTCTGGACGGCCGGGCTGGGCTTCCAGGCCGGAGCTGAGCGCTTAGGCGCCATGGTCATACCCACAGGAAGCGGAAACACGGAGAGACAGCTGCAGCTCATGCGCGATCTCAAAACGACAGTACTCGTAGGCACGTCGTCCTATGGCTTGCTGATCGCCGAAGAAGTTGACCGGCGCGGCATGCGCGGCGATATAAAGCTCAAAAAAGGTATATTTGGCTCGGAACGCTGGGGTGATAGGGTCAGAGAACGCATATACCAGACGCTTGGAATAGAGTTCTTCGACATATACGGACTGACCGAGATATACGGCCCGGGGATAGCCATAGACTGCGAAGCGCATTGTGGCATGCACTACTTCAGCGATTACATATACTGCGAGATAATAGACCCGGTCACCGAAGAAGTGCTGCCCGATGGCGAACAGGGAGAGATAGTGATAACCACGTTACGTAAGGAGGCGGCGCCGCTGATACGCTACCGCACGCGTGATATATCGCGCATAATACCCGGTGAATGCCCCTGCGGCTCGCCGTTTCCAAGGCTTGACCGCATAATTGGCAGGAGTGATGACATGATAAAGGTCAAGGGTACGAATATCTACCCCGCTCAGGTCGAGGATATTTTGCGCAGTATAAAGGGTTTTTCGAGCGAATACCGCATCATCCTTGAGAACGAGGATCTGCGCGATCGCATGATAATACAAGCCGAGGCTGATGATGGAACCGATCGCAACAAGCTTGCGGCCGAGCTTGAGCGTGCGTGTAAGTCGGGGCTTGGCATAAGGATAACGGCTGATATCAAAAAGCTTGGCGAACTGCCGAGAAGCGAGAAGAAGACTGTGCGAGTGATAGATAACAGAAGCTGACGCATTGTCCTGCTTCGGACTGATAGGCGCGCTGTGCGGAAATGTCGCACTCTGCGCCTATTCGTCAGGGGAATCCGCTCTGACCTTAGCTTTTACGAACGACACGAAATTCTTTGCCTCCCGCACCGCGGTCCAGATCAAAATCATATACGGCGGGAAAAAGACCAGGAACATGACCATAAAAAATCTTGTCGTGCTTCGCGAAATGAGCTGAAGCGGAGTGAGCAGCGCAAACAAAAGAAGCACCGCGTATACCTTTTTTGCCGGCGGACGGTTTCCGATCACCTCGGTCACGCGAACGAAGAGCGCTGTCGCTGCTATATCAGCTGCGGCGCACAGCATCCCGCCGGCCCTTAGACCATTGAGATATGTGTTTTCGTCAAAATAAGACGTGATCCAAAGAAACAGCGCATCCATAGTCATACACCCCGCCGCTTTCTCATGCCGAGAAGGAACGACGCGATAAGCAGCGCTCCTATCGATTCAAGCGCGATATATGAAAAATTGCATACCTGGACGAAAAAACGCCCGATCCGCACATAATCTTCAGGGGGGATGCAAAGGCGTCCGGCAGCTTTAATGCTGCCGTAAAGATAAGCCGCGGCCGCTGAGAATATAAACGCGGCCAAAAACGCGTCCGCAGGCCAAGTACGCTTCGCCGCCACGCCTTTTTTGTATACGCGCACAATGCGCCAAAAATACAACACGAGCAGCGAATCAAACAGCACCATCGCGGCACACAAAAAAATACGCACGGCCCATGGGTAATAGTCCGTCCCGTTTGCCGCAAAAAGCGCGCCGCTTGTGCCTAAAAACAGATCGCGTATAAAAGAAAGCGCGGCTATCAGTAAAAACAGCGTGACATTCCGCGCCATCTCGGTCCTCAATGTAGTTCCGGTTCCTACGATATCGCCGTACGCGTACTTTATGCATGCGAAACAGACCTGCTGCACCGCAAGCCAGAATAGACACAGAAAACGTTCTATAAGGAAGACGTCCATTTTACGCGGCCCTCTTTTGCCGGAAATCCTGCGTCAAAGCCAATAACCCCGTTTAAAACAGCGTTGACTTGGGCCTGTGGCGTCTGTCAAGAATATCTATCATAACGCGGTCCACTGCCCTCATGCCCTCTTTTGTGATACGCCCGATGTTTTCCACGGTCTCCTCTATCGTATCGCCAAACACTCCCTGCGGCACGCCGAGCTTTTGACCGCACAGCGCCAGCTTCGCCGAAGAATAGGCCTCATACGCGGCGGAGCCGACCTTAAGCGCGCAGCTTTCCTTGGCGCCGTCGCAGAGCATGCCGGCGATATTGGCTAGAAGCAGATTCATGGCTGTGCATATCTGGTCGAAGGTCCCGCCCATCAGGTACGCCATGCCGGCGGCCGCACCCGCGCCCGCCGCCACGGAACAACCGCAGACAGGCGACAGTCGGCCCAAGTTGCGTTTCACAAAACTCGTCGCGAGATGACTCACCGCGACAGCCTTGGCCACATCCAGCTTACCCTTACCCATTCTCTTCCCCAGTACGGCAATCGGCAGGATCGCGGTGATACCATGGTTTCCGCTTCCGGCGCTGCTCATAACGGGAAGCAATATCCCAGACATCCTTGCCTCTGCCGCCGCCGCGGTGGTAGTGCGTATCTCAGCGGAGACGGGGACATCTTCGCCGTTTTTCTCCGATTCCAGCATAGTAAGCGCGAATTTTCCGATCTCAAGACAGTCTCCGCAGTCGTGGCATTCGTCCGCCGATTTCAGCCCTCCCTCTGCCACGCGATAGTTCATGTGGATGCCCTCCCAGATGAAATCCGCGTCGCTCTCATCCATCTCGTCCGCCATCTTGAGCACATCCTTGAACTCGGTCGGGAAACCGTCGTCGGCAAAACCGCCTGAATAAGCTTCTACAGCGGTCTCGAAGCGAGTTTCGTTGTCGAGGATGATCTTAGTCACATTGGAATGACTTCCCTCTATAAGACAGACGGATTTGTGCGCCGGGGTGAACACGGATGCCAGCACGTAGACACCTGTCCTGTCGGGGTCGCAGTAAATAGAAACGCGCTCGTCCCGCACCCACGACTCCGCCTTTGCCACATCCTCAGGACTGCTGTTGCTAAGGACCTCAAGCCCGAGCGATGCATCCCCGCATATCGCGCCGAGCGCCGCGGCTATTGCGTTGCCCCTTGCGCCCTTAGTGCCGGGTATGCCGACGGCCATCCCGTTTTTATAGATGCTGGAGCTTACAGTTACCCGTACCGAAGCAACATCCTTACGATCAGGCAGATGGGCGCACGCGTGTGCCACCGCCAAAGCCACAGCCCCGGGCTCGGTACATCCAAGCGACGGCTTAACCTCGTTGCGCAGGAACTCTTTTAACGTAAGCATCAGCAACACCTCTTTCGCCTTAGGCATTTGCAATTTACCACACTGCGTAAAGTCATGAAGAAAGGCGTTATTCGGATCATTAGAAAATTCGCGCCTTGACTTTGGGGTGCACTTCCCCGGCGGATGTCCCCGCTGCCTGCCTTTATCCTTGCTCAATATCCCCTTGGGCCTTTGCCTTGGTACTCTCTTAACAGAAGGCTGAGTGATCTTTCAGTTGGTTCGTAATCGTATTCATACGACTCTCTGTACACCCGAAGCAATTTTTTCAGGCGAAAGTTCATATCATCGATATCGAATGCCTCCAGGTCAAGGCTGTCAGAGCCAAGCCAATCGCAGAATTCTTTATACTCTTTGCCCTTGCCTTTTTTGAGGACTCTCGCAAGGTTTTCAAGACCTCCGACTCCGCCTACATCCTCAATAATGCCAAAGCCTTCACCTTCGAGCACGCGGGGCAATATTGCCAGAGAGATCTCTTGTTTTTCACATTTTTCGAGGGTCAGATCAATTTCCCAGCCATCACCATAGTCATATTCGAACTTAACTTTCCAGCCGGGGCTATTCGTCACATTACTCAGCTTTATCTTATCGGCCTCAAATAAGTGCTCATCGTCCGGAATGAACATATCTTCGCGCAGAAGCTCGTAACGGCTGTTCTTCAATAATTCATCCATTGAAATCTTTTCTAACAATGAGTTAAAGTCTTCTTCGTCAGGGTAAATAGTATGGAGATAAGCAAGGAAGTTGTCTTTATCTTTCTCCCTGAAGCAGAACAAATGGCTTGCCTGCATCTCGAACATCAGCATTATGGAGTATCCCAGTTCCGCCATTGTCTTTTCACCGTTGATCTGAAAGCGCCGCCAAATTTTAGGCCTGTAGTCCCTGAGTTCTGCATAGAAGCTATAAACATAGTGTTGTGACATGACATCAAACCTCCTAGTCAGAGTTCTGCCGCCCAAATATACATACGATAGAGCAATTATTGTCGTAATTGACGCAAACGTCAAACATTTAGAACCCCGTTAGGGAAATTTCTGAACTCACCTTGAGCTCCAGGAGCAGGTTGTTCATCTTTTCCCGTTTTGCTTCACGTTCCGGATCTCTATTTCTTCTTGCCATAATAAAACCTCCTGATCAGTGCTCTCTATTTTGCACCTTTCAGGAGGGTTACACAATCCATGGGATGGTCTCACAAATACATGGGTATGCCGTATGACAACGGTCCAGGATTTTGTCCGCACCCCCATTACCAAACTTCCGCAGCCTCCAAATTGCGGAGGCTGCGGCGCGTGATCTTTCTGCTTATTAAAGATGCGGCGTAAACATTCGCAATGCCTCAAAATTTCAAAACGCGCCCGGCTGGCTTTGAATTTAATACGTGTGGTCAGGCGGTATCGCGCGGACAGTTCGGCAGCCCCGGTTTTAATCGAAAAGGCCGAGCTTGGCGATAGTTTCCATGTCCTTGTCCCCTCTTCCGGAAAGGTTGACGATGATCTTCTTGTCCTGTCCCATCTCTGCGGCTACTCTGAGTGCGCCTGCAAGCGCATGTGCGCTTTCAAGAGCGGGGATTATGCCTTCTGTCCTGCACAGGAGCTTGAAGGCGTCAAGGGCCTCGCTGTCGCTCGCGCAAATGTACTCTGCCCTTCCGCTCTCCTTAAGCGCCGCGTGGGCCGGGCCGACAGAAGGATAGTCAAGTCCGGCGGCTATTGAGTAAACCTCTGCGGCTTCCCCTTTTTCGTCTGTCAGCACATAGCTTTTAAACCCGTGCAAGATCCCGGGCGCGCCCTTTGTAAGGCTCGCGGCGTGGTTCCCGTAGCTTAGCCCTCTTCCCGAAGGTTCGACGCCTATGAGGCGGACATCGGGATCTTCTATGAAAGCGGTGAAAATCCCGATTGAGTTGCTTCCGCCTCCGACACATGCCACGACTGCGTCTGGAAGTGAGCCGGTGCGCTCGATCATCTGTGCTCTTGCCTCGTCGCCTATTATCCTCTGAAAGTTCTGAACGATCGTTGGGTAGGGGTGGGGGCCCACGGCTGAGCCGAGCAGGTAAAAGACAGAGGTGTCTCTGCAGAAGATGTCGAGCGCCGCGTCAACGGCCTCTTTAAGGGTTCCCTGACCGTCTGAGACAGGGACAACCTTAGCGCCGAGGGCCTTCATGCGAAGGACGTTAGGGGCCTGGCGTTCGATGTCCACGACTCCCATGTATACATCACAATCCATGCCCATTAAAGCGGCGACTGTGGCGCTTGCAACCCCATGCATCCCAGCTCCGGTCTCCGCTATAATCTTCTTTTTGCCCATTCTTTTCGCAAGCAGAGCCTGTCCTATGCAGTTGTTTATCTTGTGGGCGCCAGTGTGATTGAGGTCTTCTCTTTTAAGGAATATCCTGGCTCCACCAGCCGCTGCCGTTATGTTCCTGCACTCGGTGAGTGCGGAGGGACGGCCGACGTAATCCTTAAGGAGCGAAATATATTCCTCTTGAAAGGTACTGTCGCGGCAGCACTTATCATACTCCACCGCGATTTCCTCAAGTACTGACGCGAGAGTGTCCGGTACGTACCTGCCTCCGAAATCACCAAACATCCCGTTTACGGGGAACCCCGCGGTATTTTTTGCGCTCTCTTTCATTATGTAACTCCTCCTCTTCTTCGCTGTTGAAGCCTCTCTTTTTTCTCTTCTCTTCTTTGAGCCGTCCGCTCTGTTGCGCGTATAAAAAGGGCTGAAAGAATAGTTCTCCTTCAGTCCATAGTGCCGGCAAACTGAAATACGGCGGAACATTACAAACACACCGCCAAAATTCATATCGGTAAATGATCTATGCCGCCTTTTCCGAGCTTCCCGTATGCTGACCGCATGGTATCATCCGCGCTCACAAATTGCAACTACGATCAGGTGCTCATATCCGCCGAAAAGACGGCGGCCGCAGGCATAAATCAAAATTGAAAAATACTGTTTGGATGATTTTCTGTACGAGCATATACAAAATAGCTCAGTCCATTGTGAAAACGGCAGGTTCGTCGTGACAATGACACTGCCTCGTTCGCTTCGGTCGGAAACGACCTTGAATACCGTCTCAGACCCGAACCGGTCAAAGCTCACATAACTCATCTTGTCCAGAATAAGCAGATCCGCCTGACGGATGCGCTTCTTAAGTTTGCCCAAGAGGTAGTTATCTTTTGCCTCCGTCAATTCGGCCATTTTGTCAATTGTGTAGGTCTGACCCCAATTGTTGTATAGGTCTGACCCCGTTTGTTGTACCTAAGGATTTTGATGTGCCTCAGAAAGACGTATCAATTGAGGACCTACCCTTTACAATTACATCATACAATTTAAAATAAATACAAATAAACGGTTTACTCAAAAAGAGGGGGAGGTCGATATGATGTCAGATAAAGGAATTTCAATTGCATTTGCAACGATCTGTCTGTTTTTGATCGTTGCTTTGCTGCCCGCATTGGCAGGCACTAATCCTTTACTGCAACGAGCAGAGGGGGCTCAGACGTTGAAAGAAGAGATAATAACATACAACCACGGTGATACTGTACTTGAGGGCTATTTGGTCTACGAGGAATCCGTCAAAGACAAACGTCCCGGGGTCATCATAATTCACGAATGGATGGGTTTATCGGAATACGAGAAGAAGAGGGCCAGACAAATAGCAGAGCTGGGTTATGTCGCTTTCGCCGCCGACATCTACGGTAAGGGCGTGAGGCCCAAAAACGCAGATGAAGCAGCACAGTTGGCAGGGAAGTTCAGAAGCGACAGGAATCTATTGAGGGGAAGGGGTCAGGCGGCCCTTTCGGTGCTCCAAAATCATCCTCTTGTAGATCCCGAACGCATAGCGACCATGGGATATTGCTTCGGAGGAGGGGCATCGCTTGATCTTGCAAGGAGCGGAGCGCCAATTAGAGGAGCCGTAAGCTTTCACGGAAATCTCGACACGCCAAACCCTGATGATGCTAAAAATATCAAGGGGTCAATTTTAGTCCTGCATGGTGCCGATGACCCAATGGTCCCAATGGAGCAGGTAATTGCCTTTCAGGAAGAAATGAGGAGCGCTAACGTTGATTGGCAGATGATCTTCTATGGCAATACAGTACACAGTTTTACCAACCCGAAATCGGGCAATAACCCCGAAATAGGCGTTGCCTACAATCCGATATCGGATAGGCGCTCCTTCGAAGCCATGAAGGCATTTTTCAACGAGATATTCGCAAAGTAGAGTATTGCGTTAGCATATACGTGGCCTAGCAAACTCAATTTCCACTTGCTAGGCCACGTATTGTAAGTTACACACTCCCTTAAGATACTATTCTAGAATTCCGATAAATGTGTTATATTCTATCACAATGAAATACATCATAAGGGGTAAGCGTCAAACCATCCGTACCTGTCCCAAATAATATCAAACGTCTAAAGTCCCTCAGTAACGTAACAGTTAGGGGGGGGCTTTTTATGTTCGATCACAGCGGCAAACAGATTTATCTAATCTGCGGCACTACGGATATGCGCAAGAGGATAGACGGTCTTTCTGCTATTGTAAATCTTCAGAATATCTGTGGCTCTTTTGATTCTGCCATGTTCATCTTCTGCAACCGAAGCCGCAACAGTGTGAAGATCCTCGAATGGGACCAAGACGGTTTCTGGCTTTATCAGAAGCGTCTTGAGAAGGGAACCTTCCCATGGCCCAAGGAGGGTAAAGTAAAAAAGATAACTCTGAGCAGAGATGAGTTTTCCTGCCTTCTTGCGGGAACAAAACTTCGCCGCAGACATAAATCAAAATTGAAAAATACTGTTTGGATGATTTTCTGTACGAGCATACACAAATAAGAAAGTTGTTGACTGTGGTTGTCAACCCGAAAGTGAGCCGGTCGCCGGCTTGAAAGTGAGCCGCCTGTTTACGAATGTTAAGACTTCAATGACCGGTCAAGGCGGAATGAATCGCCGTTCATATCCGGCACAAAAGACTTGAATGTCAGCCGATCAACAAGGGCCGCGACCGTGTCCGTATTTTGAAATAGCTCAGTCCATTGTGAAAACGGCAGGTTTGTCGTGACAATGACACTGCCTCGTTCACTTCGGCCGGAAACGACCGAATATCATCTCAGACCCGAACCGGTCAAAGCTCGCATAACTCATCTTGTTCAGAATAAGCAGATCCGTCTGACGGATGCGCTTCTTAAGTTTGCTCAAGATGTAGTTATCTTTTGCCTCCGTCAATTCGGCCATTTTGTCAATTGTGTAGGTCTGACCCCGTTTGTGTTCCGCAGGCGGAGGCAGGCGCCATCGCGGCCGTTCAGGGAGCGCTCGAGACAGGCGCGCTTGCGACTTCGTTCACCTCGTCGCAGGGCCTGATGCTGATGATCCCCGTCATGCACAGGCTTTCCGGCCAGCGCCACCCGGCCGTGCTGCACGTGGCGGCCCGCACGGTCGGCACTCACGCCTTCTCCATCTTCGGCGACCAGTCGGACGTTATGAACTGCCGCCAGACCGGCTTCGCGATGCTTGCCACGGCCAGCGTGCAGGAGATCATGGACCTGGCCGGCGTCGCGCACCTGGCCGCCATCAAGGCGCGCGTACCGTTCATGCATTTCTTCGACGGTTTCCGCACCTCGCACGAAATTGATAAAATTGAACAGATAGATTACGCGGACCTCGCGGCAATGCTCGACCGCGACGCGCTGGCCGCCTTCCGCGCCAACGCGCTGAACCCGGACCACCCCGTCATGCGCAGCACGGTCCAGAACCCCGACATCTTCTTCCAGGTGCGCGAGGCCGGCAGCCGCTTCTACGACTCGGTGCCAGATGTGGTCGAGGACTACATGGCAAAGATCAGCGCGCTCACGGGCCGCGAGTACCACCTCTTCAACTACTACGGCGACCCCGACGCCGAGCGCGTGGTGATCGCCATGGGCTCCGTGAGCGGCACGGCTCAGGAGGCGGTCGATTATCTGCGCTCGCGCGGCGAGAAGGTCGGCTACCTGCAGGTGCACCTCTTCCGCCCCTTCTCGTTTGAATATTTCTTCAAGGCTCTGCCGAAATCGGCGACACATATCGCGGTGCTCGACCGCTGCAGCGAATACGGCTCGGCCGGCGAACCTCTCTACGAGGACGTCTGCACGGCCTTCTCGCAGGCCCGCAGGGACGCCGTGATCGTGGGCGGCCGCTACGGACTTTCGTCGAAGGACACGGACCCGGCGCAGCTGATCGCCGCTTTTGAAAATCTCAAGAAGGACGTGCCGCTCAACCGCTTCACGATCGGCATCAACGACGACCTCACGCACCACTCGCTGCCACTGGGCGAACCGGTCTATCCCGACGGCGCAAAGCAGAAGTCCTTTAAATTCTGGGGGCTCGGCGGCGACGGCACCGTGGGCGCCAACAAGAACACAGTGGACATCATCAATTCCAGCACGAACAAGTACGGTCAGGCCTATTTCGAGTACGACGCCAAGAAGTCCTTCGGCGTCACCATCTCGCACCTGCGCTTCTCGGACGCGCCCATCCGCTCGTCGTACTTCGTAAAGCGCGCCGACTTCATCGCGGCCCACAACCAGACCTATATCGTAAATTACGACATCGTGAGCGAGCTCAAGGACGGAGGCACGCTGCTGCTCAACTGTCCATGGACGCCGGAGGAGCTGGAGGAGAAGATCCCGCCGGAGATCCGCCGCAAGCTCGCGCAGAAACATGCGCAGTTCTACATCATCAACGCCACGAAAATAGCCGAAAAGCTGGGTCTCGGCAGCCACGTCAACATTCCTCTGCAGGCGGCTTTCTTCCATCTCGTGAACCTGGTGCCGAAGGAGGAGGCCCGCCGGTTGCTGGCCGACGCGGTCAAAAAGACTTTCTTCGCGAAGGGAGACGAGGTGGTATCGCGCAACGTGGCCTCCATCGACGAGGGAGCCAATGCTCTAGTGAAAATAGAAATCCCGACCTCCTGGGCCTCGGCTCCCAACAGTCCGCCCAAGGATTACACGGACAAACCAGCCATCGTGAAGAACCTGCTCGACCCCATCAACAGGCAGCAGGGCGACAAACTGCCGGTCAGCGCCTTCGTGGGCTACGAGGACGGCACCGTGGAACTGGGCCTCACAGCCTATGAGAAACGCGCCATCGCCACCTTCGTGCCCGAGTGGGACCCGAAGAAGTGCATTCAGTGCAACCGCTGCTCCTACGTCTGCCCCCACGCCGTCGTGAGACCGTATTTAATGAACGACGCGGAGAAGGCCAAGGCGCCGGAGGGCTTCCTCTCCGTTCCCGCGACGGGCGCCAAAGGGCTGAGCTACACGCTCCAGATCAGCCGCGACGACTGCACGGGCTGCGGTTCCTGCGTGAACTCCTGCCTCGCGAAGGAAAAGGCCATCAGGATGGTGCCCATCGAGGAGTCAAAGTCCACGCCGGAACAGTGGGCCTACGGCCTCTCCATCGCCGAAAAGAAGGGCGCCTTCGACGCCTGGACCGTCAAGGGCAGCCAGTTCCGCCAGCCGCTGCTTGAATTCTCGGCCGCCTGCGCGGGCTGCGGCGAAACTCCCTACGCAAAGCTGATGACGCAGCTCTTCGGCGACCGCGTCTACTGGGCCAACGCCACCGGCTGCAGCCAGGCCTGGGGCGCGGCCATGCCGGGCATCCCCTATACGAAAAACAAAGCCGGCAAGGGCCCGGCCTGGTCCAACTCGCTCTTTGAAAACAACGCCGAATTCAGCCTCGGCATGTTCCTCTCCGTCAAACAGCAGCGTGCGGCGCAGAAGATCCGTGCGGAGAAACTGCTTGCTGCGGCGGGCGTAGAACTTGCAGAGGCGCTGAATAACTGGCTCGCCGCCTTCGACGACTTTGACGCCTCCGTGCCAGCCGGCGAAAAACTCTGCGCGGAGCTGGAAAAGGCCCTGCCCCAGCTTGACGGCGAAGCCGGGCGGCTAGCCGGCGATATGCTCGCGAACCGCGACCAGCTCTCGAAAAAGACCTTCTGGATGTACGGCGGCGACGGCTGGGCCTACGATATCGGCTTCGGCGGCCTCGACCACGTGCTGGCCATGGGCGAAAACGTCAACGCGCTGATTGTGGACACGGAGGTCTACTCCAACACGGGCGGTCAGTCGTCCAAATCCACGCCTCTGGGCGCCGTGGCGCAGTTCTGCATCTCCGGCAAAAAGGTCGGCAAGAAGGACCTCGGCGCCATGCTGATGACCTACGGCAACATCTACGTCGCGCAGGTGGCCATGGGCGCCGACCCCAACCAGCTCGTCAAAGCGCTCAAAGAGGCCGAGGAGTACGATGGTCCCTCCGTCGTCATAGCCTACGCTCCCTGCCTCTCTCACGGCCTCAAATGCGGCATGGGCAACACCCAGGCCGAAATGAAGCGCGCAGTCGAAAGCGGCTACTGGACGCTTTACCGCTACGACCCGCGGAAGGAAAAGCCCTTAACGCTAGACTCCAAAGTCCCGACCAGGCCCTACGGCGAATTCCTCGACGGCGAAGTCCGCTACGCAAGCCTGAAGCGCACCTTCCCACAAAACGCCGAGAAGTACTTCACCAAGGCAGCCAAATATGCGCAGGCCAGGTACGAAAAGTACAAACATATGGAAGAGAATCAGTAAGACAGCAGCGCGAAACCATACTGCGCCAGGCCGCTCCCGTCAGGCTCAATTGAGCCCGGCGGGAGTTGTTTTTTTATGCAGACTCCTGATTTATGTCTCGCTCTTCCACGCCGCAACTTGTACAATTATTCACAATGTTCATTTTCAAAGATACTTTTATAGAATCATGGGTTTCACTGTGCGGAATGGATGGATATGATAAGCGCAGTTCCCGTAAAACATTGCATCATAATAATAGGAGGAGTAGCAATGAAAAAGCTTTCCACAGTATTAGCGGTTCTCGTCGCTGTCGCGGTTCTGTGCGCCTTTGGGACCGCTCCGGCTTCGGCGGCATCGTCGGAGCTGGTTATCTACTGCCCGCATCCCCTGACATTCATCACCCCGCTCGTTGAGGCCTTCCAGAAGCAGTCGGGCATCAAGACCGAAGTCATCACCGCCGGTTCCGGCGAGCTGCTTAAGCGTGTCGAAGCCGAACAGGCCAACCCGATGGGCGACATCTTCTGGGGCGGCAGCCTCGGCACCATGAAGGGCAAGATGAAGATGTACGAGAATTACAAGTCCGTCAACGAACCCTTCGTCTACAAGGAATTCAAGAACGTTGAAGGCCCGCTCACCCGCTTCACCGATATTCCCAGCGTGCTGATGATCAACACGAACCTGATCGGCAAGATCAAGGTCACAGGCTACGCGGACCTGCTCAACCCGGCGCTCAAGGGCAAGATCGCCATGGCGGACCCGGGCAAATCCTCCTCCGCTTTCGAGCACCTCGTCAACATGCTCTGGGCGATGGGCAAAGGCGACCCCGAAAAGGGCTGGGACTATGTCAGCAAGTTCTGCGCGAACCTCGACGGCAAGCTGCTTTCCGGCTCCAGCGCAGTTTATAAGGGCGTAGCCGACGGCGAGTACACGGTCGGACTTACGTTTGAAGAGGGCGGCGCAACTTACGTGGCCAACGGAGCTCCCGTCAAGCTCGTCTATATGAAGGAAGGCGTCATCTCCCGTCCGGACGGCATCTACATTATCAAGGGCGCCAAGCACCTTGACAACGCAAAGAAGTTCATCGACTTCGTGACCGGCAAGGAAGCTCAGAGCCTCATCACCGCCAAGCTGCACCGCCGCTCGGTCCGCAAGGATGTCAAGCCGCCGGTCGGACTTATTGCAAAGAAGAAGATCCATCTTATCGCGGACAACGAAGAGTACACGATCGCCCATAAGCAGCAGTGGATCGACAAGTTCAAGGATATCTTCACGTCGAAATAAGCGACACCAGCTCTTTTTAAGATAATACGGCAGCCCGCATCCAGCATGCGGGCTGTTTTTTCAGGAGGAAACGACATGAGCGTTGCAATAAACATAGAAGACGTCAAAAAGATCTATAACGGCGTGGAGGTCATTCCGGATCTGTCGCTGGCCGTAAAGAACGGCGAGTTCTTTACGCTGCTGGGCCCTTCCGGCTGCGGAAAGACGACGCTGCTGCGCATGATCGCCGGCTTCAACAGCATCGAGGACGGACTCGTCAAATTCGACAGCGACGTCATCAACGATATTCCCGCCCACAAGCGCAACATCGGCATGGTGTTCCAGAACTACGCGATCTTTCCGCACCTCACGGTGCGCCAGAACGTGGAGTTCGGGCTTAAGCTGCGCAAGCTCTCGGCAGCCGAGATCAAGGAGAAGACCGACGAGATCCTCAACGTCGTCAAGATAGAGCAGTATCAGGACCGTCTGCCAGAGAACCTCTCCGGCGGCCAGCAGCAGCGCGTGGCTCTGGCCCGCGCCATCGTCATTCACCCCAGCGTGCTGCTGATGGACGAGCCCCTTTCCAACCTCGACGCCAAACTGCGCGTGGAGATGCGCGGCGCCATCCGCGAGGTGCAGAAACACGTCGGCATCACCACCGTCTACGTCACGCACGACCAGGAGGAGGCGCTGGCCATCTCCGACCGCATCGCGGTAATGAAGGAAGGCCGCATCCAGCAGGTCGGCGCTCCCCACTCCATTTATACGCGGCCCTGGAACGTCTTTGTATCAACCTTCATAGGCCATTCGAACCTCTTTTTCGGCGTGATCGCGACTGAGAACGGCGCGCGCGGCGTGCGTTTCGCGAACGGCTGGTTCTCGCCAGTGGAGAATCTGCTGCCGGCTGAGGACGGAACTAAGGTCATCGCTTCCGTACGGCCGGAGGAGCTTTCTGTCCGCGACGAGGGGCTGCCCTGCCGCATCGAGTCAAGCGTCTTCCTCGGCAAGTACATGAACTACACGCTTGATTTCGGAGACGGCATGGTGCTGCCGGATCAGCCTGGCATCGAATATTCGCAGGACATCGGACACGCGGAACGCGTCTTTGCAAACGGAGAGACCGTCAAGCTGCTGCCCAACGCAAAGAAGTTCAACGTCTACACGGAAGACGGCTCCAGGAGCCTCATAAAGGGCGTGGTGCAGTATGCCTGAGAGCCGCTCTCATTTTAAGTGGGATTTCTGGACCTTCGTCATCATCGGAGTGCTGGGCGTCTTCATGCTTTTCCTGATCTATCCGCTCTTCACGCTTTTCCTCAGCGGCTTCCAGGACCCGTACACGGGGCGCTTCTCGATGGTGAACTTCGCGAAATTCTTCCATAAGAGATATTATTACCGCAGCCTCTTCAACAGCTTCAAGGTCACCACGGCCGTAACGCTGCTGGCTGTGCTGATCGGCACTCCCATGGCCTGGTTCATGAGCTCGTTCAGGATCCGCGCAAAGCGGCTGCTCGATGTGCTCATCATCATCTCGATGCTCTCGCCGCCCTTCATCGGTGCCTATTCGTGGATCCTTCTCTGCGGCCGCAGTGGCGTGGTCACGCAGACGCTTTCCAAAGTTTTCAACTGCGAATGGCCCAGCATCTACGGCTTCGGCGGCATCCTGCTGGTGCTGACGCTCAAGTTATATCCGTTCATCTACCTCTACGTCTCCGGCGCTCTGAAGAAGATCGACTCCTCTCTGTCGGAAGCGGCCGAAAGCCTTGGCTGCAGCGGCGCGCGCAAGGTCGTAACGGTGGTGATGCCGCTGATCATGCCGACGCTTCTCGCAGGCGCGCTGATGGTGTTCATGAACGCGCTGGCTGACTTCGGCACCCCGATGCTGATCGGCGAAGGCTACAGCACGATGCCTGTTCAGATCTACAGCGAATTCATCAGCGAGGTCGGCGAGACGGCCAACTTCCCGGCCGCCATGTCGGTCATCATGGTGCTGGTCACGACGGTGATCTTTTCGCTGCAGAAATACATCATCAACAGAAAGAGCTTCGTGATGAGCAGTCTGAGACCCATGCATGCCAAGGAGATCAGCGGTTTCAAGAGCCTCCTCGTGCACGGCTACATCTGGCTAGTGGTGGCACTTTCGCTGGTGCCGCAGGTCACGGTCATCTACACGAGCTTTCTCAAAACGCGCGGGCAGATCTTTATTCCAGGCTATTCGTTCGACAGCTACCGCGCGGTATTCAGCACCATGATCTCGTCGGTCAAAAACAGCTTTGAGTTCGGGCTCTCGGCCATCGCGGCCATCATCGTGCTCGGCATGCTGATAGCCTACCTCACGACGCGCAGGAAGTCTGCCATCACGAATTTCATCGACAGCCTCACGATGCTGCCCTATGTGATCCCCGGTTCGGTGCTGGGCATCACGCTGCTGCTTGCTTTCAACAAAAAGCCGCTGCTGCTGACCGGCACCGCGATCATCATGATCGTTTCGCTGGTGATCCGCAGATTGCCGTACACGCTGCGTTCGAGTTCGGCGATCCTCTACCAGATCAGCCCCAGCATCGAAGAGGCCTCCATCAGTCTCGGCTGCTCGCCGGCCAGGACCTTCTGGCGCGTGACCGCGATCATGATGCTGCCAGGCGTGCTCTCCGGCGCTATCCTGAGCTGGATCACGGTTCTCAACGAACTGTCCAGTTCTGTTATACTGTACGGAGGCGATACCAAGACCATGTCGGTGGCCATTTACTCGGAGGTCATCCGCGCCAGCTACGGCACGGCTGCAGCTCTCTCCACGCTGCTGACGATCGCGACGGTGGCTTCGCTATTGGTCTTCTTTAAGCTGTCCGGAGCCAAGGACGTAAGTTTGTAAACACAGATTTTGTGACGCAAGCGAGGTGAGAAGATGGGCAGAAAATACTTCCGCGACGAACTGCGCCGCACGCTGGCGCTTTACGCTCTGGTCCCGATCTGCATCTTTCTGCTCGTCTTCTGCCTTCTGGCGCTCCTCTTCTGGCATTCCTCGGTCGAAAACTGGAACGACTCGACCCGCAGCGAGCTGGCCGGCGCGCTTGTCTCAGTCGTAGAGAACTGTTCCGCCGCCATAACGGACGCAGCCGCGGATTACGATCCCCAGCGGATAACCTCAGATCCGGAGATGCTGCGGCGCGTATCCTCGCGGCTTTACAAAACGGCGCTCCTCTATCCAAGTCAGGGGCGGCCCGTTTTTTATCTGCTGGACAAAAACCTCGGGCAGCTGGCCTCCAGCTCCACGCGCAGGGTCGACGTCTATGCTTCCGGCGTCGAACAGCCGTGGGGCGTGACGCCGCGTATCATGATGAGCCACGGCAAACCCGTGTTCGACTTTGCGGGCGGCAATATGGCGGTGGGGGCTTCCGTGATGAAGAACGGCGAAGCCGCGGGCTATATTCTTTTTATCATCCCGTCCGAATGGTTCGAGCGCTATCTGGACAGCCCCAACGTGAGCCTGCTGGTGACGGACATGTTCGACTACGTGCGCGTTGCTTCCGGCGGGCTTTACCGCGACGATCAGGGCAAACTGGATGAAACAGTCAAAAAAGCCTCCGGCCGTTACGTAATCTCCGGCCGCAACGCCTCCTACATTACCAGGCAGCCGGTGCTTGGCGGCGCCGCTACGGTATGGGCTATCACGCCTCTGCGCTCCCTGTTCAACGCAGCTCTGCTCTGGTCCTTCGTTGTGCTGCTGGCGCTGGCGGCGGTGGCGATGGGTATTTTTGCCGGCACCGCGCGCATCGCCGAGCGCAAGACGAAGATCATCGACGAACTGGTGAGCGCTTTTGAAAACGTTATGAAGGGTGACCTCGGCACGAGGCTTTCGATCTCAAGCGGAGACGAATTCGAAGTCATGGCCGACGCCTACAACGTGATGCTCGACAGCCTGCGCGAGCTCATGGACAAAAACCGCGAAGAAGCCAGGCGCACCGTTCTGAGCGAAATCAAGCAGCTTGAGAGCCAGTTCAACCCCCATTTCCTCTTCAACACGCTCGAGAATGTGCGCGCGATGATAGCCATCGACCCGCAAAGCGCGCGGCGCATGATAATCGAGCTTTCAGCGCTGCTTCGCTACAGCATCAGAGAGGGCGGCGAAAGCACGACTCTCGCTCAGGACCTGGAGATAACTGAAAAATATCTCAAAATACAGCAGTATCGCTTTGGCGACAAATTCAGCTACGCGATCGAGGCGGAGCCGGGCACCGAAAACACGGTGGTGCCCAAGCTGATGCTCCAGCCTCTGATTGAAAATTCAGTTCAACACAGTTTCCGCGCCAAGGACCGGCTGCGCGTCTCGGTGACCGCCAGACGCAGCGGCGGCAGGCTGACGCTCATCGTCGAGGATGACGGAGACGGTATCGAAGCGGACAAACTCGCGGAGATTCAGGCGGCCATCAAAAACGGAGTGAACGAAACGATGCACATAGGCATTTTCAACATAGCCAGACGCATACAGCTCATGTACGGCGAAAGCTACGGACTGACCATTGAGTCGCAGAAGGGCGAAGGCACCAGAGTAACGCTGACGCTGCCGGCCGCGGCCGGGGAACGTCCGTGACCCGCGCGCTGATAGTCGAAGACGAAGCCCTTATCAGGAAGGGGCTCGTCTGTTCAATAGACTGGATAAAATACGACATCGGCGTCTCGGAGGCCTCTAATGGCGCCGAGGGACTCGCAGCGATCCAAAAACTGCAGCCGGACGTGGTGGTGACCGACATCAAGATGCCTATCATGGACGGCATCGAAATGCTCGAAAAAGCCTCGCGGCTGAGCGCGGATTTCGCCGCGATCATCCTCACAAGCTACGGAGAGTTCGAGTTCGCACAAAAGGCCATCAAACTCGGCGTTGCGGACTACATCCTCAAACCGGTCGACGAGGAACAGCTGCTGGCGGCGGTGCTGAAGGCCAGAGAGCAGCTCGAGCGCCGGCGCGAAGCCGAGCGGCCGGAGCTGCCCATGAGCGCGGAGCTGTTTCCGGCCGGACCGCGCAACGAATATGTCGAAGCGGCGGTCGCGCGCATCAAACAGGACTACATGGAGAAGCTCAGCCTCGAGGACATCTCCGCGGAACTGGACGTAAGTCCGAGCTATCTGAGCCGCAAGTTCAAGGAAGAGATGGGACACACCTTCCTCGACCTGCTCAATATGTACCGGGTGCAGAGGGCCGTGTCGCTGCTGGCCGGCACCGGCGCGCTTGTCTACGAAACGGCCGCTCAGACCGGTTTTGCTGACTACAAGCACTTTTGCGCGGTCTTCAAAAAATACACGGGGCTCGCGCCGACAGAATTTATCAAAAGGTGGAAGAAACATGACTGATTACGACTATTCCGGCTGGGCTCTGCTCTCCGATATGGACTGCACGCTGATCGACAGCCGCGGCATAACCTCGCCGGAAAATAAAGAGGCGATCAGATATTTTCAGGACCGAGGCGGCGTCTTCGCCATTTCCACAGGCCGCTCGCAGCACTGCCTGAGCGACTATCTGGACGGCATCGAGACCAACGGCCCCAGCGTGCTCTACAACGGAGGCGCAGTCTACGATCTGAGGGAGAGGAAATTCCTGCTCAAAAATCCGCTCGATAAAACAGCCGTACTGCCGATCATTCGGATAGTGCTGCGCGATTTTCCGGGCGTAGCGATGGAACTCTATACTTCGGAAATGCTGCACGTGCTTTCCGACGACCCGGCCATAGACCCGGCCATTGCGCGCGAGCATTTCGACGTGCGCCTGTCCAGGGCCGAAGACCTGCTGGACGAGGACTGGCCCAAGGCCATGATCTGCTGTGAGGATACGGAGCTACTGGGCGCAGCCGCCCGTGCGGTGGCAGCGGCGGACGCGGAAAACAGGTTTGAGCTTTTCTATTCAGGCTCCATTTACTTTGAGATCCTCGACCGCGGCGTTTCCAAAGGCAGCGCCCTGCGCCAGATAGCCGCGATGCCCAAATACCGGGTGCGCCGCTTTGCAGCCATCGGAGACCACGACAACGACGCCTACATGCTGAGAGCAGCGGACTTCGGCATCGCCGTAGCCAACGCAAGCCCCGACTGCCTCTCGGCCGCTCAGGCCGTGACGGTGGACAACGACCATCATGCGCTGGCCGACGCTATTTACAACATTCTGCCGCAGGCAAAGTTGTAAAAGATCCGCGGAGGACAGGTTCAATTGATGCAGAAGGACGACGGACAGCTTTGGGCCGCCGTCCTTTTTTATTACCTATAATAAACACTCTTGCGCCCTGCGATTAATCAGCGAAGAGCAGTCAGCTCAAGCGCTTTTTACCGTCAGGATTTTGTCTTCGCATATCAGAGTCGGTGCAAAAAGAGGCAGCCGGCGCAAACCGGCTGCCTCTTTCAGAATTATGCAGGCTCCTGTCGCCTGTCTGTATTAGAACGCGTTTTACGCCTTTCTCAGTATCGCGGAGCCGTGCAGGTCGCAGACCGGCGTCAGTAAGAGTCCCTGTTCGCGGCAGTATTTGTGCGCGGCCGCTCCGACGCCTGGGAACTGAGCGCTGAAACAGTCATGGATCATGACGGCCCCTCCGCTGGCAAGCTTCGGATAGAAATATACAAGGCCGTTGTATGTCGGCAGGTAGAGGTCCGGATCAAGGCTCACAAAGGCGAAAGAAAGCTCCTCTCGCGGCGCCGTTTCGGGAAAATATCCCTGGTGGAAGACTGCGCACTCGCTGTGCGGCAGGCAGGCTCTGACAGCCTCGGCGCTTGTGTCGGAGAAGTTCATGCGCGAATGGAAACTGAAGCGGGACTCCTCCTCCCTGACGTCGCGTTCGTCGAAGCCGGGAGAACACCAATGGGGTCAGACCTACACAATTGACAAAAAGGCTAACTTGTCCGCCGCCTGATGGATATCATCGCGCTGTATCCGGGACCCAACCTGAGCAAAAGGTATCACAGGCAATATGTACGTCCATACCTGCTTCGCAATATTCAGACAGACCACGAAGGATACGGGGAAAAATTGACTAAATGCCAAACCACCCGCAGCCGCCAAATTGAGGCGGCTGCGGGTGGTCTTGCTGCTTCTTAAAGATGCGGTGCAGGCGTTCGCAACGCCTCATAATTTCAAAACACGCCCGGCCGGCCCTGAATTTAATACGCGTGGTCGGACGGTATCGCGCGGACAGTCCGGCAGCCCGGTTTTAATCGAAAAGGCCGAGCTTTGCGATGGTTTCCATGTCCTTGTCTCCTCTTCCGGAAAGGTTGACGATGATCTTCTTGTCCCGCCCCATCTCTGCGGCTACTCTAAGTGCGCCTGCAAGCGCATGTGCGCTTTCAAGAGCGGGGATTATGCCTTCTGTCCTGCACAGGAGTTTGAAGGCGTCAAGGGCCTCGCTGTCGCTTGCGCAAATGTACTCTGCCCTTCCGCTCTCCTTAAGCGCTGCGTGGGCCGGGCCGACAGAAGGATAGTCAAGTCCGGCGGCTATTGAGTAAACCTCTGCGGCTTCCCCTTTTTCATCTGTCAGCACATAGCTTTTAAACCCGTGCAAGATCCCTGGCGCGCCCTTTGTAAGGCTTGCGGCGTGGTTCCCGTAGCTTAGCCCTCTTCCCGAAGGCTCGACGCCGAGGAGGCGGACATCGGGATCTTCTATGAAAGCGGTGAAAATCCCTATTGCGTTGCTTCCGCCTCCGACACATGCCACTACTGCGTCTGGAAGTGAGCCGGTGCGCTCGATCATCTGTGCTCTTGCCTCGTCGCCTATTATCCTCTGAAAGTCCTGAACGATCGTTGGGTAAGGGTGTGGGCCCACGGCTGAGCCGAGCAGGTAAAAGACCGAGGTGTCCCTGCAGAAGACATCGAGCGCCGCGTCAACGGCCTCCTTAAGGGTTCCCTGGCCGTCTGAGACAGGAACTACCTTAGCGCCGAGGGCCTTCATGCGGAGGACGTTAGGGGCCTGGCGTCCGATGTCCACGACCCCCATGTATACATCGCAATCCATGCCCATTAAAGCGGCGACTGTGGCGCTTGCGACCCCATGCATCCCAGCTCCGGTCTCCGCTATGATCTTCTTTTTGCCCATTCTTTTCGCAAGCAGAGCCTGTCCTATGCAGTTGTTTATCTTGTGGGCGCCCGTGTGATTGAGGTCTTCTCTTTTAAGGAATATCCTTGCTCCCCCGGCTGCTGCCGTTAGGTTCCTGCACTCGGTGAGCGCGGAGGGGCGGCCGACGTAATCCTTAAGGAGCGAAATATATTCCTCTTGGAAGGTACTGTCGCGGCGGCACTTATCATACTCCACCGCGATTTCCTCAAGTACCGGCGCGAGAGTGTCCGGTACGTATCTGCCTCCAAAATCACCGAACATCCCGTTTACGGGAAACCCCGCGGTATTTTTTGTGCTCTCTTTCATTATGTACTCCTCCTCTTCTTCGCTGTTGAAGCATCTCTTTTTTTCTCTCTTCTCTTCTTTGAGCCGTCCGCTCTGTCGCGCATACGAAAAGGGCTGAAAGAATAGATCTCCTTCAGTCCAAACTGGCCGGCAAACCGAAATACGGCGAAACACGACACATACCTCGGCCGCCGAAGTTCATATCGGCAGATGATCTGCGCCGTCTCTTCCGCACTTTCCGTATGCTGGCCGCATGGTATCATCCGCACTCACAAATTGCAACCACGATCAGGTGCTCATGTCCGCCGAAAGTACAGCGGCCACAGACCTAAATCAAAATTGAAAAGGTATTGTTGGGATGATTTTCTGTACTGGCAAATGTAAGTAAGGAAGTTGTTAATGTTGAATCTGTATGAATATAAGTAATATAGCCATGAATTTTTTCCGCTTGAATGTAATTTACAAAGTTCTTAAGATTGAGTCAGCAAGAAAATGAAGAGTATGATTATTTTTTTATAAAATACAATAAACTTTTTTATTTGTATTTGTTTTAATTAATCCTGTTTATAAATGTAAATGCGCAAGAAGTATCATTAAAAATATGAAATTAGTTAATATTTATAGGGGGGGGTATTTTGGGTGAACGAGATACCAACACAGGATATTTTTAGAGTGCTTAGCGAGCTAGAAGGCGATGTTGGGCTTTTCATTGCCGATGAGGCAACAGGAGAAATATTTACTGTGAACGGAGATAAGCTATTTGTTGCTTGCAGCCTAATTAAAGTGCCGATTTTAGCAATGCTTCTGAAATCCGCGGAAGCAGGAGAGATTAATCTGAAAGAGAAAATCTCAATCCCTATTGACAAAATAGTAGGCGGAACAGGGATAATTTACAATTTAAGCCCAGGAATAAAGTTTTCATGGGAAGATCTGATGGTACTTATGATAACTCTTAGCGATAATAACGCTACAAATGCAATTATTGATCGTCTTGGCAGTGATAAGATTAATTCTTTCTTTGCTGAAACCGGACTATTGCACACGACGCTCAAGCGTAAGATGCTCGATATGGATGCGATAGCTGAAGGTCGTAATAACTATACTACCGCTTCCGATATGGGTAATCTTCTTTTTTCCATGGCGAAGGGAGAATTTGTCAATCCGGATATTTCCGAATCTGTTTTAAATGTCATGCGCAACCAAATTTACACGTGTAAGCTTCCGGCCGCAATTCCAGCCGTTCCATCGTATGCAACGTTAGAGGAAAAGAGATCCCCGATGCCAGGCAAAGTAAGCGTTGCGAATAAAACCGGAGAATTATCTATGACCCAGCATGATATAGGAGTTTTCCAGCTTGCTAGCAGAAGAAGATATGTCATAGCTATGTTAACAGCAAATTTAAAATCCGATTATGATGGAATTACCGCTATCGCTCATGTTTCTAGAATCGTATATGACGCACTTTGTAATTAAATTGGAAGCATTATAACCGCAATGGACGATAATTTTTTAGAGTAAGCAAATTAATTATTAAAAAATATTATTCTAAGGAGGTTATATATTATGATTTTAGGTTTACCGCCGATTTTGGGTTTTCTGCCGCTTTTGCTCTATATTGTTTTAATGCTTAGGGGCAAGGACATGAACGTATCTGTTCTGCTCTGTGTTATTCTTGGCGCCGTTTTGACTGGTGAAAGTATCACTGGCTTCGGTAAGGTCCTTCAGGGTTCGTTAAGCTCTTTTCTTTCTCTAATAGGATTTATCATTGTCCTTGGCTCTGGCCTCGGAGAAGTGCTAAGTCAAACTAAAGTTGCGCATAACATAGTTCACTTCGTTATTGGAAGAAGCAAGATCAAGTCAAAGAAGCAGGCGATCCTGATCTCCATGGTGACTTCTACTGTCCTGGTAAGCATGCTTGGCACACTTGCCGGCTCCAATGCAATTATAGCGCCGATTATTATTCCCATCGTCGCAAGTCTTGGCATTACCCCTAGTACACTGGGCGTTATATTACACGGAGCTGGCGCCACAGGTCTTTATATTGGCCCCTTTGTGCCGCCTGTGGTAACTATTATGGGATTGACGGGGCTTAGTTATGGCAAGTACCTTGTTAATGCAGGAATCCCATTGGCTATTATTGTGTGGGGCAGTACTTTTTTTGTCGCTTGCCGTACCCAGAAATTAACGGAGGGAAAGGTCTCATACAGCGAAAGTGATATGGTCGCCGCAGATTTTGTCGTCACACCTAAAATTAAAAGGGCGACTTTTACTTTTGTTGCCACAATGATAATAATGCTCATTTATGGGATTTTATCGCATTCCGGTGCCTCGTATGCTATCGTTGTCATGCTCACTGCCGCTATTGCCACAGGCCTCGCCGCAGGGCTCAGTCTTACGGAAGCTTTGAATACCATGGTTAGAGGCAGCGCAAAAATGTATTGGATGTTCTTTATGTTTATTTTGTTTGATCCTTTCCTCAATTATGTTGCAAAATCCGGTGCCTTTGATGCAATTGCAGCCTATATGCAACCCCTTATTGACAAGGGTGGAGAGGTTGCGTTTTTGATGATAAGCACAGCTATTGGTGTATTTGGAATTTCAGGCGCTGGCGTTGCTCAGGCTCAGATTACGCATGAGCTTTTCCTTCCGATGGTAACGCGTATGTCCATCGAAATGGGTATTTGGGCATTGGTTGTCCTTGTTGCATGTCAAATTACATTTTTTGTTACCCCAACAGTTGATATGGTGGGTTCAATGGGGTTAGCGCGCTCTAATGACCTGAAAGCGATGCTAAAGAATGGATGGGTCATTACAGTCATTACTTTTGCATATGTTTTTATAAGAGCAATAATGTATGTTCATTAAGGTCTATTTAACTTAAAAATATAAATTTCATTATCTATGTTGCTGATGATGCCTCAAAAAAAGAATATATTAATGTGTAGAAGGGATGAAATTAAGGATGGTTTTATTAAAGGGTGTTGACTTGGAACAACTAAAAGAATTTCGTAAAAATATCCATAAACACCCTGAATTGGGTAATGAAGAAGTTATGACTACTCAGAGTATAGCTAATTATATTGAGACATTGGGCATAAAATTTAATCGTTTTGATAATTTAAACGGAGGTTATGTTAATATTTATGCAGGGAAGAATAAAACGATTTGTTTTCGTGCTGATATCGATGCGCTCCCTATTTTGGAACGATCTTGCCTTGAGTTTTCATCCGAGCGAAAGGGTATCATGCATGCCTGTGGGCATGACATGCATACTGCTATTGCCGCCGGAGTAACCAATGTAGTTTTCAACAATAAAGATAAACTTAATTGTAATGTCGTTATTCTGTTTCAGCCGGCTGAGGAATGTAATCCCATTGGTGGAGCTGCGCCGATAATTCAGAGTGGTTTTATACAAAAACTGAATATCTCGGAAATGTATGGCCTTCACGTATGGCCGTCCCTGCCTGTAGGGGAGATTGCTTTGAGGCCGGGAACTTTAA
>Ga0302251_1000556_pt1 | contig 32624 bp, 28 predicted proteins | sample AAG_RA_Gln_MG_FD_193534 | JGI IMG/M metagenome (GOLD analysis project Ga0302251, IMG submission 193534) | Enriched activated sludge microbial communities from anaerobic digester in WTTP, New Holstein, Wisconsin, United States - AAG_RA_Gln | ecosystem: Engineered > Bioreactor > Anaerobic >... | reverse complement strand
CCCGGTGCCGGAAGCCTGATCAACGCCAACAAGGCAAGGATAAGGAGATTATCTAATGACCACACCTAAAGCTCTTTTGGTGGCGTGTGCACTGTTGATGGGCACGGCGGCTCTGGCCGAACCGGTTCTCACCATCGACCGCGCGGGCCTGAAGAAGGGCGTTCCGGGTACCCTGACGCTCCGGCTGAGCAACGTCGTCGACAACGTCAGCGCGTATCAGATCATCATTCAGTTCCCTCCGGGAGCGGTATCTCTGCCCAGCGCCAGCCCCACCGTTTCCACGACGGCCAGCCCGGGAATCTGGGACACCCCGGTTACCAACTGGGAAGCCGCCACGGGCAAACTGTGGATCGTCAGCGCCAGCGTTGACGGACAGGGCAACGGTATTTTGTGTACCGTTCCCAACGTAACGTTGCTTTCGGACAGCCTCGGCGTGCCGGTTGTTTTCGACCCGGAAACGAACATCGCGGACGTGGCCTGGAACGGCTACTACCTCACCGGCTCGTCCGTCATCGTGAACGGCGCCGTGAAGAAGGTCGGTGAAGGCGCCAAAGTCGCGGCGGCCCCCGGAACGGTGGCTGTTGCGGCCGGCACGAAGCTGTACGTGCTTGACTCCGCTTTGGTGGACAAGCCCGGCTTCGAAGGCGGCAAGGACCTCGGCGGCACCGCCAGCGGCCGACCGGCCATCAAGGACGGTCTGATTGCTGTTGGAACCGCGGAAGGCACCGGCAAAGTCTACAGCGAAACAGGACAGGAAGTTGCCAGCGTAGCGTTGGGCGGACCCGTGAAGGCCGCTCCGGCGATCACCCCGCTTGGCATCTACTGGCCGGTTGAGAAGGCCGCGGGCCCGGCCCTGGTCTTCAACGGCGTCGAGACTCCTCTTGGCGCGGCTGGTGACAAGCTCACCTCTTCGCCCGCCGTCTTCGGCGGCAAACTGTTCGTCGGCACCGACAAGGCCGCCAAGGTCATGAACGTGGACGCGACGGGCGCTTTGACACCGCAGGCCGACACGGGCGCCGGTGAAGACTTCAGCACCTCCCCGTTCATCATGGCGGGTGGCAACGGCATCGTTGTCGCCGGCGCGAAGGTCTGGCCGTTCGTGGCCGCCACCGGCGCCCCGGGCGCTCCGATCACGGCTCCTGCCGCTCTGTCCGATCCGGTTGGTCCGTTCGCGGGCCCGGCCGTGTTCGGCGGCGCTGACGGCAAGGTTTACACCTTGGCCGCTGGCGCTGTTGAAGGCGTTGCCTTCGGCGCGGCTCCGGTTGTCCCGGTTGTTCCGGGCGCTCCGGTATGGGCGGCTGACACTGCCGGCAAGTTCGGCAAGGTCGGCGGTGAGATCGTTGATCTCGCCGGCCCCGTGGCCGGTGGCGTTGTTACCGACGGAGCCAACGTCCTCGTGGCGGTTGGTGACGATCTGGTATCGGTCGCCAAGTAACGGTACGCGTTACCAAGACGCAGGGGGCCTTCGCCAAGGCTACGGCCCCTGAATCAGGAGGGGCCCGACGGGAAACCGCCGGGCCCCTTCCTTATGCCAGGGACTTCCGTGATACCGGAACACCCGGGGCCCGCGAAGGGTAACAGGTATATGAAATCCGGAAATCGCCCCAACGCACTGATCCACGAAAAGTCGCCTTATCTTCTACAACACGCGCACAATCCCGTACAGTGGTTGCCCTGGAGCGAAACCGCGCTGAAGCTGGCGCAGGCGGAAGACAAGCCCCTGTTCGTGTCCATCGGCTACTCCACCTGCCACTGGTGCCACGTGATGGAGCGGGAGTCGTTTGAATCCGCCGATGTTGCCGATGTGCTGAACCATGCTTTCATCTGCGTCAAGGTGGATCGGGAAGAACGACCGGATGTGGACCGTACTTTCATGGAAGCGGTTCAAGCGATGGGGATCCAGGGTGGTTGGCCTCTCTCCGTGTGGCTTACTCACGACCTGCGTCCGTTCTACGGTGGCACGTACTTCCCGCCCACGACGCGGTTCGGTCGTCCCGGCTTTCGGGACCTGCTGATTCGCATCCATGAGTTGTGGACCACCAGTCGTGAAAGCGTTACCGACCAGGCCGGCAGGGTGGCCTTGGCGCTGGAACAAGGTTTACGGGAATCGGACGGCTCTATTCCCGGCGAAGACGCGTTGCATCGGGGATTCGCCTCATTTCGAAGCATCTTCGATCCCGAATACGGCGGTTTTGGCCACGCTCCCAAGTTCCCCAGACCGTCCGTGCTCAATTATCTTCTGCGGTATCACCGGCGCTTCGAGGACACGGACGCGTTGTCCATGGTTGTGCACACCCTTCGGCGGATGACGGCGGGCGGTATTCACGACCACGTGGGCGGAGGATTCGCGCGATACAGCGTGGACCGGGAGTGGCGTGTTCCGCACTTTGAGAAGATGCTGAACGACCAGGCGCAGTTGATGACGGCGTTCTCGGAGGCTTATCAGATAACCGGAGCGCCGGACCTGGCCGAAGCCGTGCGGGACATCGCCTGGTATGTGGCCGACCGGCTGACTTCGCCGGAAGGTGCTTTTTACTGCGCGGAGGACGCGGACAGCGAGGGCGAGGAAGGCGCGTTCTACGCGTGGAGCCTGAACGAGATCGAGGAGATACTCGGCGAGAAGGCCGCGGGGGTGGTTGCCCTGACATACGGTTGCACGCCGGAAGGCAACTTCGAGCGCGGGCTGAATGTGCTGTCCTTCGCCCAACCGGTATCCCGAACCGCGGAACAGACGGGCTTCTCCGAGGCGGAGGTGGCGAAGATTCTCCGTGAAAGCGCCGTAAGGCTGTTCCGCGAGCGCGAGAAGCGAGAACGCCCTCATCGCGACGACAAGGTGCTGGCTTCGTGGAACGGGCTGATGATACACGGGCTTGCCACAGCGTACCGGGCGCTGGGGGACGGCGCTCTGCTGGCCGCATCAACGCGGGCGGCGGATTTTGTGCTGGATACATTGTGGAAGCCGGAGGAAGGATTGCTGTTGCGGAGGTACCGGGACGGCGAGGCTTCGATCAATGGTTTCCTGGACGACTACGCGTTCCTGGCACAGGGGCTTCTGAGCCTTTACGAGGCCGGTCTGGATTCCCGGTATCTGAGGGCGGGGCTGGAGATTGCCGGGGCGATGGTCCAGAGGTTCGAGGCTTCCAACGGCGGATTCTACTTCAATGCGGAGCAACCCGGAATCCCGCGCCACAGGGAGGACTATGACGGAGCCGATCCCAGCGGTGTTTCCATCGCGGCGCTGGTATGCCTGCGGTTGGCGGAGTTCACCGGGGATGCCGTGTGGCGCGAACGCGCGGAGAGCGCTTTGAAGAGCGCCGGTTCCGTGCTGAACACCAATCCGGAGTCGATGCCTGCGATGCTGTGCGCGCTGGACCTGTATCTTTCTCAGCCCAGGCAGGTGGTCATCACGGGGGATCTGAAGGACGAACATACCCTGGCGCTTGTTCGGGCGGCGCAGACGGGGTTCTCGCCGGAAACAACCATACTGCACGCCCACGGAGAGACGGCGCTGATCGCGCCGTGGCTGACCGCCATGCCGCACAACGGCACCCCCGCGGCGTATGTGTGCCGTAACTTCGTTTGCGAACTGCCGGTGACCGATCCCGAGGCGCTGTCAGTGTAGCGCGCGCTTTACGTCGGCGGGCTTGAGGCGTACCATGGAGGTGGAGGAACTTCCATGAACCGGTCCCGAATCCTGTTCGCATCGCGTTGTGCGTTCACGCTGATTGAGTTACTGGTCGTCATCGCCATCATCGCGATACTGGCGGCGATTCTGTTTCCCGTGTTCGCGCGCGCCCGGTCCACGGCAAAATGCTCCAACTGCATCAGCAACCTGAAACAGATGGGGCTGGCGATGACGCAGTATTCGGAAGACTGGGACGGGAAATCGATGCCCACCTGGTCGGGCGACCCACCCGTGGGAGATCCGCGCGGATGGGAGACGAACGTGATGGTGTACTGCAGTACGCGCAACCTGTTCAAGTGCCCCGAGACGCTGTATATGCACTCCTACGTTCGGAACGAATGGTGCGGCGAGGCGCGGATGACGGGTCGTACGGAGACATCGCGCGTCCTCAACATCATGGATATGCCGAGGTATCCGGTTACCGGCCCGGAAGCGAACAAGTTCCGCGGTTGGAACCAGCAGTTGAAGAACTGGGATGACCGGGACCGGAGCAACGACGGGCAGTTCTATTACGGCATGTCGCCCTGGAGCATTGTCGAGAACACGTCGTTCCGCCAGCAGGGGGCTCATTACTGGCTCAGGTTCCCCGGCCCGCATTCCGGCAAGTCGAACATCCTGTTCCTGGACGGGCACGTTGGCTCGTTCAGCGCGTGGGACGACAGCAAGATGACCTTCTGGTGGGGTGGAAGCAAAACGCTGGTGGTTCGGCGGATCTAAAGGATTCAGGATTCGGGATTTAGGATTCAGGATTCAGGATCTGATAGGACGAGTGATTGCCCATACCTTTCGTACGAGGTATCCCGCCTGAATCCTGAATCCCGAATCCTTTCGTGCTAGCCCGGCGTCCATTTCCACAGGTCAAGGATGGTCCAGACGCGTGTGGAGGCGGTGGTGGGATCTGTTTCCAGAGGGTTCGGATCGACGCCCGCCGAGGGTCCGGACGGTTTTCCGATCCAGTAATTGCCCCGCACCTCTTCGCCGAACGTGCCGTCCTCTTTCAACGCGCCGTGCGCCCATTTGACGGGTTGATCCGTCCACGCCGGCACGGCCTGTCCGACAAAGGCGTTTCGGGTTGCCACGGTGCCGGTGGAGCCTTCCACGCGCAGACCGGCGACTTCGTTGCCCTGGAAGCGGTTGCCCTGCACCACGCAATCCCGAGCGTTCATCAGGATGGCGCCGACCCCGTTGCCGGTGAAGTCATTGTTCTCGATCCGTTCCTCGTAGGGCGAACGCTCGACCACCGATCCATCCCGTTTGATCAGGAGTCCTACCCCGTTTCCGACGAACGAATTGCGTTCGATCCGGTTTCGCGCGGTGGCCCGGGTTCCGGGGAACTCCGCCCGGAAGTCGGATTCCGAGCGCGACCAAAGCGCGATTCCGCGAAGGTTCTGGGAGAACCGGTTGCCGCGGACCACGTTTTTGTAGCCGTGTTCGGTGGCGTACCCGGCGATGCGGTTGCCGCACACCTCGTTGTTCTCGATCACGTTTTCCCATGAGTATCCCAGCCAGAAGCCGTAATTCGAGTTGTTGGCGCGGTTGTTGCGGAATATGTTGCCCTGGCAGAACGTCGACTCGAAGGCGTTGTTCGGGCTGTAGGAACAGTCGTTGTCCTCGAACAGGTTGTCGTTGCAGGGAGTCTTGCGGTTCTCCATATACCCGGCGATGAACACTCCGTCGCCTCCCCCGCGAAGCATGTTCCGCAGGATCTTGTTGCGCGATGAGTTGATCACCATCAGCAGGCCGGCGGCGTCGGCTCCCGGATAGTAGGCCCGTTCGCCGCGCTTGTGGATGCGGTCGCACCAGTCCGCCAGGTTGTCCTGAATGACGCTGTCGCTGGTGTTGTTGAGGTGGATGCCCCAGCCGCTCTGGAACGAAGCGTTGTTCTTCTCGACGGTTATCTTCGAGCAATCGTACAGCGATATGCCGTTCTGCTGGTGCTGAACGTCGCTTTCGGCGATTCGGGAATCCTTGACGTTGCGGAACAACACGGCCGCGCCGTAGGGATCATCGGCCGGCTGGCGGATGTTCAGCCACACGTTGTCGGGATCAACCTCGTGGGTGTCGCGCACGCGGCATTTTTCGATGGTCAGGTTCTCACAGTCGTTCGCCACGATGCCCCACTTGTAGGTGGAGATCTTCAGATTTGTGATGGTGACGCCCTTCCGTTTCGCCAGCAGAACGGCCTGGCCGGCGCCCTTGCCGGTGAGTGTGGCTCCGTTTCCGTCCAGCGTGATGTTGTCGGCCAAAATGACAAGCCCTTTCGGCAGGACGTAGGTTCCGGGCTGAAGGGTGACGCTTTTCGTGATGGTCATACCGTCGCGGGGAACCAACGGTTTCGGAGTTGCGGCCGGAGCCGCGCACACAGCGGGGACAAGAGACAGCACAAGGGTCAGTGCGGGTGCGATGCGAAGTGCCATGAATTCCTTTACCAGGTGTTATCGTGGACGCGAGCCGCGTCGTAGCGATCCTCGGTCGGCGAAGGCTCGACCGGGTGCCCGATGACGATCAGCGAGAACGGGATGACGTCGTCGGGCAACGAGCAGAGGTCGCGCAGTCCCTTCATGATATCCTCTTTGGGATAAACCCCGGTCCACACAGCGCCGAGACCCAGCGCGTGTGCGGCGAGGAGAAGGTTCTGGGTGGCGGCCGAGCAATCCTGGGGCCACAGGTCGGGATAACGCGCGTGGTCGATATCGGCGCAGATCAGTATCGCCAGCGGGGCGTTTGCGGACATCCAGGCGTGGCGGTGGAACTCCGGGACGGCGTCGAGTTTGGCGCGTTCCGTGACCACGACAAAGTGCCACGGTTGCTGGTTTCCGGCGGAGGGCGCGGCCATCGCGGCGCGGAGGAGTTGCTCGATCAGCGACGGATCAACCGGTTCACTCGTGTACTGCCGGACGCTCCGGCGGGTCATGATGGTGGTGAGAGTGTTCATATCAGGTATCAGGTATCAGGTATCAGGTGTCAGGTGTCAGGTGTCAGAATTCGGGATCCAGACCGATGGTCGTACTCATCCACTTTGTACCGAGAACCGCGTGATTGACCAATGCGAGACGTGGAAAGGGCAGGTATGGAAAAGGCACGGCGTGCCGTGCCCCTACCTGAATCCTGATTCCTGGCGCCTGAAACCTAACTATACTGACTTCAGGCGACAACGCCGCGAAAGGAAGGATCGAATGGGTAAAGCGATTCAGACACTAAGGGAGCACCTGGGCGAGATCAGCGACCTGAGCGTCGCATCGAGCGTGATGGGATGGGACCAGCAGACGTATATGCCGCCGGGAGGCGGACCGGGACGCGCGCAGACCCTGGGCACGCTGAGCCGGTTGATCCACGCGAAGTTCACTTCGGAAGATACCCTGCGCATGCTTGACGCCGCGGAACCGGAGATCGCCGGCCTGCCGGACGACCACGACGACGTGTGCCTCGTTCGCAAAACGCGCAGAGACTACGAAAAGTCGCGCAAATTGCCGGACGACTTCGTGGCGGATTGGACCCGCGACGCCATCCTCAGCAACGAAGCGTGGCGCGTGGCGCGGCCGAAGAACGACTTCGCCGGCTACAAGCACCACCTGGTCAAGATGGTCGATTACGCCCGCCGGCAGGCCGACTACTACGGCTATGAGGAGCATCTTTACGACGCCTTGCTGGATGATTACGAGCCGGAACTGACCACCGCCGAGGTAAAGAGCATCTTCGATGTCCTGCGCGCGGAGCAAGCGCCGCTGGTGAAAGCCATCGCCGCGAAACCCAAACCGCGCAGTGATTTCATGTTCCGGCACTATCCGGCGGCGAAACAGGGCGAGTTCGCGATGAAGGTTGTGCAGGCGTTCGGCTACGACCTCAACCGCGGTCGACTGGACGTGGCGCCGCACCCGTTCGAAACAAGCTTCAACCGCGACGACGTGCGCATCACCACGCGCTACAAGGAGGACTTCCCGCAACAGGCCATCTTCGCCATCTTCCACGAGGCCGGGCACGGGATGTATGAACAGAACATCGGGGCGAACCTGGCGCGCACGCCGCTGGGGCACGGCAACGCGTGTATCTTCCACGAGTCGCAGTCGCGCACTTGGGAGAACATCGTTGGCCGAAGCCGGGGTGTGTGGGATCACTTCTTCCCGGTTCTGCGCGAGACTTTCCCGGACGCGCTGAGCGACGTAACCGTGGACGAATTCCACGCCGCCGTGAACCGCGTTGAGCCGGACCTGATCCGCGTGGAAGCCGACGAGTGTACCTACAACATGCACATCATGGTGCGCTTCGAACTGGAAATCGCGCTGATGACCGGCGAGATGAATGTGGACGAACTGCCGGAAGCCTGGAAAGCGAAGATGCAGGAGTACCTGGGCGTCACCCCGCCGGACGACAAGGACGGCGTGATGCAGGATTCGCACTGGATGGGCGGTTCATTCGGCTACTTCCCGACCTACGCGCTTGGGAACGTGATGGGCGCGCAGATATTCGCCACCGCGAAAGCGCAGAACCCGGCCATCGAGAGCGACCTGGCCGCCGGGCGCTTCGACAGCCTGTTCAACTGGCTGGTCGAGAACGTGTACCGCCACGGAAGCAAGTTCCTGCCGAAGGAACTGGCCCTCAAGGTGAACGGAAAACCGCTGGACGCCGCGCCGTACATTGCGTACCTGAAGGGCAAGTACGGGGCGTTGTACGGTATCTGATCCGCCTTCGCTCCTTGCGGAGCTACGGCGGATAAGAGGGCTGAGGGACGAGGGCTGAAGGCTGAAGCCGGGTAGGGGCACGGCATGCCGTGCCCAAGGGGGCGTTGCTCAAGGGGGCGGGTTTCGAACCATTTGCACCAACTTAATCGCGGGCTAAGCGTCAAAGTCTGTCATTCAGAGCGTCAGCGAAGAATCTCTGACCATGGAAAAGTAATCGAGGCATCCTGAGCGGAGCGAGGAACGAGCGTAGTCGCTCATACGGGCCCGTACGGGAAGGACGCCGGCGCACTTCGACTGCGCTTCGGTCGCAAGCTCCCTACGCTCCGCTCAGCGTGCCTCACGCTCAGTCAGTCGAAATAGTTGGTACAAACGGTTTTGATCCCGCCGCTACCCGTTCGGGCGATTCGTGAATCGCCCCTACGTGTTGCTCAGAAAAGTCCGCCCGACGACGGCAGTTTGATGTCGAGGTGTTCGTAGGCCGCGGGGGTGGCGGCGCGGCCTCGCGGGGTGCGGGCCAGGAAGCCGATCTGCAGGAGATAGGGCTCGTACACGTCCTCTATGGTGTCGCGCTCTTCGCTGGTGGCGGCGGCGAGGGTTTCCACGCCCACCGGCCCGCCGCCGTGCTTCTCGATGAGGATGCGAAGCAGGCGCCGGTCGAAGGCGTCCAGTCCCAGTGCGTCCACTTCGAGCATGGCAAGCGCCCGTCCTGCGACCTCGTCGGTCACAATTCCGTCGGCGCGCACCTGGGCAAAGTCGCGCACACGCTTCAGAAGTCGGTTGGCGATGCGGGGCGTGCCCCTGCTTCGGCGGGCGATCTCGGCGGCCCCTTCCGACTCGATCTTCACGTCCAGGATTCCGGCGGAGCGCTCCACGATCGTCTGCAGTTCGCGCGGCGTGTAGAAGGCGAAGTAGTGCTGGATGCCGAACCGCTCGCGCAGGGGCGAGGTGAGCAAACCCGCGCGGGTGGTGGCGCCGATGAGCGTGAAGCGCGGCAGGTCCATTTTGATGGTGCGGGCGCTGGGGCCTTTGCCGATGACGAGGTCGAGTTGGTAGTCCTCCATCGCGGGGTAAAGCATTTCCTCGATGAGGCGGTTCAGGCGGTGGATCTCGTCGATGAACAGCACGCTTCCCGGTTCGAGGTTGGTCAGGATGGCGGCCAGGTCGCCGAGGCGCTCGATGGCGGGACCGCTGGTGGTGCGAAGCGGTGCGTCCATCTCGTTCGCCACGATGTGCGCCAGCGTGGTTTTACCGAGGCCGGGAGGACCGAACAGGAGCAGGTGGTCCAGGGCTTCTCCGCGCGCGCGGGCGGCCTGGATGGAGATCTCCAGGTTCTCCTTCACCTTCTGCTGACCGATGTATTCGCGCAGTCGCTTCGGGCGCAGGGAGAGTTCGGAGTCGTCCCAGTCGGTCTCCTGGGCGTCCACGATGCGTACGCCTTCTTCGATTTCAGATGGGATTGGGTTTGTCACAACAGCGGTTCCTTCCGGCAAACCTGTGTTCGTCTACATCATGATAACGCGACGCAAGGTTGGATGTCGTACCGACCAGACAGCGACACATAGTGATGTGGCGCCCATCAGAAGGGAAACACAAGTACGGCGCATGGAGGAATTGAGATGCTTTTTGTGACGGATACCGAATCGGCCGCCTGGCGCTCGGCGACAGATCTGGCCGCGGCGAAGAACCTGGGACCAGATGATATCAACGTCGAGACGCGATCCAATCTGTGGACGGCCATGTGTTTCTATGTGGGAGCAACGCTCACAGCGCGCGGGAACGGCGATCTCGGTATGGCCTGGCTGAGCGCGGGAGCCATGCGCGAGGAACAGGGCGTCTTCACCAATGCCTATCTGACCGCGTTTCTGTCGCGCCATGAAAACCGTCTGGCGATGCCGGTCGTTTGCTTCGCCGATCCCAGGCCGTACGTTCATTTCACGACGGTGCCGGCGATGGTAACCGCACGCACGAATCTCGTCAAACACTTCGTTGATACGCTTCCGCGCTTTACGAAACCGTTCCGAATGATGGACATAGGTTGCGGTGATGGATCGCTTACGGCCTGGTTGTTGCGCGACCTGCGCGATGCGGGAAAGATCGGCGATATCAGCGAGATACTGTTGGTGGATTCCTCCCAGGCAATGCTCGATCTCGCCCGAGTCACGCTGGAAAAAGAACACCCCGCCAACGTCATCCACACGCTAACCAAGCGCATTGAGGAGACCACCGAACAACCGGGCACGCATTTTGACGTGGCCGTCGCCTCGCTGGCGTATCACCACATGCCGCTGGAAACCAAGCGCCGACGACTGACCGCCCTGAAACCGGCGATTGACCACTACTTCCTCTTCGAACTCAACGGCAACCACGACGCGCCGGAGGCGCAATCGCCGGAACTGGCCTTTTCGCTCTATCAGACCTACGGACGCATGATGGACTTTGTCTTTGCGCACGATGCGCCGGTGGATGTGGTCCTGACGTGCATAGATAACTTCTGGATGACGGAGCTGGTCTCGTTCCTCACCCAACCGCGCGGCGTTCGGACCGACTACCACATGTTGCGCTCCGAATGGATGGCTCTTTTCGAGGAAACACTAACGCCGGAGTTCTCCCGCCTCTCGGACTCCACTTGCTGGGGTGACGAGTACCTGGAGCTGTTTTCGATGCATTACGGGCGGAAGTGAAGGTCAGTTACAAATAGTTGGTACTTATTCAGCCGCTCGGGGCTCCTACCGGCCATAAAGCCCCTGTCCGGCTTTGTGCCTTTGTGTTATTGTGGCAAAATCCGTTGCCCTAAGGGTGAAGTATCTTCGCCAGCAACCCCGGCGTGTAGAATCGGTCGCGGAAGGCGGAACACGGGCGCGACTCCATGCCCACCGTCCACCGCAGATACGGGATATCGCCGTCGTTGGAGGAATCGTAGCGGTTGTCCGGCGCCGTCACCGCCCACGTGCCGTCATCGAAGGACATCAACGCCGCCAACTCCGCGCCCGTTTGCACATCCCAGAAACGAGCGGTTCCGTCCCGACCCCCCGTCAGCGCCTACCGCCCGTCCGGGGAGAAGGCGACGGAATTTACCGAATTGATGTACCCCCACTGCAGCGTGAGAACCGGTTCTTCCGGTGGGGAGGCCATCACATCGAGGTTGGCGTCGGAGCATGGAACAAGGGGATTGCTGTCTTCGTTGTTCGGCATCAGAATACGGCCTTTCGCAATCGCCTATCCGTCCGTTCCAATCGGACCAATTTCGCGCGCCAGGTCACCAACTCCATTTCGCGTTCGGCGAGTTGTTCGTTTAACGAATCCAACTCCCGCCGTTTCGCAAACAAATCCTCCGACTCATATCGCGTCAATTCGGATGCCATGGTGTACTGATTTTAGCGCGATTTCGGGATTCGAGGTTAGACTCCTGAATACTGAATCCTTACCCCTGCACCTTCTCCCAAACTCCGTGTGCCGCGTAGCCCGCGCGGTTGCCGGTCAGCGCCGCTCTCGAACCCAGCAGGCCTCCCGGCGTTCCGAGGTGGGCGATGATGCGCCGGCTGACCCGCTTCTCCGTGGTCCAGCGCTCCTTGTACCGTTCGTCCCCGCGAAGGAAGTCGAACTCAACGCATCCGCCGTCCACGGCGTCCTTCATTGCCTTTCCGATGAGCAAGGTTCCCAGGCTGTACTTTCGGAACTCCGGATTCCAGCCTCCGATGTAATACATCGTGCGTTCGCCCAGCGCCAGGCAGTAGAGCAACGACTGCCATTCACCGTTCAGCCGGATTCCCAGGAACTTCAGCCGGCCCGACTCCGCCAGCAGGGGCGCGGCTGTCCGGTGAAATCGCTGGGTGCGTCCGGCGCCAAGCACCCCGGGCAACAGCCGTTTGCGCCACCTGGCCGCGTGGAGTTCGAACAGCCTGCCAAGCGCGGACTCGAGTTCCTCTGTGCGAACCTCCCGCATCTCAACATTAAACTCGCGTGAAGCCAATCGCTCGTAATAGGCCAGGTTGCTCCGTGTCTTTTTCCCGAACCGAGCGGCGGTTGTCTGCCAATCCGAACCCAGCAAAGCGCACGGACACACGTCCTGCGGCCGGGTGGTGATACGCCAATCCGATTCCGCGCCCAGCAACTCCAGGTGCCTCAGCGTCGGCGAGTCCTGCCGGACGTGCTGTAAGTCGAGGATATCCCACTGGCTCCGGTTTTCCTTCACCCACCCGAACACGGCCGAAAGAACATCCTCTTCGCGCCCGGATTCATAGATACCGTCCAGATAGTCCGACGGCCCTCCGCCCATAAACCTGAGCCTTCGGACCGGCAGGCCGTGAAATCCGACACGCTCGAACGGGGCTATGCCGATGAGGGTTTCGCCGTGGTACACCATCAGAATCAGCAAGCGGCGTTTGGGCGCAATCTGTGTGTACCACGACCACAGCCATTCCCACGTCTGGAACGGGTTGGCGGAATGACTCCGCATCAGGAGGTCGTTCCAGGCATCACGAAGGTTCCGGAAGCCTTCGGATTTGTCGACCACGCGGACAGAAAGGTCCTGTCCCGCCGCGGCCATTTCAGAATTCCCCGACGATGGAGCGGAAAATACCGAGGCCGTCGTCGGAGCCGAGGAGCGCCTCGCAAGCGCGTTCCGGGTGCGGCATCATACCCAGCACGTTGCCGGCGGCGTTTACCACACCGGCGATGTTGTTCAGGCTTCCGTTCGGGTTCGCTTCCGGCGTCACGTTCCCGTCCTCGTCACAGTACCGGAACAGAACGCGGCCGTTGCGCTCAATCTCCGCCAGGACGTCCGGTTCCGCAAAGTAGTTGCCCTCGTTGTGCGCGATCGGGAGGCGTAAAACCTGGCCGATCTTGAGCGCGCGGGTGAAAATCGTGTCGGTGTTCTCCACGCGCAGGTTCACCGTCTGGCAGAGGAAACGCAGGCCTGTGTTGCGGTGCAACGCTCCGGGCAGAAGGTTCGCCTCGGTGAGTATCTGAAATCCGTTGCAGATGCCGATGACCGGCTTGCCGTCTCCGGCGTGTTGTTCAACGGCCCTCATAATGGGGCTGAACCTCGCGATCGCACCGCACCGCAGGTAATCGCCGTACGAGAAACCGCCCGGCACGATCACCACATCGGAGCCCTCCAGGCTCTCCGATTCGTGCCAGATCGGGACGGCTTCGTGACCGAGCGCGTCGTTGACGGCATGCACTGCGTCCATGTCGCAGTTGCTTCCCGGGAAAATGATCACGCCGAACTTCAATGGGGTCTCCTCGTCTGCCTGTTCAGTCCGGCTCGATTTCGAACCGGAAGTTCTCCAGCACGGGATTCGAGAGCAGGCGCTCGCTCATGCTCTTCACGTCCTCGGCCGTCACACTGTCCGGTATCTGCAGTTCGATGAACTTTCCGATGCGGACGTCGTCCACGGCAAATCCCAGGTGCTCCAGGGCCGTCTTCACGGTCTGTCCCTGCGCATCGAGGATGCCCTCTTTCAGCGTTACGGTGACTTTGGCTTTCGGCATCAGGCTATCCCCAGTCGTTCAAACACACGGCCCACGTGGCGGGCAAAGTAGCGGTAGTCGAACAGGTCGTCCAGCCTCTGCGGGCTGAGGCGAAGCGTGACCTCCGGATCGGATTCGAGGTTGGCGCGGAAATCGGCGGCGCCGTTCCACGCGGCAAGTGCATGCTTCTGTACGGTCTTGTAGGCGTCCTCGCGGCTCATTCCCTGCTCGGTCAGCGCCAGCATCACGCGTTGCGAGGCAACCAGCCCCTTCGTGCGGTCGATGTTGCGCGCCATGTTCTCCGGATACACGATGAGGCGCGCCATTACGTCGGTGAACTTGCGGAGCATGTAGTGCAACAGCAGGCAGGAATCGGGCAGTATCACGCGCTCGACGCTGGAATGGGTAATGTCCCGCTCGTGCCAAAGCGCCTGGTTTTCCAGCGCCGCCAGAGCGTTGCCGCGCAGGATGCGGGCCAGGCCGGCCACGCGTTCCGCCGTGATGGGGTTGCGCTTGTGCGGCATGGCGCTACTGCCGCGCTGGCCCGGCTTGAAGTACTCCTCCGCCTCCAGGATATCCGTGCGCTGGAGGTTTCGGATTTCGGTAGCGAACTTCTCCAGGCTTCCACCGATGATGGCGAACACCGTCAGCAGTTCCGCATGCCGGTCGCGTTGCAACGTCTGCGTCGAAGCCGGAGAGGGCTCCAGTTCAAGAATCCGGCAGGCGATTTCCTCAACCCTCGGGTCTATGTTCGCATACGTGCCCACCGCCCCGCTGATTTTACCGACCGAGATGGTATTCCGCGCGTGTTCCAGCCGTTCGCGGTTCCTGCGGACCTCGGCAATCCACACAGCCAACTTCAGCCCGAACGTCACCGGTTCGCCGTGGATGCCGTGTGTGCGGCCAATCATCAGCGTATCGCGGTGTTCTTTCGCGCGGGCCACCAGCGCAGAGTCCAGCTCGTCCAGGTCCTTCAGCAGGAGGTCGCAGGCGTCGCGCAATTGCAGTGCCTGGGCCGTGTCCACGATGTCGGTGGAGGTGACGCCCCGGTGGAAGTACGCTTCGGCCTCGCCCATATCACGCGTGGCGACCTTGATGAACGCAATCACGTCGTGGTCGGTGGTTTTCTCGATCTCGGCGATTTCCTCCGCGTCCACGCGGCCGGTGCGGCGCATCACCTTCGCGGCTTCGCCGGGAATCTCCCCAATCTCGGCCAGGGCGTCGGCCACGGCCAATTCAACCTCCAGCCACTTGGCGAACCGGGTGTCCTCGTTCCAGACAGCCGCCATATCCGGCAGGCAGTACCGCGCAATCACGCTTTTAAATCCTTTCCCGCATACTGGTTGCGACCGATGTCACGGCGCATTTGCTTTCCCTCAAACTCGATCGCGTCCGCGGCCTCATACGCCTTTTCCAGCGCCTCCGCGATGGTCGCGCCGGTCGCGGTAACGTTCAACACGCGCCCGCCCGATGTCGCGAACAGGCGCTGATCATTCCGCGACGTTCCGGCATGGAACACCAGGGCTCCCATCTCCTCTGCCAGTCTCAGGCCGCGGATAATCCGGCCTTTTTCATAAGCGCCGGGATAGCCTTCCGATGCCAGTACGACGCACGCCGATGCGTCGTCCGACCAACACAGTTCCCGACCGCCGAGGTCGCCGTTCGCCGACGCCATCAACAAAGGCGCCAGGTCCGATTCCAGGCGAGGCAACAACGACTGCGTCTCCGGGTCGCCGAACCGGCAGTTGTACTCCAGAATCTTCCATCCGTCGGCGGTCCACATCAGCCCGGCGTACAGCAGGCCCCGGTAATCGATGCCGCGTTCCCGAAGGGCATTTACAGTGGGGGCGAGGATATCATCCACCGCCGCCTTAAGCATTTCTTCCGTAACGAACGGAACCGGTGAAACCGCGCCCATGCCGCCGGTGTTCGGTCCGGTGTCGCCTTCACCGATGCGTTTGTAATCCTGCGCCGTCTGGAAAGGCAAAACGCTTTTCCCGTCGCACAATGCAAACAGGCTCATCTCGGTGCCGGAAAGGCGCTCTTCCAGGACCACGCGCCGACCCGCCTGACCGAATGCCTCACTCCGCATCACCGTGCGGACAGCCTGCACAGCGTCGTCCGGTGTGTCGCACAGCAGGACGCCTTTGCCGAACGCCTCGCCGTCGGCTTTCACGACAAGCGGGCCTTGCCATTCCCGGGCGCGGACTTCCGCTGAATCGGCGTTGTCGAACGTTTCGAATCGGGCGGTGGGAATACCTGCGTCGCGGAACAGGTTCTTCGCGAACACCTTGGAACCCTCGATGCGCGCCCCGTCGGCGCCCGGCCCGAACACGGCGATGCCTTTCGCGCGAAGGTCGTCTGCCAGTCCGGCAATGAGCGGGCGTTCCGGGCCGATGACCACCAAGTCGATACGCTCGGTTCGGCACAGTTCCGCCACCGCGCCGTGGTCCGCTACGTCGACGGGTACGCATTCGGCCACGCGTCCCATGCCGGCGCTTCCCGGCACAGCGATAACTTTTTCCACTTCGGGACTGCGCGCCAATGCCCACGCCAGCGCGTGTTCCCGCCCGCCACTGCCAATGATGAGAATCTTCATACCACGTCATGCTAACCTTCCGGCGCGGCGGAAGGTCAACAACTGTGGAAGATGGAGGATGGAAGATGGAACCGGTAGGGGCACGGCATGCCGTGCCCCTACTAGATTCTTACGTCTATCCCTGGGAACGCCGATCTCCTGATTGGCGACAGATGCCGGCCGGGAGACCGGCGCTACTGGAAAACCGCTTGTTACGGATTCGGATCGGTCGCGTTGGCCTTGCGCGCCAGGCGCACCACGTCCAACAGGGTGATGCCCGTGTCCGGAACCACGTTCAGGTACGTTGCTTCCAAGGCGGAAAGGTTTATGAGACCGGCCGATGCGCGGAAGGCCTTCAGCACGTCATACCACCGGTAGCCGACGGCGCCGGCGAACTCATAAGCGCCCATATCCACGTGCGTTCCCTGGATGCGCGGTTGGCCCGTCACGTCCAGCCAGTCAGGCCAAACGGCCGTATCAAGCCCCGCATCCCGGCAGGGCGATGCAATCTGCAACGTAAAGTTGTTGCCCACGGCGTCGGTGAACATCGGATCCACGGAGATATTGCCTCTGGCCGTTCCGGGATCGGCCACTCCCTGGTAGTTCGTCACGTTGCCGAACACGTCGTTGTTGTACACGGATGCGGAGTTTCCATCACCGAAGATACCGATGGACGGCCCGTTCACGATGATGTTGTTTGTGATGTCGGCCCATGCGCCCATCAGGTCAATCTGGCCGCGCCACGCGTTGTCGACGAACGTGTTGTTGGTGATGGTTGCCGTGCCGCTCCAACCACCCACACCGGCCACCCAACCTGCGCGGTTGTGGGTGATCAGGTTGTTTGCGATGACGTGTGTGCCGCCGTTCCACACCACCGCTCCGCCGGCGTTACCGGTGGTGTTGTTGCTGATGCGGTTGCCGTACACCCACGTCTTTGTACTGCTGTTGCTCCTAATGGCCGCGCCGATGCCGCCGCTTGAGTTGTTGGTGATTGTACAGCCCTGAATCGTCGGCCAGCCGTCCGAATACACGGCTCCGCCTTCGCTTGTTGCCTGATTGGCCGTTATCACGCTGTTGCGGATGCTCGGCCCGCCGTTCGAGAGGATGCCGCCGCCGCTGGCCGCTTTGCCGTTCGTAACGGTGAACGTGTCGAGCGCGCCGTAGGGTCCCACAAACCATGGGGCGGTGACGACGGTTCCTCCGAGTTCGCCGTCCAGAACGGTGGCGGGAGTCGCCGGCACGCGGTCTGTAATCTGCGCCTCCGTTCCGGCGAATCCGCCGAACGCCTGAACGCCGGGGCGCAAGGTGATTTTCTCTTTGTACGTGCCGCCCGTGACCCACAACTGCCCGCCAAGCACCGACGCTGTATCGAGGCCGGCCTGCACGGTCTTCTTCGCTGTTGCCCACGAAGTCCCGGTGTTGGCGTCATCGCCGGCCGCGCCGTTCACGTAACTCACGGCCCAGACGGGGGTTGAACCGTTGCTTTCGTCCGCCCCGATGTCCACATACGAACCCTGGATGCGGGCCTGACCCTCCACGTCGGCATACGCCGGGACAACGTAGGCATTACTGCCGGCATCCCGGGAAGGCGACTTCGGATCCACCAGAAGGTATCCTTCCGCCGAATTGACCAGCATCGGATCAGCCGAGAAGTTGCCGTTTACGCCGATTACGCTCGGCATGTTGACGAAATCTTCGTAGTTGCGGTAGAAGAGGTTGTTGTGTGCGGTCAACGGGGTTCCGTAAACCATATAGATACCGTTGCCGTTTCCTGCGATGATGTTGTTCGCCATGGTGGACGAACCGCTCATCAGGTCCACCGCGCCTCGCCCGATGTTGTCCACGATGGTGTTGTTTACGATGTTGGACGCGCCGTTCCAACCGCCCACTCCACTGGAGTAGGAGGCGTGGTTGTGAGCGATCACGTTGTTGGCGATGAGGTGCGTTCCACCGCTCCAGATGATTGCGCCGCCAGGTCCCGAAGCCGTGTTGCCGACGATGCGATTGCCGGAGGCAATGAGGTTGCCGTTGTTGATGCGAAGCGCCGCGCCGGTTGATCCGCTGGTGTTGCCGTAGACCAGGCAGTCTCGAACGATAGGCCAGTTCGCGTTGAAGTAGGCCGCGCCGCCTTCGCCGGTCGCCCGGTTGTTGTAGAGCGTACAAAATCGAATCAGCGGCGATCCGTCCGCATAGATTCCCGCGCCATTGTCCTTCAAGCCGTTCCGAATGGTCAACCCGTCCAGCCAGGTAAACCGGCCGACGTACCACGGGATGTTCACCACCCGGTCGGTCTGCGCGGAATCGAGGATTGTGGCGTTGAGCGCAAAGTTGCGCTGGTCGCGAGCCGTCTCGACGCCGGTGAATCCTCCGTAGACGTGGATGCCCTGTTTCACGGTCACGGGTCCCGGGTAGATTGCCGCGGTCACCCACACTTCGCCGCCCAACTGCGAACCGAGGTCCATGCCTGCTTGCAACGTCTTTTTCGCGTTGGCCCAGGAAAGCCCGTTCTTCGCATCGTCGCCGGTCGCTCCGTTGACATAAATCACGTTCCAGGCCGGCAACTCGCCGTCGCTTTCATCGGCGCCGATGTCCACGATTCCGCCCAATACGCGCCCGGCGCCTTTGATGTCGCCGTATGTCAATATGGCGTCTGCCGTGTTGCCGGCGTTGATGCAGGCGGAACCGGGCGTCAGCCTGAGCGCACCGTTTGCGTCGTTGACCAGGTTGGGATCGGCGGAGATGTTGCCGTTCACGCCGATGACGCTTGGCCAATTGGCGAAGTCCGCGAAGTTGTCGTAAAAGCAGTTGTTGCGAAACGTTGCGGTAACGGCGCCGGGATCGGCAAAGATGCCGTAGGTTCCACCCGTGATGATGTTATTCGCGACGGTGGACGCGCCGCCCATCAGGTCGATACTGCCGCGTCCCAGGTTGTCGGTGATTGTGTTGTTGATGATGGTGGACGTACCGCCCCAACCGCCCACGCCGCCGACCCATCCGGCGTGGTTGTGCGCGATAACGTTGTTGGCAATCAGCATGTCAACGTAATGCCAGATCACTCCGCCGCCCGCCTGACCGGAAGAGTTACCGGTAATGCGGTTGTTGAGCAGGATTCCAAGGTGGCTGGAACTGCCGGCGGAGTAACTGACACCGCCGCCGTGACTGGCGCTGGTGTTGTTCACAATCGTGTTGCCGATGAGCATCGGCCACCCGTTACTGGTAAACACGCCGCCGCCCTCGCTGGTGGCCGTGTTGCCGGAGATGGTGCAGTACCGGATCTGCGGGCCGCCGGATGAACAGATGACGCCGCCGCCGTTGGCCGCCTTGCCGTTGCGGATGGTGAAGCCGTCGAGTACCGTAAACCACCCGACCGGGTAATTGCCCTTCACGACGCTGTCCGCCTGTCCGCCGTCGAGGATGCAAGGATTGGCGGTGATGTTGCGCTGATTCCGAGCGGTTTCGGTTCCCGCGAATCCGCCGTACACCTGAGCGCCTTTTTCCAGGGTCAGCGGCGCGGCATACGTGCCCGCCTTAACCCAAACCTCTCCGCCTTGCCTGGAGACCAGCGCCATCCCCGCCGGGATGGTCTTCTTGGCGGTTGCCCAGGATGTTCCGTCGCCGCTGTCATCGACGGCGGAGCCGTCCACGTAGACAACCTTCCACGCCGGCGTTGAGCCGTCGCTTTCGTCGGCGCCGATATCCACCGCACCGTTCTGGATGCGGGCCTGGCCCTGAATGTCGGGATATCCGCCGACAACATCGGCGTTGTTACCGGCGTCGCGACAGGGAGAATCCGGCGCAAGCAGGAGTTCCGCGTAGGCCGTGTTGGTCAGCAGAGGATCAGCCTGGATGTTGCCGTTCGAACCGATCGGACTCGGCAGGGAAGCGCCGGAGGCATTGCAATAGTCCGTCTTGTTGCCGTAAAAGCAGTTGTTGCGTAAGGTGACCGTCGCGTTCTCATTGGATACGCCGTAGGTGTTGCCGGCGATGATGTTGTTGGCCAGCGTGATGGTGCCGCTCATCATGTCCACAGCGCCGCGGCCCGAATTGTCCACGATGGTGTTGTTGGTAACGGTAAGCGTGCCGTACCGGGTGCCCAGCGCCGCCACATAACCGGCATTGTTGTGCGCGATGACGTTGTTCGCGAGCAGGTGAACGCCGCTGTAACTCGTGAAAGCGCCTCCCTCGCCGTTACAGGTGTTGCCAACAAATCTGTTGTTCACGATGGTCGCGTTTGTAAAGTTCGCATAGATACCGCCTCCCCTTGACACGGCGGTGTTTCCCGTGATGAGGCAGTTGGCGACCGTGGACGAACCACAATTGCTCAGCAAAATACCGGCTCCGGTTTCCGCAGACCCGTTACGGATGGTGAAACCGTCGATTGTGACCCCAAACAACAGTCGATCTGCCTTGATCACATTACCCGCCGCGCCGCCGTCGATGATGGTCGGATTGGCCGACGGATTGCGTTCGCCGCGCGTCGCTTCCGTGCCGTTAAAGCCGCCATAAAGTGCCAATCCCGAGCCAAGCGTGAGGCGTTCGGAATAGGTACCGGCCGCCACCCACACTTCGTTTGACGTGTAGACGCCTGCCTGTATGGTGCGAAACGCCCGGTCCCAGGAAGAGCCGTCGATGGGGGTTCCGGTGGCGTCGGCTTTCACATAGGTGACACCCACGGCGGGCGAGATGAGGGAAGCAACCAGGGTCAAAGCAAGCACGAATCGAGTGGAGTGCAACGGAACGTTCATACGCGTCTCCCAACCGATATGGCCCGTACAGGCCGGTCAGGCTCAGGACCCGGAACCGCGATACTCTGCCAGGCCGTAGCCCAAAGCGCGGGAGAGGCTTGATTGCCTCACCCTGTGGAGGAAAATGCCGTGATACCTCGCGGACGGAAAAGGCATCACGTTTTTTCCATAGTAAGCGAACGGAAACGCTTTGTCAATGCGGTCATGGTAGGGGCCCGTACGGGCCCACGAGCGAAAAGGGCGGCCACAGTGGGCCGCCCTGGAAGCGCCAATCTCCCTGGGAGCGCCAATCTCCTGATTGGCGTCAGATGTCGGCCGGGAGGCCGGCGGTACCCTGAATCCTACCCTTTGAGCACGCGCTCCACGGCGGCCTCCAGCATTTTCTGGCCTCGGTCGCCCGCTTGGAAGTGGCGCAGTTCACCCGCTTCGTTGAACACGTAAAAGGCGGGGACGTATTTGTTCTCGAAGGCGTCCACGATGGTGTGCGTGTTGTCTATCGCCACAGGCCACGTCACGCCCATCTCGGCGATGTCCGCTTTCACGGCTGAAATATCGGTATCGGCCTCGGAACGGGGCTGATGGATGCCCACAAACTCCAAGCCGCGCGGCGCGTAGGTCTCGCGCCAGGCTTTCACCTGATCCATGATTTCGTGGCACGAATGGCACGAGACAGCCCAGAAGTGAACCAGCGTCACTTTACCCTTCACGTCATCGTTTTTCACTTCGCCGTTCACCCACTCGGTCGCGCCTTCCAACGAAGGCATGGCAGTTCCGGTTCGCATCGGCATAGCGGCTTTTCCTTTCTTCACACACACGGAGACACGCCCCGCCCGGAGCGTGCCTCCTCGTCATTCCAAATGCGTCACGCCGTCAAAAGGGGCTTTCCGGGTTTCCAGTCGCCGGGGCACAGGCCGCCGGTTTGCAGTCCTTCCAGCACGCGAAGCACTTCGTCCACGCTTCGGCCGAGGTTCAGGTTGTGCACCACGGAATACTCCAGATTACCTTCCGGGCTGATGATGAACAACCCGCGCAATGCGAATCCCTGGTCTTCAACCAGCACGCCGTAGTCCCTCGAAACGGTGTGCAACATATCGGAAGCCAGCGGATAGCGCAGTCCCTCTATGCCGTTCTTGTCGCGCGGGGTATTCAACCACGCCCGGTGGCTGTGCACAGAGTCGGTCGATATGCCGATGATCTCGGCATTTAGAGCCTCGAAATCGTCGTAACGGTCGCTCAAGGCGGTCAATTCCGTGGGGCACACGAAAGTGAAGTCGAGCGGGTAAAAGGCGAGGATCAGCCACTTTCCGGCATAGTCGCCTAGGCTGACAGGCGTCTTCAAGGACTTGATGTCCTTGGTGCTGGGCATGGTGAAATCGGGGGCCGGCTGGCCAACTTTGGCGCTCATATTCGGTTTATCTCCTTTGGTTCAAGCGATGATTCGGAAGAATGATCCCGCAAGACCATTCGCTTCCCAAAGGATTACACCGTCAATGCCGGGGTTGTTCCCCGTCGGCGCAGGATGGGCAGGTGCCCACCACGGTAATCCGGGCTTCCGTATTGACATACCCGGTTTGTTCACTGGCGCATCGTGCCAATTCCTGCGATCCCTTGCATTCGTAATCGGCGATGCGGCCGCACACGCGGCACACGGCATGGTCGTGCGGATCGATGCGCCCATCGAAGATGCTGGCGTCGTTTCCAAAGGGGATTTCGATCAGCATTCCGGCGTCGCACAGGTAGTGCAGGGAGTTGTACACCGTAGCGAAACTGATGCGTGGTTGCAACTTGCGCGCTCTGATCCAGACTTCCGATGCGGATAGATGACCGCGGCTGTCGCGCACGGCCGACAGCACGGCCTGCCGTTGGGGTGTCAATCTGTGATTCGTCGTGTTTTCCAAGGCATTTCTCCGGATAGGTCTGTTTCGTCGGCAAAATCAGTATAATTCTAGCGAAAAAACGGAGAAGACGCCACATAAAAAGCAGTCGGGGTCCTTGCGGGCCCCGACTGCTTGTCAGGCGCGGACTTGGCAGTCTACTTCTGCTTGTTGTCCTGATAGTTCGTGCGGTCTCGGTCCCGGTCGCGAATCTGGACCGCGTCGCGCACAGCGTCCGGGTTGTTCTGGATACTGCCGCCGGAGTTGTTTTTGGGGGTGCCCTTTTTGGCCCGGTTGCAGATGCCGTCATTGCAGTTGATCACGGCGCCCATCTCTTCCAGAAGATCCAGGTTCGCCAGGATCAACGCGCGCAGTTCCTCGCGCACGGCCACCAGTTCGGCCACCTTGGCGGTGATCACCTCGGGCGAAGCGTCCGCCGCGCGGAGAGCCGCCAGTTCAACGTTCAAGTCGCGGATCAGCGCGTGCAGGTCGCCGATCTCTTCCAGCAGAGCCGCCTGCTCCGGAGTGGTCGGCGTCACAGTGGTCCACCAACCGCCGGTTTGGCCTGTTCCCGGTCCGGTGCCGGTACCGTCGCACGTCCCGTCTCCGGGGCCCTTCGGCCCTTGAGCGATGGCCGCTCCCATCACCAGGAGCCCGGTCACCAGGGAAAGCGTCAGGGTCTTTCCTAAACTCATCGGATACCTTCCTTTTCGAGCCGTGTCGGCTCGGTAGTTTGATAGGACACGCTCAGGACGCCGGCTGGCCTCTTGCGTTCCCGACTTCAACCAACCTAATCGTAATGATTTTCTTTCAGGCATTAATAAAGGGGGACGCCATGTCGGCGCCCCCCTGGTATCCGTCTGGCGGAGTGGCCGGGATTTGAACCCGGGGTAGAAGCTTAAACCCCTACAATCGCTTAGCAGGCGATCGCCTTAAACCGCTCGGCCACCACTCCGTGCAACATAAGTTTACCACACCCCGCAAACGGAGTCAACGACTGTCTCAACCCCCTTTGGGCTTGGCTCCGCGCACGTTCCGACTGATATCCTTATGTCGGGAGCCACCAATGATCCGCGACACCGTCAGCAAGTATTCCTTCCTGTTTTTCCTCGCCACGGCCGTGTTCGCCGTCTTCTACTTCAGCCGGCCCCTGCCGCCATCCGGCAAGACGGTGGTCCGCTTCCTGACCTACGAAATCGGCCAGGAACAGATGAACCTGGTGAGGAAGATCGAAACCGAATTCGAGCGACTCAACCCCGATATCGAGGTGCAGGTCGAGTTCAACAGCCGCGCCCAGAACCAGATCTACGTGGAATTTGCGTCCGGAACCGGGCCGGACACGTTCTATGCCGTCGGCACGGACATCCCGCGCCTCGCCTCAAAGAACGCCATCGAACCGCTGACGAACTGGTTTGCCAAAGACCCGACAGCCGATCCAAGCATCTTCTTCGAGCAGGCCGTCGACGTGTTGCGGTATCCGCCGCCCGGTCCCAAACACCCTCGCGAACAAACCGGGATCTTCAGCTACCCCGTTCACTTCAGCACGGACGTCCTCTTCTACAATGAGGACCTTTTCCTGAAGGCCGGTATGCCGTTTCCCGACGACAGCTGGACCTGGGCCCGGTTCACCGACGCCGCGCGACGCCTGACGAACACGCGCGGGAAACAGAAGGTATTCGGGATGTTCCTGCCCGATCCCACGATGACCATCTGGTCCAACGGCGGTTCCACGTTCAACGCAGATTACACCCGCAGTGTCGTTTACAGCCCTGAAGCCGTTGAGGCCATAGAAGAACTGCGTCGCCTGCGGTGGGTCGATAGGGTCGCTCCGTCTCCCGCACAGATCCAGGAATCCAACAGCATGCAGATGTTCAAACTGGGCCAGTTGGCGATGCTTCCCGGACGAACGTACATGACGGTGGACTTGAACAAGGTGGAGGACTTTCGGTACAACGTCTGCATGATGCCGGGGATGAAGAAGAAAGCGTCGCGGCTGGCGGTCGGCGGCATCTGCATGTCCACCCAGAGCAAGAACAAGGAAGCGTCATGGCGCTGGATGAAGTTCTACTGCTCGCCGGAAGGCGGAGGCCGAATCCTGGGCGAACTGAAGAACTGCGTCACCGCCATCCGCGAATACGCTTACAGCCCGGACTACTTCATGAAGCCGCCGCCCAAAAACAACCGGCCGATGGTCGACAGCCTCTACCATTCCCTGCCGGTGCTTCCGCCCGTCGTGGGCGCCCCGGAATACTCGCTCCGCATCTCGGTTCCGATGTTCGATGAGATGCTACGGCTGGAGAAGGCAGACGTGCCGGCCATGCTGAAACAGATGCAGGACGAAACGAACCTTCTACTGGAGAAGGAACCTCCGATAACGTCGGTGCGCACCACTCCGAACACCGCCGATCGGCGTTGAAAGCCCGTCGATCCGAGCGTGACGAATCGGCGCTCTTTGACCCGACTCCGCGTACGCGTGATATCCTTAGTCTCAGGTAAGCCACATGAACCTTGACGCCATCAGCAAGTATTCCTTCCTGTTTTTCCTTGCGACCGCCTTGTTTGCGGTTTTCTACTTCAGCCGGCCCCTTCCACCCAGCGGGAAGACCGTCGTGCGCTTCCTGACGTACGAAACCGGCCCGGAGCAGATGAACCTCGTCAACACGATCAAAAGGAACTTCGAGGCCGAGAACCCGGATATCGAGGTCCAGGTCGAGTTCAACAACCAGGCCCGCGACAAGATTTACGTCGAAATGGCCTCAGGAACCGCGCCGGACACGTTTTACTGCGTCACCGACGATATCCCCCGCCTGGCCGTCAAACAAGCCATCGAGCCGCTGACGGAGCATTTTGCGAAGGACAAGACCGCCGACCTCAATGTGTTCTTTCCCGAGGTCGTCGACGCCCTTCGATACGCGCCGCCCGCCCAGAAAATACCGAAGCATCTCGCCGAACTGTACTCCTACCCGATCCACTTCAGCACGGACATTCTGTTCTACAACGAGGATCTGTTCCGCCAGGAGGGAGTCCCGCTTCCGCGCGACAACTGGACGTGGGAGGAGTTCATCGACGCCGCCAAACGCCTGAACGGGAAGAAATGGAAGGGTCAGCGCGCATTTGGAATGTTCCTGCCGGACACCGTGACGACGATTATGTCCAACAACGGCAAGATCTTCAACGAGGACTACACACGCTGTCTGATCAACAACCCGCAGGCGATTGAGGCCGTGCGCGAAATGCACCGGCTTCGCTGGGTCGACAAAGTGGCGCCCTCTCCGGCACAGGTCCAGGAAACCAGCAGTATGCAGATGTTCAAGCTGGGTCAATTGGCGATGATGCCGGGCCGAACCTACATGGTCGTGGACTTCAACAAGATTCAGGACTTCAAGTACAACGCCTGCCTGATGCCCGGTATGAAGAAACCGGTAGAGCGCCTGGCTGTCGGCGGAGTGTGCATGTCCCGCCAGAGCAAACACAAGGACGCCGCGTGGCGCTGGATGAAGTTCTACTGCTCGCCGGAAGGCGGAGGCAAGGTACTTGGCGACCTGAAAAACTGCGTCACCGCCATCAAGGAATACGCTTACAGCCCGGATTACTTCTTGAAACCGCCGCCCGAAAACACCCGAATCCTGGTTGACAGCCTTTATGCGTCTGAGATCTCCGTGCCGCCCATCGTCAACGCATCCGAATACGCCAACCGAATCCAGAAACCGATCTTCGACGACATGCTTCGCCTCAAAAACGCGGACATCCCGAAGATGCTCAAAACCTACGAGGACGAGACCAACAAACTGTTGCTGTCCGAACCGAAGTAGGATTCCAGATAAAGGATTCAGTATCTAGGATTCAGGATTCAGGGAGCGGAAAGGGCACAGATGGGCACTGGCGAAATTAGGGACTTCACCGATTTACTTGTGTGGCAGAAAGCGATGGATTTGGTCGTCGCAACTTACCGGGCAACTGATGGAATGCCCAAATCGGAAGTATTCGGACTGACTGCACAGATGCGCCGGGCAGTCGTGTCCATTCCTTCGAACATCGCGGAAGGACACGGGCGCAGGCGGACAAGAGAGTATCTTCATCATCTCGACATAGCCAACGGTTCGCTGGCGGAGGTGAGAACGCAGGCGATCCTGACACAGAGACTTGGCTATCTGGCGAGTAACGAACTGGCTGACCTTCACAACCTGGCTGATGAAACAGGTCGATTGCTGAACGGCCTGATCCGTTCACTCGGCAAGCGTCTTCCCGATGCAGATTGGCGCGTCGCAGAAGACGCGCAACCTTACGGTTTCGAGACCTGAATCCCGAATCCTGAATCCTGAATCCTGGTATGAAAACATTCAAATGGCGACACTGGGAAGGGATGCTGTTTATCCTTCCCTGGATTATTGGCTTCTTCCTGTTTACCGTGGGCCCGCTGGTGGCCTCGATCCGGTTGAGCACCCTGAACTGGGACATGCTTTCACCGGCTCAATACGTGGGCTTGAAGAACTACGCGGACCTCTTCGCGAATCCCGACTTCTGGTACAGCCTGAAGCGCACCGGCCTGTATGTCTGCATGGCCGTGCCGATGACGATGGCCGGTTCTCTGGCCGTTGCCATGCTGTTGAACCAAAAGGTGCCCGGCATCACGATCTTCCGCACCATCTACTACCTGCCGGCCGTTACCAGCGGTGTCGCAATGCTCACCCTGTGGCGCCTGCTTTTCCGCCCGGATTCCGGCGCTGTGGACTGGTTCCTTCAGCGGAACATCGTCCCCTGGCTTTCGCTGGACGGCGGACTGCATTTCAAGTGGATTCCGCTGATGGCGCAATCCACCGGGTGGCTCAGCAATCCGGACTGGGCGTTGCAGACGATGGTTCTGCTGAGCGTCTGGGGCCTGGGAAGCGGGATGATCATCTACCTCGCCGGCTTGCAGGGCATTCCGGAAGGCCTTTACGAGGCCGCGGAGCTGGACGGGGCAGGGGTGTGGAGGAAGTTCCTGAACGTCACTCTGCCGATGCTGACGCCCACCATCTTCTTCAACCTGATCATGAACACCATCGGAGCGTTCCAGTCCTTCGACCAGGCGTACATCCTCAGCAGTGGAACCGGCGGCCCTTCACGCGCCTTGCTGATGTACGTGCTGTTGCTGTACAACACCGCGTTCCAGTACCTGAAGATCGGGCCCGCGGCCGCGATGGCCTGGATCCTGTTCTTTATCATCCTCGTGCTGACCGGCATCAACTTCTGGCTCGGCAAGAAGTGGGTTCATTACGACTGACCCGCGCGGTAATCCGGAAAGAAACCAAATGGTAGAACAACGTGTAATAACACCGGCTCGCGGAGGATGGCGCGAAAGGAAGCGCAAGCGCGAACGCAACGCCCGCATCATGGCCTTCACCGCCCTGGCGATCGGCGCAATCTTCTTCGCGGCGCCGTTCCTCTTCATGCTGGCCACATCGTTCAAAACGCTCAGCCAGGCCGACAAAATGTCGCCGTTCGAGTGGCCGAACCCGTTTTACGCGGCCAACTATCCGCTCGCCCTCAGCCAGATGAACTTCTGGCTGTTGCTCCGCAATACTCTGGTCATCGTTTACGCCAACGTGGTGGGCGTGTTGGTTTCGTCTTCCATCGTGGCCTACGGTTTCGCGCGGATGAGATTCCCGCTGAAGGGCATGTGGTTCGCGCTGATGCTCAGCACGATGATGCTCCCGCAGACCGCCGTGCTCCTTCCGCTGTACGCCTTCTACCGCGACATCGGCTGGGTGAACACGTTCCTGCCGCTTACAATACCGTCGTTCTTCGGTAGCGCGTACCACATCTTCCTGTTGCGGCAGTTCTTTATGTCCCTGCCCAGCGAACTGGAGGACGCCGCGCGCATCGACGGTTGCACCTCGTTTGGCATTTTCCGCCAGATCTTCCTGCCGCTTTCGCAACCCGCGCTGATCACCGTGGCGATTTTCACATTCATGTTCTCGTGGAACAACCTGTTCGGCCCGTTGATCTACCTCCGCACGCCGGACAAATACACGCTCGCCATCGGCCTCGCGCAGTTCAACGGCCTCTACAGCACGCAGTACGGCCTGCTGATGGCCGCCAGTATTGTGATTGTTTCGCCTCTGCTGGTGGTGTTCTTCATGGCGCAGAAGTACTTCGTGAAGGGAATTGTGCTCAGCGGACTCGGGGGACGGTAGAGGCTTACGAACGGGAAAGCCGAGTGACGCATTAAAATGGCGCATACCAGAGGCATCCTGAGCGGAGCGAGCTTGCGAGCGCAGTCGAAGGACGCCGGCCAATTCGACTGCGCCCTTAGGGCTCCGCTCAGTGTGCCTCACGCTTAATAGCAGGTACGGTTACCAGGCAGGCTTACGAACGCGACAACCGGGAGCCGGGGACCCTGGCGTCCTCCACCCGCCGCGTGAAGCGCTGGCTGTCACACCACTCGAGGAACGGGACCGCCGTTCTGCGCGACGACCCGGTGGCGTCGCGGAAACTGCCAACGGTCACCTGCCCGTCCGCGTCGAACAGGCGCCTCAGTGTGTCCAATCCGTGCTGGACCACAGTCCGGTGCAGGCACAGCCCCTCTTCCAGCACGGCAAGTTCCCCGGACGATATCAGGTATTCCCACACCTCGGCGGTCGCGCGGTGCGGGCCGACGGAGCGCGTGACGTCCTTTCGGAACGGAGGTTGCCACCCTGCCGACTCGTAGAGGGACGAGATCTCCCTGGCCGCCTTTTCCTGCTCCGGACGCAGGCGCACCTCGAAGCCCGGCAGTCGGATTCCGCCCGGTATGCGCTCCAGTATCCTGTCCTGCTCAAGCGCTGAAACGATCGCTTCAAACGCGCGCTCATCCGGTACAGGCGATGTCCGCTTGCGCAGTTCGTCCGGCGGCATCCCCGTGCGCAGGGGATACGACTTGTGGTACGCCTTCAGGCGCTCGGTCCACACTTCCCCGACCCGATTCAGCGCTTCGGCGGATACCCATCCGGTCCCGGCCTTTCGTGCGGACGGGCTGTTCTCGAGTTCGCGAACAACATCCGCGACGTCCACGCCCGCGCGTTCCGCTACCGATTCCGGCGTGTGGGCGCCGAGACCCATCGCCGACAGAGTGGCAAGAACCACCTCGCCGGACGTTCCTCCAGCCAGCGCGCGCAGGCGTTCCGCCAACTCGGCATCCCGGCTTCGGAACGGTTTGGGATTCGCCTCCAGCACCTCACCGCCGCCCATCAGGTTTTGCGGCGAATACCAGCGGAGCACGAACCGGTCTCCCCGTCTCGACGCGGTCGGCGTTTCCAGACGCAGTTGCGCATAAGCCGAACCGCCGGGCGCAACCTCGGCTGATTCCCAAAGCAGAATCCGGACCAGGATCTCGGCTGTGCCGATATGCAGACGCGCCCGTGTGCGGTGTTTCAGCGGTCGGTCGCCTTCGGCCAGTTCGACGAAGACGTTCAGCCGGTCGGTTGACTGCAGAGAACCGGTGGACGCCAGCACCTGCCCCCGGTGTAGTTCGTCGACCGATACCCCGGACAGGTTCACCGCCGCGCGCATACCGGCACAGGCTGTCGATTCCGTCTCGCCGAACGTCTGCAATCCGCGCACCCGCGCCGGCAGTTCATCGGGATACACGGTCACCGCGTCGCCCACGCGCAGAACTCCGCTTCGAAGGCTTCCGGTGACCACCGGGCCGAACCCGGGACGGATGAACACGCGGTCGATGCAAAGAAAAGCCGGGCGGTCAAGATCGGGCGCCGGCACTTGGGCGGAGGTTTCGTCGAGGATGCGGACCAGTTCCTCCAGCCCGCGTCCGGACACGGCGTCGGTTTCGATCAGCGGCGCATCGGCCAGGAACGTCCCGGCCAAAGCCTGGCGGACCTCGGCGGACACGGCTGTCAGCCACTCGGGCTCCACCGTGTCGCACTTGGTGATAGCGACCACGCCGGCGGGAATGCGCAGGGATTGGAGGATGGCGAGGTGCTCGCGCGTTTGAGGCATCACGCCTTCATCGGCGGCAACCACCAGCAAGGCAAAATCCACGCCGGTCGCGCCTGCCAGCATGTTCTTGAGGAAGCGCTCGTGGCCGGGAACGTCCACGATTCCGGCGGAGCGGCCGGAAGGAAGGCGGAATTCGGCGAATCCCAACTCGATGGACATCCCTCGCCGGCGTTCCTCTTCCAGGCGGTCGGTGTTGATGCCCGTCAGCGCCTGGACGAGGGTTGTTTTGCCGTGGTCAACATGTCCGGCGGTTCCGATGAGGAAGGAGGAATCCATCATCTATCCTCCATTTTCCATCTTCCATCATGCAGGCAGATTGCGCAGGAAGTCCACCACTTCGCGCTGGATGTACCGCTCCACGCCTTCCATCCAGGTGTGCGCGTCGCGCAGATCGCGGAACGGTTCCGTTTTCTGGGCGTCCACGTCCACGAAGATCTGCGAGAGGTCCGAGAACAGCGGCTCGATACGCACGTCCCAGATGCCTTCCCGCTCAAAGTGGAAGCGGAAGCCGGTGCCCACGCGCCCCAGGCCGAGGCGGTCCAGCGGATTGTCCCTCCGGATCAGGCGGTTCTCCAGGTAGTCCGGCGAAGGTTCGCCAAGAGGGAACACGCCGATCAGTTTCACTCCGAACGCGTTGAACTGCTGAAGCCGCAGGAACTGCCGCACCGCGTCGAACTGGGCCATGGCGCGCTGGGCGACGGCCTCGAACGGCGCGGGAATCGCCATATTCACCTGCGTGCGGGTGGGCTGGATGATCAGGTCGTCCTGACCCACGGCCATGCGGCCGCCGTCGGGCAGGAGGTTGAACACGCCGAAGTCGAACGTGGTCGATGCCTGGGCGTAAAAATTGGCCAGCGCTTGCCGTTCAAGGTTCACCGGCTGGTAGAGGATGCCGGCCGTGAGGCGCTGTAATACGATACCTGTGTTATTGGATTCCAACATACCGTCATTCTAAGCCCCTGCGCGGGTTTGAATCAACGCGCGTGCACGGGAGCGGCTGTCCTGTGCCTGGCGCCGCGCCTTCCGTGAAACCTGCCGGAGGTCGATTCGTACTGAATGCTGAAAGGAACGCAAGGAGGATCAAACGACATGCAACTACTGAAGTGCGCCAAGTGCGGCGGGGCGATGGAAAAGGGCTTCATGCTGGAGGCATCGTATGTGAACAACCTCGTACCGCCTGAGTGGGCCGAGGGTGAAATAGAACGGTCCTTCTGGACCGGCGTCAACACCAAGGGGCGAACCCGGCAGACGGTAGCAACCTGGCGCTGTACCGCCTGCGGCTACCTGGAATCGTACACGGAGTGACGGGAGGCGCGGCACTATCGCCTAACCCCCGCCCTTCGCTGGACGCTCCGGGCACCCCCTTCCCGCGTGCGGGAAGGGGGACGGGGGGTTAGGTTTTCGGAGGCAAAGTCACGCTCAGGAAGACGAATCCGTTGTAAAAAGAACCACCACACCATATGTCGGTACCGAACTGTCTTGGCCCAAATTCACCACCCCTAACGTTCGTCCGCCGCGAAGTAGTGCAACAATCTTTCTGTAAATTGGGATTGGGATCGGCTTGCTGGTGAAGGTGGCAGGCCTGGGTGTATCCTTTCGGTTGAAGAGACCAAGAAA
>Ga0302251_1000553_pt1 | contig 32837 bp, 28 predicted proteins | sample AAG_RA_Gln_MG_FD_193534 | JGI IMG/M metagenome (GOLD analysis project Ga0302251, IMG submission 193534) | Enriched activated sludge microbial communities from anaerobic digester in WTTP, New Holstein, Wisconsin, United States - AAG_RA_Gln | ecosystem: Engineered > Bioreactor > Anaerobic >... | reverse complement strand
GGCAGACTCGGCGGTCACGGTGTCGGTCGGCTCTGAGCACGAGGAGATGATAGGGGTGGCCGAGGGCGCCCTGGCCCGGGGGATCCAGGCGGTGAAGATAAACGGGCCTATCTCGGAGGTCGGCGCGGTCGTGGAGAAGTACGTCAGGTCCATGGGGTTCAGGCCGATAAGGAACCTCACGGGGCACCAGATCGCACCTTACACGGTCCACGCCGGGGTCAGCATACCGAACGTCAGCGAGGGGCCCGGGGGGTTCGGCGGGAGGTTCCAGCCATGGTCCATATACGCTCTGGAGCCGTTCGTGACGCTCCCGGATGCGCGCGGCATCATACAGGAGGGGAGGCTCGGCAACATACTCCACCTCGCCAAGCTTAAGAAGCCGAAGGACGCAGGGCAGAGGGCCCTCTTCGAGCACATCTACGGCAGATACAGGACCCTCCCGTTCGCGAGGAGGTGGCTCGACGGCAAGCCCGGCGCGGAGGTGGCGGAGGCGATGCTGGCGGGGAGGGCGCTCTACGAGTACCCGACGCTGGTCGAGGCCTCGCACAAGCCGATCGCGCAGGCAGAGCACACGCTGCTGACGACCGACAGGGAAGTTCTTATAATAACCTGACGGCGCCCGCCAGGCTTAAGGATGAAAAAAGGGGTTTCCGGCAGTTGGGACGGATGCAGGATGCGCCTACATCCGCAGCTGCTCGCCAACGTCGGACCCGGGGAGCTTCTCCTTCAGCTTGCTCTCCGCTATGATGGCGGCCTCGCTCAGGATCTTCTCGGCGTCCTCTGACGTCGGCCCGAGGACAGGGGTCTCGTTGGTCAGACCGGAGAAGGAGACGAGCGTGTCGGACATGATGGCGTCGATCTCGCCCAGGGCATTGCTCGTGGACGGCAGGAAGTCGACCAGTGCGGACTTGACGTTCTTCACGATCTGCCCGACAGGGACCATCGCTGCGACCATGTCGCCGTAGTCCTTCGCGACCTCGATCTTGGTGTATGCCCTCTCAAGGGCGTACTTGCCGTACTGCGTCCGGCTCTCCACCTTCCTGAGCTCCGCTAGCTCGGAGGCGAGCGACTGCGCGCGGGCGTTGTCGTGCTCCTCGTACGCCTTCACGACCTGGCCGTAGAGGGTCTTGTCCTTCTGGTTGAGCTTGTCATTGATTCGGTTGAGCTGCGTGATCTCCTCGGAGAGCTTCCTCTTGGCGGTCTCGAGCCGCTCCTTCATAGGAGGAGGAGGCGCCACCTGCTCCCTCAGGCGCTCGGAGGCAGAGGATTTGTCCTTCTTCTGCCAGTTTTCGGTGAATTTCTCAGGCATTGTAAATCCACAAATAATAGCGTGAGATGTAATCATATTAAGCTTTGCTGGTGGCACAGGTGGATGGCAAGAGCATACTCGCGGGCATGAGGGCCGCCCTTGGGGATGGCGAGAGGACGGCGCTGGAAAAGATCAGCAAGGATGGCGGCGGAAGTGGTAGCGGCATCGGTAACAGCAGTGGTAGCGGCAACGGCAGCGGCAGCAGCAGGGGCAGCAGCGACCCATTCAGGGTCCTCATAGGGACCATACTCTCGCACAGGACCAGGGACGAGCGGACGGAGGAGGCGACGGGGCGGCTCTTCAGGGCATACCCGACCCCGGCGGCGCTCGCCTCGGCAGACAGGCAGGAGGTTGCCAGGCTGATCAGGGGCGTCGGGTTCTACAACGTCAAGAGCGGCAGGATAATCGAGGTGGCCAGGATAATAGACCGCGACCTTCACGGAAGGGTCCCGGAGACCATCGAGGGGCTGATGGAGCTGCCGGCGGTCGGCAGGAAGACCGCAAACTGCGTCCTCGTCTACGGTTTCGGCAGGGAGGCGATACCGGTCGACACCCATGTGCACAGGATCTCGAACAGGCTCGGGATCGCGAGGACGGCGACCCCCGACGAGACCGAGGCGGCGCTCACGCGGTTCTTCGCAAGGGAGGACTGGATCGATGTGAACGACCTCTTCGTGAGCTTCGGCAAGAGGGTCTGCAGGCCCATTGGTCCCCGCTGCGGAGGGTGCCCACTTGCCGCTGGATGCGAGTACTTCAAGGATATTGCGAAAAAGCAGACCGAAAGAAAAGGACGGGGTTAGGAGAGGCAGATTACTCCTTGACCTCGATAGCCTGGGTTGGGCACTGGGCAACGCAAGCCATGCAGAGGATGCAGTCCTGCTCCCTCACAACAACCGCCTTCTCATCCTTAAGCTCGAAGACGCTCGTGGGGCAGATAGATATGCATATGGCGTCGCCGTTGCATTTTTCTGGATCAACCTTAACAGAGACCATTTGAGATACCTCTCGCCAAAATATAAGAGGGTTTTTAATAAAGTTTTTTATCTTCTGCGCAGGCGGCGCGCCGGAGGCGCGGATGAGAAAAAGGAGGGGGTTACTCGAGCGGCTTGCCCCGCCGCGAGATCTGCTCCAGCAGTTCCAGGTCCGCCTCGCTGACCTCGACATTGTGGAGGCGTATCAGGGCGATCCTCTTGCGCGACTCGTAGACACCCTTCGGAAGAAGGTAGTATGCGTCCTTCCCGTCGGAGCCGGCGGCAGCCGCCACCTCGCCCCTCTTTTGCAGCGCCCCGAGGTCCACCTGCAGCTGTCCCATGCCCTCGGAGTAGCCTATCCGCATGAGCTTCTGAAGCAGCGGCTCTAGCTGGATCGCGCCCTTGGGCTCCTTCGGGAGGGACCTGGTGATCAGGTTGAAGCGGTGACCTGCCCGCTTCTGGAACTCCTCTCCTGGTTTGAGCATATTTCATCACCCTTTTTTTCTGCTTGGCTTGTCCTGATAAAAAAAATGGGGGGTTGGCCTTCAGGCAATCCTCTTGCCAGCGTTCAGGCCTGCCTTCACGTCGAAGATGTCGGTCACCTTGAAGATGACGACGGCCCTGACAGGGAAGTCTGCCCTTATCGCCTTGACGTCCGTGCGCATCCTCTCGAAGGTCGGGCCGGAGTCCTCGAAGTGGGCGGTCCCCTTCAGCTGGTAACCCTCGTTGGTGATCGCCTTGCCGTCCCGCTCCTCCGTGACCCAGAATGAGAGTGCCAGCACGGGGTTCTCCTCAAGGTTCATCCTCGTCTTGAGGAAGTAGTTGTCGACCAGGACCATGGTTTCGTCGTCCAAGAACTTGCCGAGCCCGATAGGGACTGCGTTTGGTATCCCGGACTTGGATGCTGTCCCCAGCGCCACGCGCCTGGACTTCAGCGCGCTGTGGAAGGCGCTCTTCACATTCTCTGGTATCTTCATGTTGTTCACCAAGTATCAGTAATTCTCGCAGAGCCTCTGGTAGAAGGACGTGTCGTGCCCGCAGGACGGGCATACCTTCGGCGGCTGCTTCCCGATGTGCACGTAGCCGCACTTCCGGCAGACCCACACAATCTGCTCGTCCCTCTTGAAGAATTTCCCGGACTTCACTAGGTCGTAGATCGCCTTGTAGCGCTCCTCGTGGTGCTTCTCGACGCTCGAGATCGCCAAGAACTTGGCGGCGACCTTCTCAAAGCCCTCCTTCTTGGCATCCTCGGCGAATGCGGGGTACAGGTGGCAGCACTCCTCGTGCTCGCCGGCGATTGCTGCAGCGAGGTTAACCTCGGTCTTGCCGATCACCAAGGGGGCCATCGCCTCGATGGCGATCTCCTTCGAGTCCCCCTTCAGCTCTTGGATCAGGTCGAAGAAGGTCTCCGCATGCTCCTTCTCGTTGTCAGCGGTCAGCAGGAAGATCTCTGAGATCTGCTCGAAGCCCTCTTTCTTAGCCTTGCTAGCGTAGAAGCTGTAGCGGTTCCTTGCCTGGCTCTCGCCAACATACGCTTTTATGAGGTTCTCAAGAGTTTTCATAAGGTACTATACGGCGGAGGTCACTCATAAAAATGATGCGCCAGGGTTGTGGGCGGGGGGGCGGCAGATGCGACACCGGGGCTGGGGCATATAAAAAAAGCCTAAATCCGCAGGCGCGTAGATTGAGGCAGGTGCACAAGGATGAAGGTGACCAAGGTTTTAGGAGCCGGAACGTTCGAGAACCCGCACGCGGTGGAGTCGAAGCGCATTTACGACACCGAGAACGCCGAGGTGATCCACATGTCGCTCAGGCCCGGCCAATCCCTGAAGAGGCACACCACGCCAGTCGACGTCTTCTTCTACATACTGGAGGGCAGGGGCATCGTGGAGGTCGGGGACGAGAGGCAGGAGGTGGAGGGGGACATGCTGATCGAGAGCCCGAAGGACATTCCCCACCTGCTGAGCAACTCCGGGGAGGGGGCGTTCAGGTTCCTCGTAGTGAAGGTCCCCAAGCAGAAGGCGCCCACGAAATTCGGCGCCCCTTGATCCGCACCGTTGAGGGCACCGGCGCAAATTGGATATCGCTTATTGCTTGATGGGGACAGGCACGGAGTGGGTATGCATGTTGGATGATGACCGCGCGGCAGCCGTCTGCACGGAGATCAGGCGCCTGCTCGACCAGGCCGTCCGGAGGGGGCTGGACGGGAGGAGGGCCGCAATAATGCTCTCCGGCGGGCTCGACACGAGCATCGTCGCGGCGATAGCGTGCAGGTACTCCAAGCCCGACGCCTACACGGTGGCACTGAGGGGCGCCCCTGCCCCGGACGTCGGCTGCGCGGCGCTCATGGCAAAAGCGCTGGGGATGCGGCACATAGTCCACTGCATGGATGAGGCTGAGGTCCTCGAGCTCGTCCCCATGGTCGTGAAGGTGCTGAGGACTTACGACCCGATGGAGGTTCGGAACAGCCTGGCGGTTTATGCAGGGATGAGGGCCGCGAAAAGGGAAGGGGCAGAGGTTGTGTTAACCGGGGACGGGGCAGACGAGCTGATGGCGGGCTACAGCTTTGCGTTCCGCCTAGGGAAGGATGAGCTGGACGCTCAGCTCCGGAGGCTCTGGAGGGCCATGGCATTCTCATCAAGGCCGCTCGCAGAGTCGCTCGGGATGACGGCGAGCATCCCGTTCCTGGATCCGGACTTCATGTCCTATGCGATGGAGATGGATTCGGGCTACAAGGTCGGCTCGGAGGCGGGGCAGGTCTACGGCAAGTACATCCTCCGGAAGGCGTTCGAGGGGATGCTGCCCCGGGAGATAGCCTGGCGGGCCAAGGTCCCGATCGAGGCCGGCTCCGGCACCGCGACCCTGCCCAAGTTCTTCGGTTCGAGGGTCGGCGACGCGGATTACGCCGGGAGGAGGGCGCTCTACCTCAGGGAGGACGGGGTGACCATCAGGGACAAGGAGCACCTCGCATACTACGAGGCGTTCCGGGCAGAGTTCGGGGCCCCGCGCCCGGCCGAGCGGGGGAAGGCGTGCCCGCAGTGCCGCTCCGGCGTGCCGGATGGCGCGACGTTCTGCCGCACGTGCGGGGCGTACCCCATATGATCACATGGAGGCAGCAGGGAGAGGCAGCGCGGGCGGCAGGTAAGAATGCTATAGTGCGGGGAGTGGGATTCGAACCCACGAAGGCCTTCGCCACAGGGTCCTAAGCCCTGCGCCTTTGACCTGACTTGGCAACCCCCGCATGACAATCATCTGAAACGCCTCCCATTTTTATAACTTTTCGAATGGAGGCGGGCAGCCGGCGATGGCGAATGGCTGCGGGCGGTGCAGCGCTTGTATTTGGCGTCCCTTGAAAAAGTATAAAAAAGGCATCCATTCATTTTAACCAAAGTGCTCTGGTCGTATAGTCCGGTCAAGTATACTGGCCTTTCGAGCCAGTAACGCCGGCGAAGATAGCCAGTGACCCGGGTTCGAATCCCGGCCAGAGCACCAGCCTTTTTTGCACCGTTCGTCGGCGCCGGCGAAAAAATGTCTGTCTGGAGAAGTTGGCAAAAATTCGCTATGCAGTGCGTTTCAGCCGGCACATGAACGCCTCAGCAGCCTCGGCGATTGGTCGGGGGCACGCACGGGGGACCGCCAGCTCCAGCCGCGAGGCGCGCCACTTCCCGCAGGTGTGCAGGAAGGTTCAACATGAGGGACTGCCGGCAACTGAAACTCAGCACATCTTGGAAAAAGATAAAAAAAGAGAAGGGGGTTAGGGTTCGATTTCATCGACATCATTGCCATATAGGTTTGCCCCGAATGAAATGTCAATATTGATCAAGTAGAAGCTGTAGCCGTAATCGGTCCAGAATTCATGACACACGACCATCGGCTCGGCTCCCCCTATTTCTGGATCGAGGAATCCTGTTGAGCTAGGTTCTACGGTATATGGTTGGTCAATAAGCGTATCTTTAATGTAATGCTTGGTTTTCGCCAGTCCGTCCGCCGGATCGCCTTGATCCCACCAAGCGATTAGAAGCCCTCCGGGAACGCTATAGGTAATGGATGCAGATGCGGTTGGAGTCTGCCCTGAAACGCCCACGCTCACGCCGTATGTTATAACTGAGTTACTGCCGGAATTCTTCGGCCCCCAATCTTGGACCACTTGATCGGAATAGGTGTCAGTGTTCCAATCGGTTGTTGTATAGAAGATGTGAGGGTTGTAGTTGAAAAGCCCCAGATATCCGAATCCCATTGCCCAGTGCTGTACATATGCAAAGAAGAACTTGAAGGTCCCTTCCGCGGTCGTTGCGTTGCAATAGTAGTATTGGACCCTTGCTTGTAGCCTGCCCATCGGTTCGCCAAACATGCCATAGGTGATCGTGCTCTTCCATCCGATAGAACCGATGAAGGTTGTGCCTTCAGGCGGTTCTTCTTCAATCGAAGTGGGCGAAACACATACGGCAGGGTTCATCCTCGTGCCTGCGCCGGTCTTAATGCCGCCAGGTGCATATAGCAGTTTGTCTTCGAGATAATTGTTTACCGCGAATGCAACATCGCATGCGGTATCAGTCTTCTCCTCAATGACTGTAAATCCGTAAGGCTTGAATGAGATCGCAACAATGTCTGCAGAGTATAACATCGGATGAATGGAATATGAGGTCTTATCGGCAGTCGCATTCTCGATAGGCATGACAGGCATCCTCAGGCCGTTGGCGTCTAGGGCCTCGAATAGAGCCTCCAAGAAGGCGCACCTCAGCTCGTTTGCCCCGTCTATTACGATCACAAAGCCCTCGTCACAAGCGAGCCGGGAGGCGAGCTGCTCATATACAGTATTGGCCGCCTTGCTCAGATATCCCTCTCCGACGACAAGAACTTCGCAGCCTTCGAGGCTCTCGACGTACCTTATGTTGCCGAGGCTGCTCAGTCTCTCATCGACCAAGCCGCTGTCCTCGACAGGTATGCACAGGTCGACTCCGTCGGGCAGTCCCAGCTGCGCATCTTCCGCTACTGACGATATCGACATCGGAAATGCAGCGATGCTAAGCAATAGTATGCCGAGTAGTGCTAATGGGATGATTTTATTGCTTGGCACATCTATCACCTGATAACTTTTGCTCGAAAAAGCAGTATTTAACAACTCCTAAACAAAAATTTAGTCAATAAACATTGACTGATTTTTTTATTGTGATATGTTTATGTTTATTTAAAAAGATCGGGTCAGATAGTTGATTTTTAAAATTCCCAAGTCAGCGCTCCTTGACCTCTTTGCGGGTAATAAAAGCGAATAACCTCTGATCGGTCAATGAAAGAGGTATTATAAGGAATGCGGTTGAGGATTTATTCATGAGCGGCGGCAGCGAGAGGAATGACTTCAACAAGGACCGGGCGGAGCTCTTCGAGGCGCTGGGGCACCCGACCCGGATAAGGATACTCCAATGCCTTGCTGAGTCCCCCCTCGGGTTTGCCGAGCTGAAGAAGCGCCTCGATATCGAGAGTGGGGGGCTCCTGCAGTTCCACCTCGGGAAGCTGCAGGGGTTGGTGAAGGTCTCAGTGGAAGGGAACTATGCCCTAACGGACGAGGGGAAGGAGGCGCTGAGGAGCATAGTCGCCAACGCCGATGTGGGCAACAACCATGTTGCGAGGAGGGTCAGAAGGAAGAAGACGAGGATCATGGCGGTTTCGCTGATACTGTGCGTAATCGCACTGGTCGGGATGGCTGGCTATATATACCACACCCGTGCATTCTACCAGTTTAATACTCAGCTAGACCAAGTCCTTTTTTTTGAGGCGCGGATATCCAACATCACGCTCTACCAGAGCCCATCCGAGGGCGAGGGAACCCTTGCGTTCAGCTGGCAGTTCTACTGCCACAACCCGCACGACTACCCATTGGGCATGACAATCAATAATGTTGATATCACCGTCCTCGTGGACATTGATCTTCCAGGCCAGGGAGGCCACATGGGATCATTCCTGATCGACTCGCCATTGCACCAATACACCATCGCTGCCACGGTCAACCCCGATTCATTGGCCATAGTCAGCGGGACGCTCTTCTACAACACCACATTGGACACCGCCAACCAGATCATGGAGTACTTGTCAACAAACGGCATCAGGATAAACCACTTCGATATAGGCGCCGTATTCAATAACGGCGCCCCCTTCATGTCGCTCTATAAAGGTTTTCCACTGAACGTAAGCCCGGACCAAGACATACGGTGATTGGCCAACGCCTGTCTCATGGCCGAAGCTAATTGCATGTTGGATTGTTCGATGCTGGTGCCTGCCATCATATGACCGAACCAGACAGCGTGATCGCCCATCGCAATGTTTAGCGGATGGTTCAACCGGCAGTCGGTGCAGGCGCAGCCCTTATGCGGGCCGCCATTCTGCGCGCTCTATCGACGCGCCGCGCATGTCGAGCCCCTTCATAACCACCCTGTAGCCCAGCATGCGGAGGACGGGGAAGGGGTCGCCTATGCCCTCGCCCTTGAGTATCTTCGCGGCATCGTCCAGGCTCCTGACGCCGGAGAGCGCCCGGTCGATCTGCCCGAGCTTCTTCGAGCTTACCGCCAGGTCCCCCTCGACAGAGTACCCCGGCGGCGGCCTCTCCCTCATCGCCTCGGCCAGGGACTCGGGCAGGACGCCCATCGACTTTGCCATCTCGCCGAGGGATACGACGTCGCCGCGCAGGGGTAGCACCGCCGGCGATATGGCGGCGGACTCCTTCGCCACGATCCTCCTCTTCTTCTCATCCAGGTGGTCGACGATGGGCTTGAGCGGCACCTCCTTCTCGAATGGGATGACCTTCCCGGGCAGCCTCTCGGTAGGGCCCAGGTCCGACGATGCGGCGATGAGCATCTCGCCGTCCCAGCCGCGGAGCTGCTGGAGCTTCTCGACCTTGCGCTCGAGGTACTCCGGCGTCCAGAAGCCGACGATCTCGAAGTACACCCGGCTCCTCCCGCCCCCGAGCTCGAAGGCGAAGTCGGGGATCATCACCGCCGTGCCGACCGGGATAGGGTCGGGCTCGCGGAGGAGGCGCCACTGGCTCCCGAGCGAGTTGAACCGGCGGGCGAAGGACTCCTCCGTCGAGCTGTCGTACTCCTCGGCGCGCGGTGGAGCGGAGGGGAGGAGGACGCCGTCCTCGGACCTCATCTCGAAGGTGAGGAGGCGGCTGGTGCCGAAGCGCCTAGACACTATCTGCGCACGAACCCACCATCCCCCGGCGGACGTTATGAGGGGCAGGAGCTTGGAGAGGCTGGTGCCGTACCGCTCGGTCAACTTGATCATCGAGGCGGGACCCTCGACGGTGACGACGTAGGAGCCGCCGCTCGGCGAGACGCTGTACATGAGGCCGAGCCGCTTTATCCTGCGGAAGAGCTCCTTCCACATCCCGGAGACGCCGAACTCGAGGCTCGAGGACCTGAAGAGGAGGGTCTGGGCTAGCGAGAGGTTGTAGCTTGCGAGGAGGTCGTCCACGGCCATCGGTGTGAACGACGTGAGGACCTTCTCGTCGTCGAGGTCCCCCCAGAGGAGCGGCTCCACCTCCTGGGGCCCGAAGCCGTGCTCCCTGCCTACGGCCTCCAGTATGCGCGTGCGCGCCTCCACGTCAGTGACGCAGCCCGCCGACATCGTGAACGCGGATCGCCTTATCGCCGCGTGGTCCGCGCCGGATGCCGCAGCGTACGTGCACCGCCGCTCCAGTATTGCCTGGAGGCCGCGCACGAGCCTGAAGTCGAAGCTGCCCAGCTCGAACTCCCTGACCCTCCCGGCGACCTCCGCCCGCCTCCTGCCTATCCCTGACGAGAAGGCGCCCATGATGCCCTCGGCCAGCGTGCGGAGCTCAGGGGTCGGCTTGACGAAGACGGGCCTCACCCTCCCCTGCATGGTCCTCGCGATAAGGAGCTCGGATGGGAGCATCAGATGTCGCCCCTCCTGCGGGTGCTTGCCCGCGCCTCGCTCGTCGACCTGGTGATGATCTCGACCAGCCTCGCCTCCTTCCCCTCGACCTTGCGGAGGATCCTCCCGAGGCGCTGGACGAACTCCCTCCTAGACCCTGTCCCGCTGAGTATGATGCCCAGCGAGGCGTCGGGGACGTCTATCCCCTCGTCGAGGACCTTGGAGGTCACGATGACGCGGTATGTGCCCCCGCGGAACCGGTCGAGCACCTCCGCCCGCTCCTCCTTCGGGGTGAGGTGCGTGATCGCGGGTATGAGGAAGAGCCTGCTGAGCGCGTAGACGAGGCGGTTGTGCTGCGTGAATATGATCGTCTTCTCCTCGGGGCTGGACTCGAGGACCCGCTTCAGGGCGTCGACCTTTGAGCTGGAGTTGAGGGCGATGGCGTTCGCGCGGTTCCTTGCGAGCAGCGCCTCCCTCGCCTCGGGGTCCCTCCCGGACCGCATTATCAGCCTCTGGAGGTCCCTGCGGGACCTTATCCACATGTTGTTCCTTGCGAGGAAGGAGCGGTAGACGGCCATGCTCCTCCGGTACTCCTCCCCCTCCTCCGGGGAGAGGTCGACGTAGACCCGCTCCAGCTTGAACGGCGACAGGTGGGTCCCCGCCATCTCGGCGACCCTCCTCTCGAAGACCTTGGGCCCGACGAGCCGGGTCAGCTCGGAGTGGAGGCCGTCCTCGCGCTCGTAGGTGGCGGTGAGCCCCAGCCTGTATCGGGAGGCGAAGAGCTCGGCGACCTGCGAGTAGCCGGGCGAGGGGAGGTGGTGGACCTCGTCGAATATCACGAGATGGAACCTGTTCCCGAGCTCCTCGACCCGAAGGTAGGCCGTGTCGTAGGTCGCGACGGTCAGCGGGGCTAGGCGGCACTCCCCGCCGCCGTAGATGCCGACCTCCATGGAGAAGGCCTTCTCAAGCCTGGACCGCCACTGCTCCATCAGGTCGAGGGTCGGCACGACGACGATCGTGGAGGAGTTGGCCTCGTGGATGGCGAGCATGCCGAGGATGGTCTTGCCGGAGCCCGTCGGCAGCACGACCGTCCCGCGCATCCCGGCCCTGACCCACGCGTCGAGCGCCTCCACCTGGTATCCGCGCGGGAGTATCGACATCCTCAGGTCCCTGTGCGGGACCTCGTCCATCACCCTGTCCTGGAACTCGGCGCCGCTGGACTTGAGGAACTCCAGCGCGTCGGAGTAGTGCATACCGAGCGCCTTGTAGGACTTGAGGGAGTTGTCCCAGACTGAGTTCGGCAGGCGGGCGCCGCCTGAGAGGATGAGGCCCTTGAAGTACCTCAAGGTTATCATCGGAGAAGGCACCATACAGTATTGGGCGGCTCTGTGGATTTATCGTTTGGCTTCCTATTCATTCCCGGGCCCTGCGGCCCATCGCCGACGGCACGAGCACTATGAGGCTCGCGGCCAGGGCGATCACGGGCGCCATGGCGAAGGAGGCGACGTAGCTCCCGGTGGACTGGATGACCGCGCCGAAGAGGATGGGGCCTATGAGGTTCCCGACGTCGACGCCCATGGTGTGGATGCTCGCGAGGAGGCCCCTGCTCCGGGCGGGCGACCTTGCGAGTGCCATCGTCTGGGAGCCGGGGACGAAGATGCCGACTCCGATGCCGAAGACCACGGCAGAGAGGTAGAGGAAGGGGGGCACCTGATTGAGCCATATGAGGAGGAAGGAGAGGGAGATCACGAGCAGTCCGGACCACGTCATGGTTGCGGGGTGCGAGTCGGAGACCCTGCCTGCCAGTATCCTCAGCACGAGGCTCGCCGCGGCCTGTATGCTCACGAAGAGGCCTATCTCGATGTCGCCGTAGCCGAGGATCTTGAGGTAGGCGGAGAGGAAGGTGAGCAGCCCCATCCACGCTATAGCGTACACGACGAGGCTGCTGGTGGCGAGGAGGAAGTTGCGCTCCTTGAGTCCCTCGAAGGAGACGCCCTTGTCCCGGGTCACCCGGCGCGCCTCATTGAAGACGGCAAGCGGGATCAGGAGGCAGATGAGGGCGGCGGCAATCCCGAAAGTGGTCCGGTAGCCGAAGCTCTCGGAGAGTACGCTCCCCAGCGCGGGCCCTAAGGAGAACCCTATGCCCACCATGAGGCTCCTCCAGCCGAGCGCCTGCCCCACCTTGCCCTCGGGGGCCATGTCGACGGCGCTAGCCATCGAGGAGGGTACGAAGAGGGCGACGCCTATGCCCTCGAGCAGCCGGCTCACTATCACGGCGTTTATGCCGCCGAATGCGTACAGGACGCCGTATGCGGCCACGCCGAACCCCATCCCCAGCAGCATCAGCCTCGACCTGGACCACTTGTCGCTCGCTATCCCGGAGAAGGGGCGCAGCAGGATCGCAGCCACGGAGATGCTGGAGACGGCGATGCCTATTATGAAGGGCTCGGCGCCAACCTCGAGGGCGTAGCGCGGTATCAGCGGGACGACGACCTGGATTAGCATGAAGAAGAGCATGGTCACGATGTTGATCCGCCACATGTTCGAGATCAGGCGAGCCGCCCCCGTCGCTTTGGTTGAAGTAAGTCGGAATCGGCGCGGCGCTTAATAACCCTTCGGTGGAGCGTGCCACCGCTGCACAAGAAAACGAACAACAGGCGCAGTATCATGAAGCATTTGGTCGTTTTGCTGTGATTAAGCGGCGGAAAACATAGTTTTTCCCTTAAAATACGCACGAATCGTGTTCGGAAATGCTAAGATTTATATCTGTAGAGCGCGCCATGCAAGGTGGCAGCCCACAGAAATTGATAGCGGGGGAGGGTTCATCTGAGTTGGAATCCGAAGACCCTAAGCGGAGGATGTCCAACAAACGGGAAGAACAGAACCCTCCCTAGCGGATTACTTTAGGCGCAGCTTATAAAAGCGTTTTTCTCGGGGCGTGGCAGTATGCGCGTGCGGCGCCGGCCGCCGGCGCGTGATGCCGCGCGGGGCATGGCAGCCGTCTTCGGGATGGCGCCCTGATGAAAGGCGGAGACGCGCCCCCCTCAGTCTGGATGCGGGCGGCATCGGGGCGGGGCGCAAGAGGTTTATATCGAGAGAGCGACCACTATTTCAAGTGCATCCAGTGGAGGGTGGGGATTGAAGGACCAGCTTGATGACCTCTTCGAGAAGGTTATGTCGGCGAGGGTATTCGTGAACAGGGATATCCTGAGACCGGACTTCATACCCGACGACCTTCCGCACAGGGAGGACCAGATCAGGAGGCTGGCGGAGATAATGGCGCCTGTCCTGAAGGGCTCGAGGCCGTCCAACGTCTTCATCTACGGGGTCCCCGGGACGGGGAAGACCGCGGTTACGAAGTACGTGCTCGGCAAGGTCGACGCGGAGGGGAAGAAGAAGGGGCAGACGCTCAACGTTGCGTTCATCAACTGCAAGAACGACGACACGAACTACAGGGTGATAGCGGACCTCTGCGAGTCCATCGGGGAGAAGGTGCCGTTCACGGGCCTCTCCACGTCGGAGGTGCTCAGGCGCTTCATCAGCATCATCGACGGCTCGAACAGGTCGCTCTTCGTCGTGCTTGACGAGGTCGACACGCTGGTGAAGAAGACCGGCGACGACCTGCTTTACAAGCTCACCAGGATCAACGACAAGCTGAGCAGGACCAAGATCTCGATAGTGGGCATCACGAACGACCTCAAGTTCACGGAGTACCTCGACGCGAGGGTCAGGAGCAGCCTCGGCGAGGAGGAGCTGATATTCCCGCCCTACAACGCGGCGGAGCTGGAGGACATACTGACCCGGAGGTCGAAGGGCGCGTTCCACAAGGGCAGGCTGGGCGAGGGCGTCATCAAGCTCTGCGCTGCCCTGGCCGCCAAGGAGCACGGTGACGCGAGGAGGGCGCTGGACCTGCTGAGGATAGCGGGGGAGCTGGCCGAGCGCGGCGGCGACCAGAGGGTCTCGGAGGAGCACGTGAGGAAGGCGCAGAGGGAGATCGAGAAGGACAGGGTGGTCGAGGTGGTGAGGACGATGCCCTTGCACTCGAAGGTCCTCATACTGAGCCTGCACATCATGTCGAGGAAGAGCTCGAAGGGGGGCACGACGGGGGAGCTCTACGACCTCTACTGCGACGTGGCGAAGAAGTTCGGGCTCGAGCCGCTGACTCAGAGGAGGGTCAGCGACCTCATAAACGAGCTCGACATGCTGGGCATCGCCAACGCGAAGGTCGTCAGCAAGGGCAGGTACGGCAGGACGAAGATCGTTTCGCTCAGCATATCGGACAGGAACCTCCGGGATGCGCTCCAGGAGGACGCGAGGATGAGCATGCTCATAGGGAAGTGAGCGGATGCCCCTCGGGCGCGTGCTTGCGGTCGGCGGTGGGGCGGTCAGGCCGGGGGGCGGGGGGATGGTCCCGATGGCGCTCCTGCTGGCCAGGGGCACCGTCCCGGAGCGCCTCTGCATACGGGACGTCCAGGCGGACGGCACGGACGCGACGCCCAAGATTATCAAGTTCATCAGGTCGTGCGCGGATGGCGTGGATGCGCTCATGGCGAGGAGCGTCCCGATCGCCGGGTTCAACTACATCGACGCGGGGGCGGTCCTCAGGGAGTGCGGGGTGCCCTCAGTCTTCGTACTGGGCGGGGAGCCGGACATGGCAGCGGTGGGCGGTGCGCTGAGGAGGCACTTCGCGGACTGGGAGGGGAGGCTGCGCGCGATAGAGGGGGCGGGCCCGGTCCACAGGCTGCGGGACGGCGGCGAGGGGGGAAAGGATGAAGTGCGAGAAGGGAAAGAGGGGGAGACGCTCTTCATCGAGTGCGTCGGCATAGGCGTGCGCGGTGCGCTTGCCCTTGCGAGGGGGCTCACGGTCTTCGGCACGGTCCCGGAGCCGGTGAGGATCGCGGGGATGGTGGCCAAGGCGGTCAGCGGCATCACGGCCGGGCGAAGGACCTAGCTAGCTATCTAGCCCGCTTGCGCGGGGCCGGAGAAGTTGAAGTTCATCTCGATCGTCTTCCCGCTCATGAGGTCGATTATCGGGGCTATGCACGGCTTCGGCACGATGCCGGCGGAGAGCTGGAACTTCGTCTGCGCCTGCCACGTCCCCGAGTTCACGACGACGATGCCGCGGTAGCTGGCTATGCCCTCGACGTGTATGTGCCCGGCGTGGAAGATGTCCGGCACGGGGTCGATTATGAGGCGGTCCGAGCTCTCCGGCGCCAGCGGCGTCTTCTCGCCGAAGATGGGGGCGAGGTGCCTCGACTTCAGCAGCTCGACCATGGCGTTCTGCGGCGTCTTGAAGTCGCACCCGGGGAGCGAGGGGATGGAGTCGTCCAGGCTCCTGCCGTGCGTGAGCAGGAAGGTCGTGCCCTCGATGTTTACCGTGGCGGGGTCCCCCAGCATGACCACGTTCTTCAGGTCGTAGACCGGCTGGGCAAACTCCCGGTATATCGGGGGCGTCGGGAGGGTCGGGCGGCAGGCGTCGTGGTTGCCGGGGATGACGATTATCCTGATACGCTCGGGCACCATGGCGAGGTACTCGGCCGCCTTCTCGTACTGCGTGTGCAGGTCGGTTATCGAGAGCTCCTCCTCCTGGTTGGGGTAGATGCCCACGCCGTCCACGAGGTCGCCGGCGATCAGGAGGTACTTCACCTGCTCGGCGAGGCACGTGGACCGCTCGTCCCCCTCCTCGCAGTTGAGCCACTTCAGGAAGCCCCTGAAGTTCTCCTCCATGAACATCTTGCTCCCTATGTGGACGTCCGAGGTCAGGACCGCATAGGTCGGCTCCTGCGGGTGGGCGGGGCGCTGCCTGTAAGAGACGTCCGGCCAGATTATGTCGTTCGCGAGTATCGTCCGGCCCGTCTTGGTGGCACCGGAGACGCAGACGACCTCGTCCTTGAGCAGCCGGGTGACCTTCTTCTTGAGGGCGTCGTCGGCCTTGAAGGAGACCCTGACCGAGTCCTGCGTGTCCTCCAGCTCGACCGTGCAGGTCCCGTCCTTGAAGTCCCTCTTCGAGGTGACCATGCCGATGGCCTTGACCTTCTGCCAGCGCTCCCCGTGGGGCAGGTTCGATACGCTGGTGGCGTCCCTGAGGTCTGCCCTCCGGCGCAGTATGGACTCCATCCTCCCGTACCGGTCGAGGAAGTACTGCTTGAAGTCGTCGATGGTGCCGCCTATGCGCCGGTCCTCGCTCCCGGAGATCACGGTCACGTCGCCCCCGAAGACGGCGGTGGGGCGGGCCTGCGGGGGCCTGGCGGGGGCGGCGGATGGGGACTGCGCGGCTGCGGGCGGCGGCCTAAGCGTGGCGTCCCTGCGCCTCGAGGGCCACGAGTATGATCCGGCTGCGGGCTTCCCAGCCGCGTCGGGGACGGCGGCGGCCTTAGGGGCAGGGGCGGGGGCAGCTGCCCCGGGTGCAGCCTGAGCGGGGGCGCCCTGCCGGTCGAGCAGCGGCCTGAGGTGGGCGGCCTCGATGGCGATTGGCTTCGGGCTGGCGGTCTCGAACGACGACAGCAGCGACTCGATCGCCGCGGCGGGGTCGCCGAATCGCCCCAGCAGCTCGAAGGCCTCCGGAGTCAGCTGGTAGCCCGAGCAGAGGGCCCTCTCCACCGCGCCCCTGATTGATGGTGACAAACGCCAATCCTCGGAGAGGACTGGGGCTACCGGATTATTAACGATTTTTGGGCAAGTTTAATGAATGGAGTGCTACCAGATACTATGTTGCGGGGCGTTCTTAATGGAATACCGTAGGCTGCAGATGAGCAAGGGCGGGTCGTTCCTGCTCTCGCTCCCCAAGGAGTGGGTGAAGGCGAACGGGCTGACCGGAGGGGCCATCCTGAAGCTCGCGGCCGGCGAGGGGGGCGAGCTGACGATAAAGGCGGAGTCCGCCGCTGAGATCGAGGCAGGGATGACTGCCGTGATCAGGGAGGGCGAGGGGCTGGAGAGGCAGATCAGGGCCAACTACCTGTACGGCGCCGACACGATAGTCGTCGAGCTCGGCAGCAGGATGACGCCGGACGTGAGGGAGGAGGTCAACACTGCCATACACAAGCTCATAGGGCTGGAGATAGTGGAGGAGGACGCGGGGAGCATAACGGTCCAGTCCCTGCTCCAGCCGGCGTCCATGCCGGTCAAGAGCACCCTCAGGAGGGCCTACACACTGGCGGCGAACATGCACCGCGAGGCGGAGCGGGCGTTCGCCCGCAGGGACACGGAGCTGGCTGGCTCGATCGACAGGCGCGACGACGAGGTGGACAGGCTCTACTTCCTGATGGTGAGGCAGCTGAGGCTCGCGCTGAGGAAGCCGAGCATGAGCGAGAGGCTCGGCATAAAGCCCGCGGAGTGCCTGGAGCTGAGGATGGCGGCGAAGTACGTCGAGACGATAGCGGACTATGCGGGGGCGGTCGCGGCAAGCGTGCCGAGGCTGGCAGGCGAGGACCCGGGGAAGGAGGCGATGGACGCGATAACGAGGCTGAGCGGCGTCGCCTACAGGATCCACAACAACGCGGCGCAGGCGCTCTTCAGGCAGGACGTGAAGCTCTCGGAGTCGGTGCTGGCAGAGAGCAGGCAGCTCGGCCAGGAGCTCGCGGCGGTCAACGAGCTCATCACGACGAGGCCGCCGAGGCTCGCCGCACTGCTGGACTCGATAGCGATCTACTTCTACCAGATAGGGGCGCAGGGGATAGACCTGGCGGAGCTCGTCAGCGGCGCGACGGTCTGAAGGAAAACGATATTTGACATGAGCGCATCTCTTCTTTGGTTAGCGGAGGAAGGGTCATGCAGGAGCTCGGGAGGCACTTCATATTTGAGCTGTACGGATGCAGCGCCAAGGCGCTGGACGACTTGGAGGGGATAAGGGAGGCGATGCTAAAGGGGGCGGTCGAGGCGGGCGCGGCCGTCGTCGGGGAGGTATTCCACAGGTTCTCCCCGCAGGGGGTTACCGGCGTGGTAATCATAGCCGAGTCGCACTTCTCGGTCCACACATGGCCGGAGTACGGCTACGCGGCGATGGACCTCTTCACGTGCAGCTCCGCGACCGAGCCGGGCAAGGCCTTCAGCAGGATCGAGGCGTTCCTCAAGCCCAAGTCCTCCACGGCGATGGAGGTCAAGAGGGGCATGTTCACGGAGGGGAGGGCATGAGCCTCGGTTGGAAGTGGTTCATCGAGTACCAGACCGAGAACAGCGCCCACATGCACGGCATAAGGTCGGTCGTCTTCAGCAGGGAGACGGCGTTCCAGAGGATAGACGTCGTGGACTCCGTGGAGTACGGGAGGATGCTCCTCCTCGACGGGAAGGTCCAGTCGACGGTCCGCGACGAGCACTTCTACCACGAGGCGCTCGTCCACCCGGCGATGCTCTCGCTGCCGGAGCCTAGGGACGTGCTGATCATAGGCGGGGGGGAGGGCGGGACGCTGAGGGAGGCGCTCAGGCACCCCAGCGTCAGGAGGGCGGTAATGGTTGACATAGACGCGGGGGTCGTGGAGGCGTCGAGGGCGCACATGCCGGAGCTCTCGGCGGGGGCGTTCGACGACCCGCGGGCGGAGCTGGTCATCGGGGACGGGCGGAGGTACGTCGAGGGGGCGGCCGGGAGGGGGGATGGGGGCAGCTTCGACGCGATATTCATGGACGTCACCGACCCGCTCGAGGGCGGGCCCGGCGCGCTGCTCTACACGAAGGAGTTCTACGCCCTGGCGTCGAGGGCGCTGAGGGCGGGCGGCATACTGGTGACACAGGCGACGTCGACCTACTACAGCAGCTACTGCTTCGCGACGCTCTACAGGACCGTGAGGAGCGTCTTCGGGGCAGCAGGCGGGTACCACACGTTCGTGCCGGCGTACGACTCGCCATGGGGGTTCGTGTACGGGACGAAGGGGCCGGACCCGAAGGAGCTGGGCGCGGGCAGAATCAGGGAGGAGGTCGCCAGAAGGGGGCTCAGGCTGAGGTACTACGACGAGAGGGTGCACGGCGCGATGTTCGCCCTGCCGAGGGAGCTCCTTGAGGAGATGGGCGGCGGGAGCCTGGTCGCGACGGACGCGGACCCGACGTTCATGCCGATATGAAGGGAAGGGCAGGCTGGCGCAGGCGGCGCTGAGAGCGCGGCGCCGGGGCAAAGCATTTAGATACAGCCCATTCTACTCCTAAGCGGAGACGTGCCGAGGTGGCTGAGCGGTTAAGGCGCCGGCCTTGAGCTCCGGCCGTGCCGGACGGGCAAGCCGGTTCCATTTCGGTGGAGCAAGGGTTCGAATCCCTTCCTCGGCGCCATTTATTCTGGACTGCAAATTCCTGAAGGCGGCCCGGACTGGATCAGGGGGTCTTGTCCGGCAGCATTATCGTGAAGGTCGTTCCCTTGCCGACCTCGCTCTCCACCTTGACCGAGCCGCCCTGCAGCTCGACCATCTTCTTGACGACGACCAGCCCCATCCCCATGCCCTTCGCCTTGGTCGTGCAGAGGGGCTTGAAGAGGTTCGCCATGGCGCGCTCGTCCATTCCGCACCCGGTGTCAGAGACGCCGATGGCGACCGAGTCGCCCTTCTTGCAGGTGGCTATCGTCATTGTGCCCCCCAGCGGCATGGCCTGGATGGCGTTGCTTATGAGGTTGGAGATCGCCCGCCGGATCATGTAGTCGTCCGCGAATACGGTCTTGGCGCCGAAGTCGGTAATCACCTTGACGTTGGGGGGGAGCGCAAGCGGGAAGGAGTCGGCTATTATCTGGATGAGGTCGGCAGGGATTGGCCTCGGCACCATCTCCCTGGCGAAGTCCTGCAGGTCCAGGACGATCTTCTCCATGTAGGCGATCTGGCGCCTTACCGTGTCGTTGGCCTTCGGCAGGCCCATCGCCTCGGCCACCTCCTGGAACTCCTTTGGCGCCCGCTTGGCCTCCAGCTCGTTCATGTAGAAGACGTTGGCAAGCACCTGGAGCGGGTTGCGCAGGTCGTGGCCCACCATTGCTGCGGTCTCCCCTATCGCCGCAAGCCTCTCCTTGTCGCGCAGCTGGGCGGTCTTCTCCTCGACGAGCCTCTCCAGGTCCTTGGAGTACCTCATGAGGTCACGCGCTGCCTTCTTCTGGGACGTGATGTCCCGGGCGATGCCGATTATGGAGTGCAGCGCGCCGTCCTTCTCTATCGTCGACACGGATACGTTGGCGTCGAAGGTGGAGCCGTCCTTGCGCTGCATGGTAACCTCGAAGCAACCGCGCCCGGAGCCGAAGATCTTGTCGGCCATGGTGCTGATCATCGGCATCTCGCTGCCGGGGATCATTTCGAAGGAGTTCCTGCCGATGAGCTCGGACGAGTCATCGTATCCAGTGATCTCTGCCACCCGCCTGTTTGCGAGTATGATCTTTCCGGATGAGTTGATTTGGACTATCGCGTCGGGGCAGGTCTCGATCAGCCGCCGGTACATGTCCTCGCTCTCTGCGAGGCGGTTCTCGACAACCTTGTGGTGGGTTATGTCCCTGCTGATCCCGAGGATGCCTATCAGCTTCCCGTCCCGCATTATGGGGTTCTTTATCGTCTCGAAGAACCGCTCATGCCCGTTTGCGACGTCCTGCTCCTCCACCCTGATCGGTGCCCCGGTGCGGATTGCTAGGTCGTCGCTCTCCCGGCACTTCTCGGCAAGGGAGGGGGGCAGGAGCTCGGCGTCTGTCTTCCCCAAAAGGGATTCCTTGGGGAGGGAGAGCAGGTCGCAGTATGCCTTGTTGACGAAGACGTTCCTGCCGCTCGGGTCCTTAAGGTAGACAATGTCTGGCATCGCGTCAAGTATCTGTAGTGCGCCCCAATCAAGCGACATGCCCTTTGCCTCGTGTAGGCGGTCCCGCCGCCTTTCCTGCGCCGGTCGTCCGGAGCGGCCGTGATAGTAATGCTGGCGTAATGCAACTGTGCAACAGTTACCGCCTGCATCAATAATCTCCAGTAGATAAATATTCGTTCTTATAATATTTTCGTGGTTTCATAAAGCAAGCCCGTCACGTTTCACCTCGGCGGCATGCGCCAAAAAGGGGGATTCGGCTCAGAGGACAGACCTGAGCCGCGAGATCGCCCACTCCCGGTCCAGCGCCATCAGCAGCGGCGCCAGGCGCGGGCCGCGCTCGGAGCCCAGCAGGGTGCGGTAGACTGCCGCGAACGCCTTGCCCATCTCGAGGTTGAGGGAGCGGGCGGTGTTGAAGACCTCGTTCTGTATGTCGGCCTCCTTCATGTCGCGCTCGAGCATCGATATTACTGCCTCGATGAAGCGCCGCTCCGCGTCTGATGCAGGCTTGTACGACGGCGCGGAGGCAGAGATCTGGAACTTGAGGCTCTGCGGGGCGTACGACGCGACCCAGTTCTTCGCCATGGATAGCCTCGCCTTCAGGTCTTCCATCTCGCCCTCGGTGAGCGCGTCGCGCGAGTATAGCCTCGCGGCGTAGGATGCTGACTTCGAGACGACATGCTCCTCGCCCAGCAGCGACTCGAGCTGGCACGTGGTGACGGCGAAGCGGTACGGCAGGCGCACGGGGAGCGACTCAGGGGGGGCGCCCGCGGTGCACATGGCGTAGAGGTCCTCCAGGTAGGTGCGCGTCTCGACGCCCGCCGGTTCCTCCGCGCGGTAGACGATGCGCTCCAGCCTGTCGAAGTTGTCCACGATGTCCGGGATCCTGTCGGGCAGGAAGGCTATGTGCCGCATCGGGTCCGCGGAGAGTATCAGGTACCTCATCGCCTCGGGGGGCGCTATGCGCAGCCACTCCATCGGCGTGAACGTGATGCCCTTGTGGGTCTTCATGGCGTGCTCCCCAAGGGTTAGCCACTCGTATGAGACGCGCAGCGGGCCCCGGTAGCCGAATATGCGCTGGCAGACGGCTAGGCCCATGTCGTATGCGCCGTCCTTGACGCAGTGGTCCTTGCCGGCCGGCTCGCAGGTGACCTTGAAGACTGCCCACTTGGCGGTCCAGTCGACGCGCCAGCTGAGCTTGAGCCTGAGTGCGGATATCCTGCCGGTCCCCTCGTGGCCGCAGCTCGTGCACGAGTATGATATCTCGTCCCGGCCGAGGTCCCATGACGTGACCCTGTTCGGCGCGACGTCCTTCTTCTTGGAGGCGATCTTTCCGCACCGCTCGCAGACGACCATGACGGGGTTCCAGCCGCCGGAGGCGCCGTGGTCGCCCTCCTCGTCGTGCTGCTGTATGAACTCCCGCCTTATGGCGCGCAGGTCGTCGATCCTCCGCAGGACGGTCCGTATGGCGTCCTTCATCTCCTGCCTCGCGTAGAGCTCGTGGGAGTAGATGATGTTGGGCGAGAGGCCGAGCCTCTGCTGGCAGGCTATGAACTCCTCGGCGAAGTGGTGGGCGTAGCTTGCGTGGCAGCCGGACGGGTCCGGGACGTCGGAGAGGGGCTTGCCTATGTGCTCCCCGAAGCCCTCCGGGACCTGCAGCCCGGCGGGTATGGACTTGATCGGGTCGAACGAGTCGACGATGAAGTTGAAGGTGGAGTCGTGGCCGCGGCGCTCGAGCTCGCGCTGTATGGCGCTGCAGATGAACTGCTCCCTCTCGGCGCCTATGTGTATCGGCCCCGAGGGGGTCTTGCCGGTGTGGACCACTATGCGCTCGTCCCCGCGGGCGAGGATTTCGTCGACGACGCCCCTTATCCAGTGGCCGCTCTCTGAGGACACCTAGACCATCCCCGAGAACTTCCGCCTCACCTCGTCGCAGCCGCCCTCCTTCTTTGCGGCGACGACCTTGAACGGCGAGACCTCCCGGGAGAGCGTCTGCAACTCGGCGCCGAGGCACTCCCTTAGGATGTCCTTCGCGGCGAAGAAGACCTTGTCGTTCATCGTCGCGTCAGTGTTGTCGGCAAGGTGGACGACCAGCGCCTCGAGGGTCCGGGGCTCTATGGGGCTGTTCTCCCCGTGGTGGGCCGCCACCGCGTGTATGACGTCCAGCGGGAACTTGCGCGCGTAGAGCTCGCCTATGATGAGGGACATGTGGTCGAGCCGCTCCCCGAGGCGGGAGCTGGCGTACTTGCCGGGGTAAACCTCATTGTAGGTGACGTGCTTGAAGAGGTCGTGCAGCAGCGCAGCGGCGATGACCGTGTCCCGGTCGACCTTGACGCCGTACACCTCCTCGATGATGTCGGAGAGGCAGAGCGCGATCTTCGCGGTCGAGTAGGTGTGGACGACGAGGCCCGTCGCGTACGAGTGGTGGCGCCTCTTGCTTGCCGGCGACTTCGCGAAGGCGGTGTACTGCGCACCTTCCGTGTCGATAAGCGAGAGCGTGGGCGCCCTCAGCATGGAGATCACATTCTCCCGGAGGGCGCTGTCCTTGATTCCGCCGGCGATTGCGAGAAGGCTGTCCTCTTTCACCGATGTCACTACCTTCACCTCTGAATTGGGGAAGTTGTATTTAAGTTTGAAATTGCAGCGTTAGATTTATCTATTTAACCGTGCGCCTATATTCAGAAGCGGAAGCGCGGGGATTCCCAAGCCAGGTCAAAGGGGTAGGACTGAGGCTCCTATGTCGAAGGACTTCGAGGGTTCGAATCCCTCTTCCCGCACCAAAACTTTTCAGAGAAAAGTTTTATCAAAAGACCATTAAACTTGACGAGTACATCAATAAAACTTGGCTCTGAAGAAAACAGCTATACTTCTGATAGTTCCAATTACTGTAATTCAAATTACAGTAATTCTCAAAATTACAGTAATTTGGTCGTGAAGGGCGGGAAATACTCGCATAAAGTCGATGGTGCGACCATTCAGGACTTCAAAGAGTATTGCAACATTGAGAGACGGCTTTCGAGGGGCTCGGTAAGCCATTATGCGAATACAATAGCTCGATTGCTGGCATATTCAAACAAGAGTCCTAAAGACATAAGCATCAAGGATATTCGACAATTCCTTTCTGTGTACAATAATAACTGGCCTTATGCCAACCAGCTGAAAGCACTAAAATTATTCTTCAATGGCTATCTCAAAACAGAGCTGATGAAGGACTTCATTTTTCCTCGTGCAGACCCTTATGTCAATCATTACATGCCAACTAAAGCTGAACTCGTTGCATTTTTCAATGCTTTAGAAAATGTGGAAGACAAAGCGTTATTCCTATTGTATGCCACAAGCGGGCTACGACGCAATGAGGTTTTGGATTTGCAGATAAATGACTTGGATTTAGAGAAGAGGATTTGCTATCCAAACCACAGAACGCAGACTAAGAATGCCCATTTCGGTTTCTTCAACAACGAAGCGAAGGACTGTCTTCATGAGTGGCTCAACACGAAAGGAGTAAGGTCATTGCGGGTTTTCCCAATATCATCAGAGCGAAGGTATATGCCGTTCAAGACAGCAAGAAACAGAACAAACCTGACGATAACCCCAAAGACTTTGAGGTTCTGGTTTTCCAATGAGATGGCTCGACTAGGGGTCCCTGATAGGTTCATTGATGCTTTCCAAGGTAGAATCCCAAGGTCAGTTTTGGCTAGGCATTACACGGATTACTCTCAAGATAACCTCAAAGCGATATACGATAAGGCAAACCTCAAGATACTATCCTAACCTTTTTTCTTTTTTTATTTTTTTATGCAGTCATATGATTGTTTTATCATCTTCATTGCATAATCGATTTGTTCACTTTGTGATATACGGAATTCTCGTTCTTGTCCTCGTCCTTTCCCAAAAAACCATCGATAGATTTTTTCTTTTAGTAGTTTCTCTGGGTCCTTGAATGTTTGCGGTTCTATTGCAATTCTAACAACTAACTCCTTTTTTCTAAGCATAAAAACAGCAAAATGTGATTTTAAACCCGGTTTATTATAGTAGAAAAAGTAATTTCGTGTATGAATTTCGCCAGTAACCCCTTCAAGTCCCAATATTAAATTAGATAATTGATTCACTACTTTTTTTACATCTTCATCGACCCAAATTAATTCCTTTTCCCAATTTTTTTGGGACTCGGGTTCTAGTCTTGGTTTTCCTTGATGTACCTGTACCATCCTTTTTTCTTCAAACAACGATTCAATTAGATATGCCCTGACAGTTGGTGCGTCTTGTCTAATATACGTCTTTAACTCAAGGATAGTTGTCTCATAATTTTTCATCAATAACTTGCACGCATCAGTTACTTCCTGAGTTTTTTCTTCAATAACGACGATAATCTTCGGGGTTTTAAATATTAACTTGGTAAGCCATCGATGAACGTCGCCTGTAACTTTTTCTTCAATGCAACTTCTTAATTTATTGGACTCTAATTCATTGTCTATGATATCTACTACTTGATTTTTTGTATTGGCATTATCAATACCATTTATGAATCTTGATAATTGATTCACGATATGGTCGTATGGACTATGTTTTGATAATTCGATTTCGACCAGATACCATTCATTTTTTTCAAGATTTAATACTAAACCATCCGGTTTTGAACCTAAACCGCTTATTGATTTGAGATTTATTGCAACGTCAAAATAAACAGAATTATCCCCAAAAATCTCTTTCGAATATTTTTTAACAACGGGATGGAATTCTCTCATTTCATCTTGTGGAATCCATAGACTGTATTTGACCCCATCGATAATGAGCATTTTTTGTCAACTTATTCATTATTATTAGAATACTGAGAATAAAACAATTTTTGTTTTTCCAATGATAAATTAGGCTGATTATCGCTTTTTAAAACACTCTGCTTTTTATTTCGTTAATGAATGAGATGGCTCGGCTTAATGTGCCTGACCGATTCATTGACGCATTCCAAGGCAGGATACTGATGTCGATATTAGCCAGACATTATACTGATTATTCAATAGAAAATCTTAAACAAATTTAATGACGACTCTAACCTAAACATTTTTAGTTAATTTATTTATACCTTATTTACGTACAGTTATAACTAAGTGAGTTAAGTTGTTTGCAGCTCTTGGTGCAATAACTTCGCCTTTATTCAAATTAGGTGATGCATTAGACCTATACATAAAAAATAAAAAAACTAACGCTCAGCTTTTTATTGCGCTATCCGATGAAATAAATGTTTTTAAAAAAATCATTGATGACTTAAATGATGAAACCTCTAATGCTTTGATACCAACCCTTGATAAAATCGAAGGAACGCCTACAATTCAAGAGATTCGAAATGTAGCTTCATACTGTAATCATGCAATAATTAGCTATACTCGATTATGGGCGCTTTTTTCCAAGCTCGTTTATGAATGTTCGGGAATTTCAAAAAACCCTGCATTTATGAGCAATCTGAAAGAGAGTAGCCCAATGTTATTTGACTTTGTTATTGATATGGCTAATCTGAAGGACGCTTCGGGGAAAATCAAAATTAATAATGGTTTTTGCTCATTTTTCAAGTTATATCAGAATGAACTTTTCAAGGAGTATAATAACGAGAAAGAAGTAAATGCTAATTTGAGACACTATCTTTCCATCATTAAAACTAAGATTACTCCTTTAATGAATAAACAAAGAATTGGCAGGGCACTATGGAGAAGTATCATAAGCAATACGACGATATTCTGCAAAACTATGAAGAAAATAACTATTGAAAGCGAAGTAATGGTAACTTTGCGGGCATATGTTCCCAATAAATTAATTGGACTTGTGACGCTGATAGACGATTCACAGCTACTGAACCCCTTAAGTGAAGAAAAAAGAAAATTCGACCATAAATAATCACTTGGGTAATCCGATGCGACGAATGATATATGAATCATAAAGTAATCAATTGCCAATTATACTAGGAAAAAAGAGCGGCTCGTATGACTTACGAACTCCCTTCTTTCATTATATTTGCTAAAGACAATATATTCTTAGAGATCGCATCGTAATATTCGTCAAGATTTATCTTGACCTTAAAGAGGTCTAAAAATGCTTCATCTATCATCCGTCTCGTTGAGTTCTTTGTCGTTAATTGCTCTAAAACAGATGGTAGAACAATTTTAGCTACCTTATCAAATAAAGCAATTAATGCTGAACGATTCTCTACAGACATCTCATCTATGTTTGGAATGAGGAAGTCTTTAAGGATATACCGGTCAATACCCATAAATGCGCCTCTTGTCTCTGCTCGATAAGAAAGAATTTGCTCAAGATTAATTGTTGAATTGAACCATAATGCAAGTATTTTTCCTTCATAATCTTCTATTCCAACAATTGACCATGACATCTTCTCAGGCGAAATTTTTTCTCTAGAATAGAAAGCTAATCCAATCGTATTAACCGCTGATATATCGAACCGTCTCGAAATCACAAAATTCGATTTTCTCAGCTCTAAATACTTCCTCCACTCTTTCACGTAGCTTGAAACGCTGATTTTCTTATCAGCCAAATTCTTAATGAAGAAATGCTGGTCATTGGCAAATCTTGAAACGATTGCATAGTCAACTTCATCGCTTATGTCTATAGATTGAAGACCCGATGGGCGTCTGAGTGCAGGAATGACACACTTCCTTGGCACCGTGACTTCAGTTCCAACAATGCGGTCTTTGACAGTTACGCTGTCCTCGTTTGATTCCTTGACAATCCATTTGTCTTGTTGTTTTTTAGCGTGCCTTTCAGAAGAGAGAATGAACGCCGAAGCGACTGAAATAGGCTTGCCCGTTCCATGCTCAATTCCCCTTATGATGTACCCTCTCTTTCGCTCAAGCATCTCCTTGAATGATGTTAAATTCTCAGGTGCGTCTCTCTCAATCGTTTCTATCACGCTTTCCTCTGAGGTCTTTGATATGAACTTGAACCAGTTATCAATGGATTCATGGAGCTCCTTTTGAGAAACAACCTTTGTTGATAAATCCGCATCGTTCACTTCCTCAGTGGTTGACTTGTATGATTTCAATTCGCCAGCCAAGAAACTCGCATCAGAGTCGTCAACAGGGATTCGTTTGAGGTTTGAGAATAGGCATTTCGCATCCTTGCGGTCAATTTTTTTTGTTGCAACAAGCAGCACTTCACGGAACCTTGCAGACTCAGAGAATGCCGACCTTTGGTCAGTTGAGATGATGAAATCGATGCGATAATGCTCAACCAAGAATCTTCTTAATGCCTCCATACTCTGCAACCTTAAGACCGTTGCAGGCAATACGAAAGCAATCCGCCCCCCTTCCTTCAGAAATGCATCTGCTAATAGAATGAAATAACCGTGCAATCCCAGCTGCCCTGTCAAGGCCGTCGAATAGTGGCGGAACCGTTCAGCTAGTTTGCGTTTGTATGCTTCAGGCAAACGCTCTTGCCTTGTGAATGGAGGGTTCATAATCACTACGTCTGCGTACTCAAGGGCAATTGCATCTCCGCCTATCCCCTCCTGCGTTACAGCTCCTTTCTTGATGTAAGACGAATCGCCAAACCGCCTGTTGATTGCAGTTTGTTCTGAGAATATGTCCAGTTTTGGATTTGCGTAGGCTTTCTTCAATTCTCTTGAAATCGTCGGGATTATGTGGTTGGGTCTGACCGTAGGCTCAGTGGAATCCCAAACCCCTAATCGAACACATTGCGTTTCGTACAGGGGTGCCTGAAGCGAGAGGTGCACTGCTGCCAGATGTGCGGCAAATGGCATTATGTCCACGCCAGTCAAATCTCGCTCCAAGTATCTTGCGTGCTCCTTCGCTGTGAACTCATGCCCGTTCTCAACGAAAAGTTCCTTTTTCCTGCGATACGCACTCACAAGGAGCGTCCCAGAGCCACAAGCTAGGTCGATAACCTTCTCATCAGCGTCGTTGATTGCCAGTCTCGCCAAGAGTGCTGCAGCTTCATTATTCGTGTAGAATGCGGCAACCGCCTTCCTAATCTCAAAAGGAATTAGGTCATGGAATATCTTTCCAAGAATATCTTGTTTTATCTTCTCAGGCTTCAATGCTATTATCAAGCTGATTGTTTCTTTTACTGCACCAAGAACATCTTCTGGCAATTTTGTCGCAATCTTAAACCCAAACGTGGGTCTATAATCAATCTTCAATACGGCATCAAAGTAACTTTGCAAGTCTGAAAATATGTTGATGCCGTCCACATCAAACTCCTTGAAATCTTTGCCCCTAGACTTTGAAAGCAAGTGATAGAATAGAATCTGATTGACCAGCAGGTATGCTGCACCCTTCCTCATTTCTTTCAAAGGATACTGCTTCGACTCATATTGGAGTATGTTCTCAAAAACAGACTGACCGCCAAAAATGTCATCTATGCTCTCCTCAGAAACATTGGCTAATGAAGCAGAGACATACTCAACTCCGCTACGTATGATGCCAATCACTTCCGAGGTCTTGATTTCCTTGACCTCAATCTCCTTCAACACATGGTCGGCAATCCACGATATCAGCCCGTCTAAATTTCCCTTGAAAAAATCCTCGTTTCGGTTATCATTGAAGATTACGATTCCTGTGAATTTTCCATCTTTAGCCAATTTGATTAAGGTTTCCCTTGGCATTGCCCTCTTCAATCTATTCGGAAAGCAAACAACAAAAACGCCTCTTCCGCCTAACCTTTGGTATCTGGCCGCTTGAACAAGTCCTTTGTTCTCGTTCCCTTCCCATTCCGCCTCTATGTAATATTCCTGTTTTTCTCCAACAGTTGCATCAGGTTGCTTCCTTCCGCTCAATTGAGGGTAACTCAATTCAGTCGATAATTTGAGCACCTTTGCGAGCTCTCCAGCGAAAATGTGGAAAATTGTGCTTTCCGTTGCGTGACCTACGGTCTTTGGCGGATTTGGAACAAATCCCTCTAAATTATTATCTGGAGACATCTCGACCGTTGGTATGTTACAAATTAAGTTTTATTTAATGATTGACATTTAAACAAATTTAACCGTCTAAAAACGAACAATTAGGGTGCAACATAATTTATCTCATAATTATGTACTCTCCTGCTTCAAGCAAAGTGCCTTGGTCGCAGAGTCGCTTCAGCACGCTTTCGGGGGCATCATTAGGGAACGCTTCCCTTGCCAGCCTCAAAAATTCTGTTTTTAACAATCCGTTAATTCTGCGTTTGACTGCAGAGACAAGAAACGATAACCTCTCAGAGACAGTGTGGATGACAATATCGTCTGATGGAGATATATCCCGAGGGTCTGTGGGGTAAATTAGTACCCAACGCTTGTCGTTAGGGTCGTTATCTATATCGATGAGGGGAGAAAGCGATGGCGGAACGGGTGCGCTTTTAACGGACTTGGGCAATATCAGTAGCAGTGGTTTTTATGTTTCGATCTGAGGAGGACCTGCGCCCCCTCGGCGAGCTCATCTCGCTGAAGGGCAAGAGGACGCTCATCACCGGCGCCGCTGCCGGCATCGGTAGGGCGATGGCATACCGGTTCGCGGAGGCCGGCTCGGACCTGCACCTCGTGGACATAAGCGAGGGCGGGCTTGCAGGGCTGAAGGAGGGGCTCAAGGGGTGCGGCGTCGGCGTGAGGACCCATGTCGTCGACCTCTCTAAGAAGAGGGAGATAGACGGGCTCTGGATGGGCATCAGGGGCGAGGAGCCGGACGTCCTTATCAACAACGCCGGCGTTTACCCGGTCAGGGACTACACAGAGGTCGACGAGGAGTTCCTGGCGAAGGTCTTCAGCATCAACTTCAACTCTGCATTCTGGATGTGTCAGCACATGGTGAGGGCCCGGCAGGAGCAGGGCGGCGCCATAGTCAACGTCGGCTCGATCGAGGCGGTGATGCCATTCAAGGAGGGGCTCGTCCACTACACGACCTCGAAGGCGGGCGTCATAGCCCTGACCAGGGACCTCGCGAGGGAGTACGGCAAGAGGTTCAGGGTCAACGTCTTAGTGCCGGGCGGGATCATGACGCAGGGGACGAAGAACGTCGCGAAGGACGTCCTCAAGCTCAAGGTCGGCCTCATCGGGGACGCGGTGAAGTTCAACGCCCGGCTCCCGATCGGGAGGTTCGGGAGGCCCGACGAGGTCGCGCTCATGGCGCTCGTCCTCTCCAGCGGTCTCTCGAGCTACGTCAACGGCGCCGTCGTGGCGGTGGACGGCGGGTTCCTCTCGGCCTGACAGGCAGGCGGCGGGCCTCGGGGTCGCGGCGCCCTCCCCGCGCGAACGCCCTCCGCGGCAGGCTGAAGGCAACTGTAGTACCAGATAGGCATTAATAATCCATGCAGGCAGTATGCACTATGGGGAGTGGCAGCAGTTAGTCGCGTTCGCACGATTGATGCCATAAGGGGCGTGGCAGTTCTGATCATGATCCCGTTGCACCTCCTCCTCTTCGGGGGAGGCACGGGGTGGGACCTCAGCGGGGGAGGCACGTTGTCCCCCTTCCCGGTGGACATGGTCCCGCCGCTGGGGACGGGGCTGATACTGTTCTTCTTCATAACAGGCATGGCGCTCGCCGTGACCTCGGTCCAGAGGGGCGGCACGCAGACGGTGGGCAGGTTCGGCAGGGGGGTCGTCAAGAGGTACGGGATGTACATATTCATCGGCGCCGCCATCCAGTTCCTGCTCATATACCTCCTGCAGCCGGCGTTCGGCAACTCCGGGGCTTACCAGGTCCCCATGGACCCGGTCTCGATACTGCAGTACATATTCGGAGGGGAGTTCCTTACGCTCGCGCAGCCGATAATAGGCCTTAGCATAGGCGCAATCATCGCGTTCCCGTTCATCTACAGGCTCTCGTGGAAGTCACTGGCAGCCGCGGCGCTGGTGCTGGCCGTAACTATCTGGGGCGTGCTCTCCCTTGTCAGCGTGCCGGACTTCTTCCTGCTGAACCTCTTCTTCACCGACGCGTTCGCGGTGTTCAAGGGGCTCACGACGATCTTCTTCGGGGCGGCGCTTGGCAAGCTCATGATGGAGGGGAAGGCGCTGGACCGCAGGTACGTCGCGGCGGCCCTTGCGGTCGTCGGGGCGTACGTAGCGGTCCCCTCGCTGCTCAACGGGCAGCCGCTGCACCTCGCCCTGGCGATGTGGAGCTACCCCCATGCCATCGCGTTCATAACGGCGCTGGGCGTGGTCTCGCTGAGCCTCTTCCGGCACTTCGACTCCTCCAACGCCGGCTTCCTGGCGTTCACGGTGCTCGGGCGCTCGTCCTTTGCGGTCTACTTCGGGCACTTCTTCCTCATAATCGCGATATACGCCGCATTCATGATGCTGGGCATCACCGCGTCCGCGGGGATCGTGCTGGCGGAGATGGCGCTGAGCACCTCCCTGATCTGGGGTGCGGCATACTACTTCAGCAAGAGGAGATGGGGGCACCCGAGCACATGGTGAGGGGGCAACTCAAAAGCGTCATATATATGAACATATATCGGTTTGATTTGATAGCGGCGGTTTGACATGGCGTCTGTTCAGGCTCACAGGGTGAAGTACCTCGATGCGTTCAGAGGGATCGCGATATTATTGATGATCCCGTTGCACCTCTTCCTCTTTGGAGGAGGGCTCGGCGGCGGGGGTGGGGGTGGGGGCGGCGGCTGGGGCCAAGTCGTCTACCCGCTGCCGATAGATCTCACGAGGCCTCTCTCGACGGGCATAATCCTCTTCTTCTTCGTCTGCGGCTTTGCGCTCGTGGAGTCGCTCTACAAGAGGGAGGGCAAGCAGAGCCTCCTCCAGATGGAGAAGCATGTCGTGATAAGGTACGGGCTGTACATGCTGATAGGCGTCGTGGCAGAGCTCCTGCTGACGTTGTATTCGAGGGGCATCACCGACATTGCAAACCAGCTGCAGAGGATATTCGGGATGGCGTCACTGAGCCTCTCCCAGCCGATAATCGGGCTGGCCCTGGCGGCCATGATAG
>Ga0302251_1000551_pt1 | contig 32870 bp, 29 predicted proteins | sample AAG_RA_Gln_MG_FD_193534 | JGI IMG/M metagenome (GOLD analysis project Ga0302251, IMG submission 193534) | Enriched activated sludge microbial communities from anaerobic digester in WTTP, New Holstein, Wisconsin, United States - AAG_RA_Gln | ecosystem: Engineered > Bioreactor > Anaerobic >... | reverse complement strand
ATATGCCCCCCTGCGCAGGCAGATAAGGGCTTTCGATGCGGAAATGACTCCCCCGGAATTTTTTAAAAAGAATAGAGCTGCACGCACTTAAGGAGGCAATGAGAACAGAATTTACTTCAAATTGCAGTGGAACTGCTGATCGACCACAGTGCCGATGAGCAAAAGCCGTGAACCGTATCTCCCTGTCTGCCTGCATCTGCGCCCTGCTCATCATCCTTTCAATGAAAGCCGGCTACGGTGGTGACGGCTCCAATTCAGCATACTGGTAATGGGGAAATGATACGGCCCCAGTTACCTCCGCGGCCCCAGCTGCCTCTGCTCAACAGATAACCGCCGTGAGCCCGACACAGGTCACCGGCGGCACCCTTCTGACCATAAAAGGGAAAGGCTTCGGGGAGAACCGGGTCAACCAGAAGAGCACCGTATCATTTCTTGATTCATCAGGACAGAGCACTTACACCTCGACGTGCCCCTCCTTGTCCTCCACCTCCATAAAAGTGGTGGTCACCCTGAGCACCTTCTCCATAGGCCGGTATGATGTGACCAACAGAGAATACTGCGCCTTTCTCAATTCCCAGGGAAATCTTACGGAAAACAGCTATACCTGGCTGAAGCCTGAGTGCCCCGGAATCACCGGTACGGGTCCCTTTAGCGTGGTGACAGGTTACGAGAACTGGCCGGTGGTGGAAGTGTCATTGTACTGCTGCGTGGCTTACTGCAACTGGATGAGCGAGCAGGAAGGGCTGGCGAAATGCTACGGCGGATATAGCGTCGACGGCTCAGCCCGGTGGGGAGACAATGGAGCAAATTTCAGCAGGACCAACAAGGGCTACCGCCTTCCTACCAATGCGGAATGGGAATATGCCTGCCGGGCAGGCAGCACCAACGATTACTTCTGGGGCGAGAACTACGACCCGAGCATTCCAGGGAGCCCATAGCAGATAAGCAAATACAGCTGGTGGAGCGGCAACAGTGACAGCACCTTCGACATCCGGGACGTGGGACTGCTGCTGCCCAACGCCTTCGGCCTCTATGACATGAACGGAAATGTTTGGTTATGGTGCAAAGACTATGACCAGCCAGTATACAGCGGCAGTAATGAGATCAGTCCCACAGGCCCGCTCGAGCCGATTGAATTTCCCTCACAGGTCTGCCGCTATGGGGACAGCAGCAGCAGCTTTAATCACTGCCGCTCAGCAGCCAGGGCCGGCAACCTCCCCGGCGGGGGCGCCGCGATAGAATTCCGCACGGTCCGGACCAGGTAGCCCAACCCCAGGTCCAGCCTGCCCTGCTCCCTGCCGTGTCTTTCCGGCTTCCCTAATGATACTCCATTATGAGACCCTGGATGGAATCATATTGCGGGTAGTTTTCGCTGCGCATAATGTATTTATGACTGTCGCCGCGGCAGAAGACGGTATACACTTCAGGATTCTGTCTGACCACATAGCTTCCGGAATAGGTATCGCATCCCGTACCTGGACAGGTGGGAATAACCTTTAGATAATCGGGCGTCACATAAGAGAGAGCCGGAGGGTAGAGCCCCTTGCTGTCAGAGGAGTACATCTCCAGGGCAGTTCCAATATTTTTAAGGTTGCTCATGCACGCGGTGAGTTGTCCTGAGCTTCTGGCCCTGAGAAAGTTGGGTATGATTAGCATTATAAGAAGCGCAATTACTATGGCACCGCCCAGGCCTATGCAGCCAGTTTTTCTTAGTATATAGGAGTTTTTGAAGATTAAGGCCAGGAAAAACACTAAAAAGGAATAGGCAACAAACAGGGCCATCCCGATAAATCCTGCCGGGAGGAGCCAGACAAGACTGTAAGATCCAGAAAAATTTGTTATCCAACCCAGAAAAGATACAAGAAAAAACGCAAAAACATAGTATAACGGTTCTTTGGGATAGGGCATGAAGAACCGGGGCGGCGGCGGAGAAGCCGGGGAAACCTGATAAGGGGAAGGGATGGCTATAACGGCTGTTCCATTGTCCTTCATTTCTTTCAGGTAGGCTTTCATCTCCCTGGCAGAAGAGAAGCGGGCCCCGGGATCCTTCTGCAGACATTTCAGGATGAGGTTTGCCATCCAGAAGGGGATCTTTTCGTTGAATTCCGTGGCTGAAGGGAAGTTAAAGGAGAACTGCGTCACATCCTCTGCGGTAAGAAGGTAGTAAATGGTGGCGCCCAGCGAGTAGATGTCGCTGCGGGGATCGGTCTGCCCCTGACCATACTGCTCTGGGGCGGAAAAACCGGGTGTCCCCATCACAAAGGTATCACGATTCTTCCCCGGAGTAAAATGTCGCGCTATGCCGAAGTCAATGAGCCTGATCATCCCCTGAGGCGTCACCATGATGTTTGAGGGCTTCAGATCTCTGAAGATGACAGGGGGATCCCGGCGATGAAGGTAGTCCAGGATATCCAGTAACTGCTCGACGAGAGGGAGAAGCTCTTCCAACGTATAGGGCGCCTGGCGCCTGGCGAAGGCCGCCTGGAGAGTCTCTCCCTTCACGAACTCCATCACTATGTAGTGACTTCCCTCAACGTCGAAAAAATCTGTGACTGCCGGGAGCCCCTCATGGGAGAGGGCGTGCAGAAGCTCCGCCTCCTTGTGAAAAAGGGCACGTGCCTCTTCTTTTTCCTTTTCATCCGGGAAGTCTTCCCTCATCTCCTTGAGAGCCCGCATAGTAAGGGGACTTTCCATGTCCTCCACCAGGTACACCGTGCTCATGGCGCCCTCGCCGAGCACTTTCCTGATACAGTATCTGTCCTTTAGCATACTTCCCTGGGAAAGAGGATTCATTTTCGTTCCGCTCCTTATGCTGCTGCTGGTTGTTCCTTTTCATAGGAAAGAAAAGTGACGGTAAAATCCCCCGACACGATTTAAGAGTAATACTATAATAGTATTCTCTCCACACATCCGGAATGCCTGTGCGGTATTCTCTCTACACTGCCGTCTTTATTGCCATCCTGCTGTTTCGCATCATGGAGATGAATACTGCTGTTGAATTTGGGCACAGAACTCACATCGGCCCCTCTTTCAATGAATATCCGTGCACGTTTCTTCGATTTGCATCTATTCCTGCCTCTAAAAACAGACGTGAACACTCGATTGAAGGAGCGGATTGGTGAGCCCTTCATCGATGATGGGCCGAGGGAGCTCCAATGCCTCGGCTGCAGAGATCTTGTCCCAGTCTGTTGTCATCAGGATCTATTCGTTGAAGAATATCATAACCTGAGAGCACTGGAAGGTACTGAGGGCTCCGAGCCTTTTTGCCGCCCGGAACAGTGATGTCGGAAAATGAAGAAAGCAGAAAGATCTCAGATTAATGAGACAAAGATATAAGAACGTAAGAAAATAGAGGAATCAACAGGTAAAAAAAAGAAGAGGGAAAAGCATCATAATTAGCCTCAATGCCTGAGCGGAGGCTCAAAAGCCAATGAAACTGATCAAGACGTCGTATTATAAAGACTGCTTCCGTGTCTGCGCAGGAGTATATGTACAGGTTATGACAACAGAAAGCCAGATCATCAATGAATCAGAACTTACTTAGATATCAGGCAATGTTCACCACCTTCATCCCATGATGGATTAATCTCAAGAGAAAATTGCAGCAGCAAGAACAGGGGTATCAGATATGCCAGTATTGACATTGTTACACTCAAGAGACAACGCCTGCGGAAAGAAACCGACACACAGGTTTTTCAAAGGGATAGCTGTTGTCACCGTTATTCTTATCCTTTGCACACTGAATTCCGGTCAGGAAGCTTTCCCATCAACCTCCCTGTCGCCATCCCTCTCCCCGTCGCCTTCCCCGTCGCCTTCCCCGTCGCCTTCTCCGTCGCCTTCCCCGTCGCCTTCCCCGTTGCCATCCCTGTCGCCATCGCCATCATTCTCCCCGTCGCCATCGCCATCATTTTCCTCGTCATCCTCTCACAGGAGTATTCCCCTCACATCCTGCAGCACAGAATCCTGGATGAATGTATATCTCAGAGGAACGAAGATCGGCATTGCCCATATAACGACAATCGCAGGGCCTGCAGAATTCGAGGGACGGAAAGTTGCCAGATATGAGAGTAACAACGAGGTTAAAGTAAAGCGCGGCGGCAGGGAAGTCGTCGTTATGGAAGGCAATACTATGTATTCCGATGCAGAAACCAACGCTCCAATTGCCAACATCAAAAGATCAAGCACTGCCAGAGGAGGGCAGATGCTGCTTGAGCAGAGATTCGAGGGAGATCAGGTTCACCAGACACTGAAAATAGTGGACATGGAAAACAAGCCTGTCGGAAACGAGCAGCGATCCTCATTCACGAGGAAGAGCCATCCCAACTCCAGTCATCAGGCCAGGAAAGAGCTCAGGGACGCAGGCTATCGGATAGGCGATAAACGGGAATTCACGGATTTCAGCCTTATAAGAGGAAAAGACTGCTCAGGGACGCTGGAAGTTAAGGCCAGCAAACTGATCGAAAGCAGGGAAAAGTCCATTGAAGTGGTGGTGCTTGAGGAAGCACAGAAAGATGATGCAGGGACACATACTACTGAATACTGGATCATTCCATCAACTGATTCGTACGTACAGATCGCCTACATGGAGATAGGTCTGCGAATGGAGCTCACAACGAGGGAAGATGCCTGCTCTGTTGACAGGATTGAAGACTCAATCACCGCATACAGCGCATCTGTCAGGCCACCGATACCTCATGCCGACGAGCTGACAGAGCTCCACCTTCTGGTGAAAACCTCCGGAAAAGGATCCCGGGTTATCATCGCCCGTGATGATCGCCAGCAGATTGAGGAACAGCCGGGAGGTGAGCAGCTCCTCAAGATACGCAGAGTGGACACAGCGCCACTCTGCAGAATCCAGCTTCCCCTGTCGGTTCCGGCAGATGTCCGTCCCTGCCTGGAGCCCTCGATATTGATTCAGTCGGACGACGAGACCATTATCCGGACGGCGCGTGATATAGTGGGAGATGAAAGAAAAGCGCTCTCTGCAGTTGAAAAGCTCTGTAAATGGGTGAAGAACAATGTGCGCTACAGCCTTGATGAGGCAGTCTATGGCTCAGCGAAGGAGACGCTCCGCTCGCGCAAGGGAGATTGCACTGAATATTCGCTCCTCTTTGCAGCGCTTGCCAGGGCAGCTGGTATTCCTGCAAGACTCTGCGTAGGCCTCTGTTACGATGGCTGCAGTGCTTACGGGTGGCATCAGTGGAATGAAGTCTATATCGATGGGAAATGGCTGCCTTCAGACTCTGTTTCCGGAACTGTCGGAATTGGATGCGAATATATCAAGCTCACAGACCTGACCGGCAAAGACTATCAGGAGATAAGAGACCGCATGATAAACATCATGAAGCCCTTTGAACTGGAACCGGTCGCATGCAGGATTGGCACCAGGTCGCTGGATATTAGGGAAGAAGCAGCCAGAAAATCACATTTTGCAGAGAATGCCTATATCGATGCGCAGAGAGGGCTTCTGGTGCAAGCCCCGGAAGACAGATGGAGCCTGCATCCTCCGGGAGAGAGAGGGGGACTGTTTTTACTGACACTTGAGACGAACGAAGCCTCTTCGAAGGAACAGGGCGATGACCCGGACACCGGGAAGTCTCACGTGGTAGCGATGATCCCTGAAAGTGTGAAAGAAGGTGTCACGCTTGATGAATATACAGAAGCATTATATCGCACCATGCCCGGCCTGACAAAGAGCTTCAGCCTGAGCCGTAGAGAGCCTGCCACAGTAGCGGGTCATAATGCCATTATTGCCGACTGCAGGGCAGATTTCGGTGAGGGGATTCTCGACGTGAGATTCGTCACTTTCCATCATGGAAAGGAGATGCTCAACCTCGTTTTTTATCTGCCTGAAGGCACGATTGAGAATGGAGGTTCTGATTATGAAGAGATAATCAAGAGTATCAGCTTCTTTGATGAATCAGACATGTTAAAGCAATTGTCAGAGCAAGATCCTGCACAGAGAAGGATTGCAGTAATCGCGCTCGGGATGCTTGGCTCCCAGAAAGCCGTAGATCCCCTGTTGAAGATGCTGACCGGTGAATTGCAGGACAAGCGAAGACCCGGGCAAGTGGAAGAGGAAAAGGTGCCGGTGAAGGATATTGTTGAGGCCCTTGGAGCTGTCGGTGATCTCCGCTCTCTGGAAATTTTCGAATCCATGGCCCGAAGTGCCGATCCGTCCAGAAGAGAGGCCTCGGCTGCAGGCCTCGCAGGATTGAAATCTCTGAAAGCTGCCGGATTGCTGACCGTGCTTGCAGGTGACAGTGAGAGCAAAGTGGAGTCAGCCGCGCTCAGACAGTGCGGCAATGCAGATCCGGAGCTGATGGCAGAGGCCATATCTAAGCTGGTCACATCTGATAATCAGGGATTCAGGCACCGGGCCGCATTGATCGCAGGGAACATAAAGGGCGGCAAAGCACGGGAAATACTGTGCCAGCTTCTATGTGACTCGTCGTCTGAAGTGCGGGAGGCTGCATCTGCGGCTCTTATCGGGATGTCAGATGATACTGCCACAGACTCCCTTATAAAAGCGCTTCAGGATCCCGTCCCGGAGATACGCGCCAATGCAGCAAAAGCTCTTACAGGAAAAAAGGGAGTTAAGAAAGGGAAAAAAGAGCTCGATGCACTTTTCAAGGCGCTTTCAGATCCTGACGGGGAGACTGCGTGCAACGCTGCCGATGCGCTGGCCGTGCAGGGGATCGAAGGCTCCCTGGGATCTGCGGCGAAACTGATGAATCGCTCAGATCGCCTGTGCCGGATGCACGCCGTAAAAATACTGGGGAATCTCGAAGCGCCCCAGACAGAGCCCTGCCTCATCCAGGCTTTGAAGGATCGGGAAGCGTGTGTCAGGATCGCCGCAGTCAATGCCCTGGGAAAGCATGATGGCGCGCCTGCCCTGGCGGCGCTTGAGGAAGTTCTTTCAACAGATACGATTCGGGATGTTCTCAAAGCCACAGCAGCAGTGCTGAAAGAAAAGAATTACAGGCAGGCAGCCGAGATTCTGAAGGCACGGGCAGGAAAGGAAGATGCCGAAGAGCGGGCACAGCTTACCGGCGCGCTGGTAGAGTTGCTCAATCCTGGCAGCGATGATATTCTATCAGTGTTCACGCTGGATGCCTCTCCACAGGTCCGCCTGTCCCTGGTCAGGAGTCTTGGCGAACTGGAGAAACCAGGCGATGGCGTGATGAAATCTCTCATGCGCCTGGCCCGGGACAGTGAGCCGGGCATACAGTGTGAAGCCCTGCGCGCCATCAGGTATTACGGAATAGGACAGAATGCCGATCTGGCACATCTGGTAAAATCATTGAATATCGATGGCTCTCCTGAGGCCGCCAGGCTGAAGAATCGTTGCCTCGCAACGTGGCAGCAGCCTGAAGCCGTCACTGCATTAATGGAATTATTGACAGAAGGCGGGGAAGAAGAATGGGAAGATGTGGCTGACTCGCTGCTCAGTCTTGAGAAAGAGCAGGTTCTTCCAGAATTCCTTGGCCGCGTGAAGAAGGCTTCACTTCAAGAGCTCAGGGGTCTGTGCTACTTTGCGCGGATGATGAAACTGACAGGCGCGGATCTCCGTCGATGGCTCTCTGACAATGATCCGAGAATCAGGGCCGTGGCGCTGGATTATCTCGGTTTCCTTGCATATGACCTGCTCGAAGAGAGCAGTCCCAGCACGGTAAGCTTCCTGAAGGCATTTGTGGCAGACATCAAAGCCTCGCTGTCAGATAATGATGAGACAGCGAGGGCGATGGCAGTCTATGCGTGGGGGATGCTGCAGGGAGACGGCGGGCTGCCTGAGCTTCAGAGCGCCCTGAAGGACGAGAGCCCTGAAGTGCGCAGGGCAGCCTGGATCTGCCTGGCCTCGTGTATGACAAAAAAACCTGGAAAGATGCATCATTGGGCGCTGACAGAGGAGCATCCTGATGTCCGGCAGGCAGCAGAACAGGCATTCAGGAGGCAGTATGCCGCCCTTCAGGAACGGGCCTTTACGCTCGCCGCTTCAGGAGACTGCCGGAGCGCCTGTGATATGCTGACTGAATCGTTGCAGACGACTCCAGGGGATTCGTGTATTCGATGCACTCTGGCACAGATGAAAGCCCATCTCGGCAGCAACCGTGAGGCCTGCAGCCTCGTGTCGGAGCTTCTGAAGCCGCAGCCCGGGGAAAAGAAGACGACTACACCTCTCAACGCTGAGTTTCCCCAGGAATGGACAGTTGCACAGACAAGATCCCTGTTCAAGCTCAGATCTCAGTCCATCTACGATACTTTTGCCACTCCAGAAAGCCTGTATGTCGTCACTGATGACTACGTGGCACACTGTGACACTAAAAGCGGCGCATGGAAACGCTCCCGCCGCTATCCGAGCTTCTTTCAGGCCCATACCCGGCCTGTATGCTCTTGCGCCTGCCTGGATGGAGTTTTGAGCCTGAGAACCGATTATGATGATGAAGCCCTCTGGCGCTGCCATTTGAATGAAGATGGATGGCAGAGCGTGATCAGCCAGTATGATTCTTTCAATGAGCCCGACGGAGATGAGATGACCTGGATAAGGCCTTATAAGGGCGGTATCCTTGCAGGAATGGATACAGTAAGACTCTACAGCCCGGAAAAGAGGCAATGGCGAATCTTTGAGGAAACGCGCAACAGAGTCGGGGATTCAGCTCCCCTGCTGAAAGGCGATACACTGTGGTGTTATCATCACGAAGCTGGACTTTCATGCGTTGACCTTGCTACCGGCCGAGTGACATCACACAGTGAGGTCGGACAATTCCCGTCGGAGACTCGCTGTTTATTTGCCGAGGCCGGAGGGGTCCCCTGTGCAATCTTTACAGATGCTGAAAAGAGCCTGACCGATGATGATCTGCTCTTCTCCAGAATCTCCCGGAGAGATGCCGGTTTTGCCGAATCCCCTGCATCCGGTTCATTCTCAAAGCTCATGTGTTACGATGGAAAAGGAGACTGCTGGAAAGAAGCAGGCAGAGTGAGGCTTCCTGATGGAGCCAGCATAAGCTGCCTGGCCGGCGAAGATAAGGGTAAGATACTGTGGGCTGTCATCCAGCCTTACAACCTCGTCATGAGCATTGATATAGAAAACCGTGTGTGCAGAACCTGTCTCCCCTGCCTCCCTTTTCATGAGAAAGCAAAAGACAACAGGATCAAAGCGATCTCTGTTTCCGGAAACAAGGTTTATATAGTATGCGGCAACGAGCTGTTTGAAATGCCCAGATGAAAATAGCCACTTCGACCTGTTCCTGATAGAGACCGGTGACACGATGGATGAGACAATGATTATTGCTCCGGATTGCTGGCGGAAATACCTGTAGGCACGACTGCATCAGGTGGAAAGCAGTTTATACTCGACAACGAAGTAATGATCGCCGGCAGAAGAAGCCCTGCGGGATGCTCTTCTTCTGTGTTATGATAATGAGAAGTATCCCTTAAGCAAGAGGTGTACTATCTCTCATGAGTGAATAAAGAAGAGGGGTGGGGATGGAAGAGACAGGGAGAGAGAATCCTTTGAAACAGGATATTGGGTACAGGGAACGGAGTACTGGATCAAGGATAAAAGCGAATGTCCGCAGAAAAGCCATTGACAATGATTCATTGGCATTGGGTTTAGATGCACAATCATTGCTGAATGCTGCTGATGCCTGGATGTATCTCATTTCTCTGCATTACAGCAGCCCTATCATAGTCTTCCACAACCTGATAAAGCGATTTGTTTTCGGGCTGTCGTACGCACCCTGTCATTCGGCATCTACACAACTCGCTATACCGCGCCCGGCAGGTTCTGCGGGAGCGTGGGACTGTGCCGCCACTGCAGACTGTCAAATGACTGCGTCTCTGCCGACGTCCAGATCATGGTAGACAGCCCATGAGGCCAGCTGCTTCTGATAGGACGTAATGACCCAGTTCCCCGTGAAAGGGCCTGATGCCGCAGACAGGAAGGTCTCTTCTTCGGAAATCGAATCTTCCTGAGGAAAAAGAACTGTCTGATTCTCATTAGAAATATGTCCCTTTTCTCCATTTCTATCTATAAATCTGTATGGCTTCTCTGCGTTTTCACATTCCACCTGACAATAATTTGACAGCTCTTCGCGGTTAATTCTATAGGGACTTCCCTTTCCCAGGCGGACAAGCTCAAGAAAACATGTCAGTGCTCCCAGTGAAGCATCTTTTCCTTCCTCAACAGGCATCGTCTTGATCAGAAAGTATGAGTGGAATTCATCAACGATACAGTGCATGGATGGCGAAAATACAGTCTATATAGTGTATACTATTTGTATAATACCATTCCTGCATTGTGTATTTTTATCGTAATCCCCTTTATACTGTGCATGAAATGCAAGAAACAGATGAATGCCGTACTTTTCTGAAAGTCATCGAAAAAAGGATCAGACGCGCCCGCTAGAAGCGGAGGCTCACCATTGAACAACTGTGGAAGCGCTCCGCATTGTCGCATCAGGTGCATCACCTTATGAAATCACACAGATACTTCAGAGCCGCGAAGAGAATGTCGATCTGTCGGGAGGGATGGCTACTACAATCGATGATAGGAGGCGAGGGACTTCGCAAATCCAGGATTGCGGTAGTGCGTTCACGCACCCTCTCCCGCAGAGTGCCACCGGGATCATATGGCGATGGCCTGAATCGCCTCTTCGGCATCATTCTCTCACTCGTCAATGCCAGAGATGGACTGCTGCTCATTGACGAAGTGGAGAATGGGATGCATTATTCTGTTCAGCTTGAACTCTGGCGTGCCATATTCCAGCTTTCAAAGAGACTTGACCTTCAGGTCTTTGCCACTTCCCACAGCTGGGACTCTTTCGTAGCATTCTTCCAAGACTTAAAAGAAGCGTGCTCGATACCCAGATTGAGGTGACGGTGACCAGGAGATCCTATCAGGGAGAGCGGCATACTGAAGTCTCATTTCAGGCTTCATGACATACCTTCTCAGCAGCGACATATGGTCGAAGCTCTTGTGTATACTGCCATTCTTATACTCGTTGTAAGCAGAGTTCTTCTTTTTATGCTGAGGAAACGCTTTGGCGTACCGATCTCCAGAACACCTGAACGAAGATGGACCCGGATATTCCAGAATGCCGCGATTGAGATACTCAGACTGCTTACATCTGGCAGTCAAGTCACTAAGTAGTGAGAAAACCTTGAAAAGTTTCTTGTTCATGAGTTCCTGGAGCCTAATCGTAACAGGACTTTGAGGCTAAATTATGATCAGACTTGACCGAACACTAATGAACCGAACACCAATGCCAGTTCTTGAGCTTAACAATGAGTATTGTTAGCCTTTCATCATTCACCAATTCTTAACCGGTTCAGACATATGAGCAAAGCAGGGCTCCTTCCCTCAGACGAGGTTATGCTGTCATTGTAATCATCGGTACGCTATAAACCCATCAGACTCCCCAGAAGTAGACTGTTCCCCTTGTAATCTAAATCCGGATGTGCGTATGGCAGGACACTTGCAATCGGTATAAGGCCAATACAAAATATTTAACAAAATACAAACATTTTATTAATATTTCTTTGTTATAATAATTAAAAATATATTGGAGGGATTATCATGTCAGATTCTATCAATGGTTCTTATGGAATGCAGCAATACAGGGATTATATGGGAAGATCCAATATGGGTGATAATATGATGAAGGTAGTTTTTGAGCAGGGCGGCAAAATGGTCGAAGGCTTTATGAATGCTGGCGGTCAGGTTGTAGATGCAGCTGGCAAAGTAGTTGAGGGTGTTACTAAAATATTTGATCCTAAAACAAATGAGCCTATAGAACAAAACAAAGGCTCGGAAAATAAATCTTCACCGCAAGCTGCTCCTTCACCCCAGGGAGCAAAATCTGATGGTTTTGAGCAGAGTGATGAATTAAAAGAAGAAGCAGGAAAATAGTCGTATTCAATGTTTTTATTAAAACAGAAAGGCGAATAATTTTAAAATCTCGGAAAATCAGGCATAGTTCCTCGCTGCGAGAGCTGCTTTTCGCTATGATCGCAATGGAGGCAGGAATCCAGCCCCCCTGTCATCAGAATCGGGGAAGAGATGTCGAAGAGGAAGAAAGTCGATTTCAAAGCGGTGCGCCGCGCCCACATGCAGCAAGACGCAGACGATACCGCCCATTATCTGGACACGCTGACCGGAGCCGTGATTACAGCGTCCCGAACCAACCCGGACTACAGCCTGGAAGTGAAAGGTGTTTCCCTCGTGATTGGAAGTCCGGGATTGGGATAAAGCATATCGTTGAGGAGATTCAAAGAGGACCTCTCTACTCAATATTTCCAGCCATTCTATCTGTGGAATACCCGTACATCCACTGTGGGATTTCTTCACAGCCTTTGCCGCATCTTCCAGATTCAGCCTTATCATTACATCGCCGATATGTTTGATGTGGTAAGTGAATATCTCGGCAGTCTCGAGGAGAACACGGGGAAATATCTGCTGCTCATTTTTTATGATTTCGATAACCTCTCCAGAGAAATTCTCGAGAACATCCGGCTGCTGATGAACTATCAGATGGATTCCGAGGAGCGATTCTCCCTGGTTATGAGCGGCACGGAAAAACTTCAGACTCTCCTGAGAGAGTATGCGCATACCGCCCTTCCGGCAGAGGATTGTATATTGTCATCTGTTACGCCCCTTCTCTGATACAGAGCTCCGCGCTCATTAGTAGTATAAAAAGGCCGTGTCAAAGAAAAACTCTGGCACGGCTTTCTTCTTGTTTCATCTCTTTTATGAATAACTTGCCAGAGGATGGGACCCAGAAAAAAGCCTCATCCCAGTAAATTTACCAGGACAGTTAAGTGGGATTCTTCTGATAAAGATAGCTGGGACGGGGCACTCACAAACCGGTTTTATTTCATCAAAAACACAGGAAGCATCTCTTATGCTTCAGCGTGGAAAGCTGAAGCAGTCAACACACTCAAGCTCTGCAACGCCGCTGAGGACGATCTGTGCCGATTATCTTCTTTCACATTTTGGCCTGAAGACAGAAACGGCAAGATGGATGCTGCTGGAAAGAAAAAAATGAACCATATAAATTCCTTGGATGAATAAGAAGACCTATCATCAATAGAGTGATACTCCAGGGAGATGCGGCTTGGCAGATTGTGACTTGCTTGAAAGCAGTCAAAGCCGGTATCTTCGTTATTTCAGCCCATGATCTCACAGGGTGGCAACTATTCGTATTCGGATCAGCTGCCGATATTTGATTTAAACATGGTGTAAGTCATGCTTCTGAATATAACTCGATTATGCACTGAATATCTGCCGGATCTCATCTTTCAAGAATCGCATATCCAGGGGCAGGGGTATGATGCGGGGAAACATTCCTTCTTCTGCCGGACTGAGGTCACCTGAGATAAGTATAATCGGGATCTTCATGGTATCAATGTTCATCTTCAAAACGCTTCGAAATTTTATGGCATCACAGTCGGTCAGTCGATTATATATAATAATTAGATCTGGCTTCTGGGAATGAATCGTGTTGAGGGCTTCTCTGGTGTTTTCAGCCACTTCGGCATGGTACTCTTCTCCGGCAAGCATCTCTTTGAGGGCCTGAGCGCGTTCGCCATCATCGCTCGCGATAAGGATGATCTTTTTTGCCATATGAGATTCTGAAGAAGGTGTTCCTTTTTCCAGACTGAAAGCAAAGCATGATCCCTTTCCGGGTGTGCTTTCAAGGAAGACTTCCGAACTGTGACCCTGCAGAATGTTCTTTACGATATAGAGGCCAAGTCCTGTTCCTTTGCATGTCCCCCTGCCTTGCACAAATTTCTGAAAGATCTTTCCCTGTTCTGATTCAGGAATGCCCTTTCCAGTATCGGAGACCTTTATCAAGATGCGAGTTTCATGAAGAGAGGCGGAAACAGTTATTGTTCCTCCCGGCGGCGTAAAACGGAAAGCGTTGCTTAACAGGTTATAGAAAACCTCTCTTATTTTTTCTCTATCTGCCCAGACCCTGGCATTTTCAGGGCAATCACAGGTAAAAGAGATACCGCCTATTATTGCCAGAGCATTGAATGTCGAGTGGATCTCATGAATCAGTTCCGATATGGAGAAATCTTCAAAGGAATAGCTCATCTGACCGGTCTCTATTCTAGAGGCATTGACTATATTGTTAATCATGGTAAGCAATATGCTACCTGAATAACGTATCATTTCTATATATCCCTGTTTTTCTTCTGAAACCTGTCCCATCCTCGGATCGGCAACCAGTCTTAGATAACCCATCATAGACGTGAGAGGGCTCTTCATGTCATGGGTAAGGGTGGAAAGAAAATCCTCTCTGAGCCTCTGAAGCTCCTCTTCCACGCGCTTTCGATCGCTGATATCACGCAATATCCACATTACAGCCAACTCCCCTTTGAATCTGATCGTTCCGGCTGATACTCCAATATCCTTCAATGCGCCATCACTGCAATAGAGCTTGATTTCAAAGGGGGCAGGCACATGCCTGTCAAGAAACTTTTCATTGATGATCTTTTCAATTTCAGCATCATTTTCCGCTACGACGATATCCTTCAGGGATCGGCCAAGAATCTGCTCCTGGGTGTAACCTGAAATATCTTTCATACTTCTATTGGCAAAAGTAATGAATCCGCCCTTCATTATTATAATCCCGTCTTTTGCCTGCTCTACAAGCGTTGAATACCGGGCTTCCGATTCCCTGAGCTCTTTTTCGGCGGATTTCCTGCTTGCATGTGATTTGGCAAGATACCATGTAATAAGCGCGAGGGGTATTATTAAAATAATGTCAAAAACAGCAATAAGTCTGAACAATCTCCTGGAGGGAAGAGCTAATATGTCTGGGGAAATATACGATACGATCTTCCAGAAATAGCCTGTGTCATCAGGCTTAGCATTGCCGGATTTATCACTGTGGCCCATCATGGCGCCCAACCTCCCGGCCTCCTTCCAGGGAAACACCGTTCTAAAGGTAAACATACCTTTCGCATCGATAAATTGTCCTGAATCATTTTTCGTAATGCGGGCCCATTCCAAAGGAAACGCACTCCTGAAAGAGTTGTTGTCTTTTTCACTTTCTCCGTGGGCGAGATTGCTCTCAGATATTGAATCGTTCATGCAGATTCCTTCAGAATCGATAAGCATCATGCGGCTTTCCGCATTCACTGATAATTTATCAAAATGCTGAAATATATGGTCAGCTGGACATTTGACAATCAGCATCCCCAGATTCACACTATTGTCTGAAAATAGAGATTTTCCGATATACAATGCCGCTACTGGCAGCTCCTCCTGAAACATCTTTCCCCCATGCGTCAGATTTAATGGTGAGATAATAATATCTTTGGTTCGCCTTCCTTCAATTCCCTCAAAAATGGCCTCCAACTTCTGCTCCTTCAATTGTCTTCGGGGAACAACTATCAGATCTCCGCGATTGTTAAGTATTCTCAGGACTTCCCGACCTGATTTGTCGAGGAGAGCTAACTCTTCGTAAAAGTGATTCCTCTTCATATGGGTGAGATATTCTTCCTCAAGCTCGCTCCGGTAACGATCTGTCAGATGCTCCAGATTCTCCTTGAAACTCCTTTTCTCAGCAAGCAGAAAAAAGTCTGATATGACAACGTGCAATTCAGAAAGGACCGCTCTCGTGATTCGGCCGATCGTTCTTTCCTCATCCCTTTGGAAAATTGCCCTCGATATGGCATTTTCATTTTCAACGGTCACATAAGTGCTCGCGCATATAATAAAAACAATAGGCAGAAAATAAGAAATGAAGTATTTTACAAGATTCAGGAAATCTGATTCTCGAAGAGCTTCCGGCCTGATGCGTGGATGCTCCTCCTCAGAGATCAGAACAGGTATGCGGTGCTGAGAGTCTTGTTCGGTCATACCTTGTTATAAGGCTTTCTCCATATATTGCAGTGGATTATACCACTGATAAGTCATCCAATTCAATGCCCGGTATTGATATCCCTGCATTAGTCAATGCCGCTGCAGGTGGTGAATCTCAGACTCATAAAAATGAGGAGTTGGCCTGTTAATGATTCTGAAAAATACTAATAGATAGTTATCCAGTCCACAATGTCCTAGCTCTTCAATTGTCCGGCAATTTACACCAGAAGGGAAAATATGATATAGTAAAAGTAAGGAGTCAAGCTCCACAGGCTATTGACGGGACCCTTCTCTCTGAAATCAAACCACAGTATATTTAAATAGAGATTTAAAAGGGCTGGCAAGATACTACATTTTTTAAGCCGGATCCAAATATGGCGGTAATCACGACAACCGGAATTTCCGCCACAACAGATAATCATAAGGCGATAATTCATCGATTGTGACTATTGCAGATCTTATCAAATCTCTATGGTATAAGAAACGTCACTATCGTGTCATCCATGGCGTCATGGCAGTGTTGTATAAAAATTTGTATCTGGCTTCTCCGATGCAGGAAATTAACGCTGTTCTCAGTAGTTGATTAATTATAACAGAATCATGAAGGATGGCGTTTTATGGCAGCCACGTTGAAAAGCTTATGGCTCATGATAATTGCCCTGACAGTTCTTTGTTTTTCTCCGGTGCCGGTCCTGGGACAGGATCAGGGAGATAAAGCCAGTCCAGTGCCGACAATGAGTAATCAGACCCCGGCTCCGGAGCAAACAGCCCCCACTTTATATTTATCCCCCGGAACCGAAGCTTCCGGCTCGCCTGATTCTACTGCACCAACTCAAGTGCCTGAAGTCAAGACTTCAATCTCGCCGGTACCGGACCACACGAAAACTCCGTTGTGGACCGATAAAGGAGGCGCTCCTGTAGTTATCTCCGGAAATACACTGTTCTATCTCTATGCACAGGTTGGTCCCTATACACCGCAGCAACGTGCAGGAGTTGTCTCTGAGAGACTTGAGAGTCTTGTCGGAGATCTTTCCGTCAAGACATCGGAAATTACAGTGCTCAACGACAGGAACAGCTCCAGAATTATTGCAAAGGGGAGGCTTCTTGTCTCTCTTGATGTTGATGATGCGGTACCCGAAAATGAGCCTCTCGAAAATCTCGCCGTGAGCTACAGATCTGTTATCGCCATAGCGGTGGATGAGATGAGGAGGCAGGAGAAACAGAAGAAAAACGAAGTTGAACAGCAAAAACTGCTGCAGGCAGAACAGCGTGACAGGGAGCAGAGACGCAGAGATATGATATACGGCATAATTATTGCCGTCGCTGTAACACTTATTTTGATACTGATTCTCAAACTCCTGAATTGGGGTGCCGGAAAAATGTACTCCAGACTCCGAGAATGGAGCTCATCCCGGATCAAGCCGTTGAAAATCCAGCAGCTTGAAGTTATATCCAGCGAGAAAATTGCGGGAGCCATTCGACTGATTGTTCGGGCACTTCACCTGTTCCTGCTACTCGTCCTGCTTTATGTCTACCTTTCCTTCATTTTGAATGCTTTTCAGGGAACAAGAGGCATCGCCCTTTCCGGGGAAGCATACCTGACAAACATCCTGAAATTCCTGGGAAAATCTCTGGTTTCATATGTTCCCAATTTGTTCTTCATAGCCCTGACCATTGTTATCACTTTCTACATAATCAGATTCACCCGTTTTATTTTTAATGAGATTAAGGAAGGAACAATCAGTATTCCCGGCTTTCACGAGGACTGGTATGATTCTACCAGGAAAATCGTCATCTTCCTCATTATTGCCATGGCGGCGGCTGTGGCTTTTCCCTATATTCCCGGCTATGAATCTCCTGCTTTTAAAGGCATTTCCCTGTTTCTCGGGGTGCTCTTCTCTCTGGGATCGACATCGGCCATAGCAAATATAGTGGCAGGGGTGATTCTTACCTACACTCTATCCTTCAAAATAGGTGACAGGGTGAAAATCGGCGATGCCATGGGCGATGTAGTGGAAAAATCCCTACTGGTGACAAGAGTGCGGACAATAAAAAATGAAGTGATCTCCATCCCAAACGCCATGGTCATCTCACACCAGATCATCAACTTCAGCTCTTCCTGCACTGACGGAGTATGCGGCCCATCAAACCTGATTCTTCACACCACTGTCACGATAGGATATGATGTGCCCTGGAGAACGATTCACGAGCTCCTCATCAGCGCGGCACAGACTACTCAGGGAATTAACTCTGAGCCGGAGCCTTTCGTGCTGCAGAAAAGCCTGGATGATTACTATGTGTGCTATGAGCTTAATGCCTATACCGATAATCCTCATATTATGGCAAAAACCTACTCACTTCTCCATATGAATATCCAGGACAGATTCAACGAAAGAGGAGTGGAGATCATGTCTCCTCACTATAGAGCCCTGAGAGATGGAAGCGAGGTAACCATACCTTCACAATACAGGGCAAAGGAGTATGCGCCACCTCCCTTCAGGGTGGCAACCATAAAGGAAGACACAGAAAAACCAAAGTAATAATCTCAGTAAGTTTTTAGTGTTCTGAAGTCCTCGGTTCTGGAAATGGTGGTAGTTTACCTGTTTTGAGATATTCTACAAGACTGTCATGAAGCACATCAATAGGATTATGGCCACGAATCTTGAGTGTTCGATAAATGCTCATAAGAACCGCCTGCATATCTGCACCTTTCTCACTCTTGTTCTGTCCCGAGTTCTTTCGCATAATCACTGCAGTTACCGGATAGGCATACGCAGATGAAGCCCAGTTACAGATGCCAAGGCAGTCATCTTCCTGCAGGTATGCAGGCGGGGAATCGGCTATTCTATCTTCCTGCCCAGTTCAGGTCCGTCATACTTCAACCTGGGGCGATAGATCCTGTTGTCCCTGCGCTGCTCGAAAAAGTGGGCAATCCATCCCACCACGCGGGCAATGGCAAAGGTTGCCGTGAAAAAATCAAAAGGAAGGGCAAGCATTTTGTACACCACGCCGGAGAAAAAGTCCACATTTGGATAGATGGTGTGCTTTCCCTTTTCATTCAACTTCCTGAGGGTGATGTCGGCAAAATTCTCAGCAAAGGCGATCTCTTTTTCAGCCTCGGGGGAGTTCCGCACGATGGTTTTAGCGAGCCTTTTCAGTATCAAAGCTCGAGGATCCCATGTCTTGTAGACCCTATGCCCGAATCCCATTATTTTTATGCCCCTGTTAATGCGATCCTGCACGTAAGGCTCGATATTCTCCAGTTCCCCCACTTCCCGGAACATCTCCAGAACCCTCTCGTTTGCGCCGCCGTGGAGCGGCCCTGACAGGGCTCCTATTGCTGAGACCATCGATGAATAGATATCAGCCTCGGTGGAGGCCACGACGCGGGCGGTGAAGGTCGAGGCATTGCAGCCATGATCCATGTGAAGCGTCAGGGCGGTATCAAAGATCCTGGCCTCGTCGACATTCGGCGCTTCTCCTGTGAGCATATAGAGCATATTGGCCGCATGTCCAAGATCTGACCGCGGAGAAACAGGTTCCTTCCCAGAACGGATATGGTGAAAAAAGCATACCAGAGTGGGCATCTTGGCAATGATCCTTATGGCCTTGCGCTTCATCGCGGGGGGAGACTTGTCGTCAAGCTCGGAGTCGTGAGCGGCAAGCTCAGCCAGGAATGTCTGGAGCACCCGCATCGGGTGCCCTGTGTGCGGCGTGAGAAGCATCATCCCCTTGAGATGGATGCTGATGGCCCGTTCCTTCGCCAGATCCTCCTTGAATGCGGCGAGCTCGGAGCGGGTGGGAAGCTCTCCATGGAGGAGCAGGTAAGCCGCCCCTTCAAAGGGAAGGTGCTTCACGATGTCCTCAATCGAATAACCGCAGTAGTAAAGCTTTCCCTGCTCCCCGTCAACATAGCTCAATGCTGTGTGGTTCACCAGCACTCCTTCAAGTCCGGGTATGATCTCATTTAACGGGTCAGCTTTCCTTTGGGTTGTCATAGGCTAAACCTCCTTGCATATTTTATGGATTCTCCACCAATAATAGAGAAGTATGCCTCAACGGGCTTCTGCACGTAATGTTTTAACCGTATCAACTACGTACTCAGCAAACTCCTGAGCAGTGGCTCCGGTGTGGTGTCCTGTCACAGAGATTTTCCTCTCCGTGACGGCGCAGATGTCCAGCGCTTTCTCCAGCTCTTCCGCGCGGGCAGTACAGCCGATATGCATGAGCATCAGCACCGCAGCCCTCAGTAGACTGACGGGATTTGCGAACCTGGCCCTGCCTTCCTTTACCATGCGCGGAGCTGACCCATGGATGGCCTCGAACATCGCATATGCACTCCCGATATTTGCGCTCCCAGCCGTACCGACTCCCCCCTGTATCTGCGCAGCTTCATCAGTGATTATGTCGCCGTAGAGGTTCGGAAGCACGAATACCTGGAACTGACTCCTGCGCTCCTCATCAACGAGCTTGGCGGCTATGATATCCACATACCAGTCATCGACCGAAATCTCCGGATAATCTTTCCCCACTTCCCTGCATACGGTGAGGAACTTCCCGTCGGTGGCTTTCAGAACATTAGCCTTGGTGACGATGGTAACTCGTGTCTTACCCTTTTTCCGGGCGTATTCAAAAGCCGCCCTGGCAATTCTTTCAGTGCCTCGAGAAGTGATCACACGAAAATCCATAGCAATATCTTCAGTGACATGAAATCCCCTGCTCCCAAGTATGTAGGAACCTTCCGTATTCTCCCTGAAGAATGTCCAGTCAATGCCCTCCCTGGAAATTCTGACCGGCCTCACGTTTGCAAAGAGGTCAAGTTCCCTTCGGAGGGCGATGTTGGCGCTCTCCATATTGGGCCAGTTGTCGCCCTGCCGGGGCGTAGTGGTAGGGCCTTTTAAAATCACTGAGCATTTTTTTATCTCTACCATCACCTCGTCGGGGACTGTCTTTCTGCTTGCCATCCTGTTTTCTATTGTCAGCCCCTCAATGGCCTTAAGCTCAATTATGCCCTTATCTATTTCATCAGAAAGCAGAAACTCAATCACCATTGAAGCGGCGTCGGAGATAACCGGGCCGATGCCGTCACCTCCTGCGATGCCTATGACTATGCGGTCAAGCTTCGCATAATCAACAAATTCCTGCGGCCCTTCCATGGCTTTCGCCCGCAGTATCTCGCTTTCCACAATAGCCCGGAATTTTTTTACCGCCTCTGTAATAGTCTCTTCGTTCATGCTCCCCCCTTTTTCTTCGTATTTTACCGCAGTATGGCAGCGACGTCCGACGCAAACGTCTGATCCTTTCCTAATGGCGATTCAATGCGCCGGTGCCGTTCTTCATCATTGCTTTCATCCAGTTTATCTTTCCTCCGGCCAGCACGGTCTCGCGATCCCTTTCCGACCCCACGAACTCAACTTCAAACGTGTAATTCTTATGAAGGTTTACTACGGCTATGTCCCCCCCCTGACTTAGTTGCCGGTCAATGGCATCCATCACAAGGATATCAAGTTCTTCAAGAGTGTCGAAGACCAGGGGATTCTTGAACTGCAGCGGAAGAATTCCCGAATTCACCAGGTTGGCACGGTGGATTCTCGCAAAGCTCTTTGCCAGGACGCCTTTTACGCCGAGAAAGAGAGGAACCAGGGCAGCATGCTCCCGGCTTGAGCCCTGCCCGTAATTTTCCCCACCCACCAGAAACCCCCCGCCATACTTCAACGCTCTGGCAGAAAAGCCGCTGTCAATGGAGGTGAAACAGTACCCGGCAAGATGGGGGATGTTGGACCTGTAAGGCAGCAGGCTTGCGTGGGAAGGGACAATGTGATCGGTGGTAATATTGTCTCCCATCTTAAGCAGCACTGTGCCCTGAATAGTATGCGGCAGTGGAGTGTTTACAGGAAAGGGTTTGATATTGGGGCCGCGCAGTATCTCTACCCTGGAAGGTTCGGAGGAAGGCTCGATGATAAGGTTGTCTCGGACGTGGAAGAGGCCGGGAAACTCAACGGCAAGATCGGCTTCACATTGCCTCGGGTCCCGGAGTTCTCCTGCGAGGGCACTCACGGCAGCAGTTTCAGGGCTTACCAGGTATACCATCGCGGTATCGCTGCCGCAGCGCCCCCGGAAATTCCTGTTAAAGGTGCGCAGCGTCACCGCACCGGTCTCCGGCACCTGGCCCATCCCTATGCATGGCCCGCAGGCGGTCTCAAGGATCCTGGCTCCGGCGTCAAGCAGGTCTGCAAGGGCGCCGTTAGAGGCAAGCATAGTAAGAACCTGCCTTGAGCCCGGCGATATGACAAGGCTTACTTCGGGGTGCACGGTCTTTCCTTTCAATATCCGCACTACCCTCATCAGATCGAGATAAGAGCTGTTGGTGCAGCTACCTATCGCTACCTGATGGATTTTCATACCCTGAAGCTCCTGGACCTTTTTTACGTTATCAGGGCTGTGAGGAAGGGCAGTCATTGGCTCGATCTCATCCAGGTTCAGCTCTATTGAGCCCTGATAGACCGCGCCATTGTCCGGCAGCAGTTCTGTCCAGGCATTTTCCCTGCCCTGCATTGACAGAAAGCTCCTGGTGACCTGATCGCTGGGAAAAATTGACGTTGTGGCGCCCAGCTCAGCTCCCATATTTGCAATAGTGGCCCTCTCGGGGACAGAGAGAGCGGCGATACCTTCCCCGGTGTACTCGAGGATTTTCCCTATGCCGCCGCTTACAGTCATCCTTTTCAGCAGATCCAGAATTACATCCTTCGCCGAGACAGAGAACCGGAGCTTTCCCTTCATCGTAATATTGAATATTTCAGGCATGATAAGATAATAGCTCCCTCCGCCCATCGCCAGAGCCACGTCAAGACCTCCTGCACCTATGGCAAGCATTCCGGCTCCCCCGCATGTTGGTGTATGGCTGTCAGAGCCGAGCAGCGTCTCGCCCGGGGTGCTGAAACGCTCCAGGTGCACCTGGTGGCATATGCCGTTTCCGGGCTTTGAGAAATATATGCCATACTTGTCTGCAACAGTCTGGATATATCGGTGATCATCGGCATTCTCATAGCCCTGCTGAAGCATATTGTGATCGACGTATGCGACAGAAAGCCTGGTGTTGACATGGCTTATATTCAGTGCCTCAAACTGCAGATATGCCATCGTTCCGGTAGAATCCTGCGTAAGGGTCTGGTCTATGCGCAGGCCGATTTCCCGGCCTGGGGCCATCACGCCTTCGACCAGGTGAGACGAGATGAGTTTTTCCGCCATGGTAAGAGCCATTTCAATTCCTCCTTTTCATGGAAGCGGCAGGATAAGGAGTCCGCATGTGATATAAACAGAGTAGCGGAGATGGTTCAAGATCTAAAATTCGTATGCGGAAGTTGGATTCAGATAAACGTATTGTAATTCAGGTATTGCACGTATGGCATAAGGAATCAACCTGCCTGCAAATTGTACCAGATTTTACTCATGCTGTCAATCACACGCGACATCCTCAGCACTTGGCTGATTCATTGAAACATGCTATTACTTAGCTTGCCTAGCTAAGCAACATATCGGAAATCTGGACAGCAACAGTGAACTACATATCTGCCAGAGAATCGAGGAGGGAATATCTGGGCATCAGAATATTCTGCTGGATCAACAGGACGGACCTGTAAAGAGAATGGAGCTGAAAATTGCCGGAGCTGCGTCTGCTGTCGCTCTGCTGTTCATGATTCTCATCTACTCGATGTGCCTCAACCCGGAGCTGATGGTAAGAATCTCAGGCATATACCCGGGAGACAACAACCCTGGCAACGGCTTCACAATGCTCTATGGATATTCTGACGCTCCCCGCCTCTCCTTTTAACACTCTCATACTATTGCTCAAAAAGCCCCTGGACTGCGTCGTATTCGGGCATGTTGGACGGGAGCATCCGCTGATTGCATTATAGGCTGTATTAATCATTTTATGCACCATCCTTTCAAATGTTCGTCATATTCAGCATATAAGGAGGCGCTTAAAAAGTGCTGACAGGGGAACAAAAAACTGTCCGGATGTAAAAATTTCAGTCTCAGTGCCGGATTCTGCTTGTTATCGTTTCCCATATCTCAATCGCCGTCAGCGTGGGAGACAGGCATCCTTATGCTCCCACTCTCATAAGAGCCTCAAGCGTCAAGTAAGATTATCCCGACAGAATTACTGAGATCGCTGTGAACGCTAGATATATACCTTTGACAGCTTATCAACTGTCGGAGCAATTTTCCACGCCATATAAGCGCCTGCTATGCTCCCTACGATACCGAATGCCGCTTTTGAGCATATATACCAGTCCGGATAGAATTTGTGCCATACAAACGGCGCGAGCACATAATACATATATACATACGCAATGCCTGCCCTCGCCATGGCAATGAGGATGGCAATGTACAGCCGCCTGAAGGCGCATCCGGATGCCAGAAAGATCAGCTCCACCGCCAATCCGCACATCAGATAGTACGGCCACCATACCGGGTTCAGCCCTCTTCCAGTCAGCTGCCCGAGCAATCCATGCCCTGCAATCAGAAGTGTTGCCATTCCAGCCTTTGGAACAAGCTGCAGGCCAATCAGAAGCACAGCAGTATATGGAATGGAAAAAACAAGCGCATCTATCCCGGGAACCTTGCTGAGGCTGATGCTCCATGGAGTCACGCTGACATACATCAGGCAGATCAGAAAGGCTCCTGTCGTGAGCTCCAAGGTCGTGAAAGAGAGCCTGATCCTCCTTCTGAAACAGATAAAAATGAAGCCTGCCGACAGGATCAGCAGCAGAGAACCGAGGTAGCGTTCAGCAGCATTCATCTTCCTTACTTTCACCCCCTGAAATGCAGCGACATAATGAGAAAACCTGCAAACACCGCAGCCAGGATCAATGCGACAACCTTGTCACAGGACGACATGGTAATCTTTCCGGCGTTATTGCGACGGCCCGAATAGGCGCGGATCTCGGCGGCAAGGGCAAGCTGCCGCGCTTTTCTCAGCGACACGGCTATCATGGGGATGAGCATCAATCTGAACGCTCTCGATGCCGACCTGAATCCCGAGATCCTCATCCCGCGCAGCTTCTGCGCCAGAAGCAGGTTTTTTGACTGTGCGAGAAGCTCCGGAAGAAATCTTATGGAGACAACCATCACAAAGGCCAGATTTCCGGGAAGACGCAGCGCCTCAAAGGCAAGGATGAGCCTGGAGGAGTGCGTCGTGGCGACAATGAAGAGACCTGCATTCATCACTGCAACTACTCTGAAGGACTGAATCATGCCGTATTCAAGACCCTCTCTGTAAACAGTCAGCCCGGGAACAATCGAAAAAAGCGGTGTCCTGGGCTCCAGCGCGTAGAAAAAACCCTGCGAGAACACATCGCTCAGAACGGCCATCCCGCAGATAACAGCATACCATTTCACATATCCGGCCGGAGGCCGGACGAATATCCACGGGATCAGAGTGGAGACAAGCAGCCCGGCCAGAAGAAACGGCTTATTGACAGCAATTACAAGCACCGCCACCATCATGCTGTAGAGTATTTTCAGCCGGGGATCTATCCGGCCGGCATCACAGATGGCAGAAAAAGTCTCGCTCATCGGAAGTTCTTCCCTCCTTCAGATAGATCACGCGATCTGCATAGGCATCTACCGCCTCATGGTGATGTGTGCTGAATATCACCGTCAGATTGTTTTTACGTGACTTGCAGGCAACGATATCCATGAGCGAGAGCCACGATTCCTGATCGAGGCCGCTTGTCGGCTCATCAAAGAGCAGAATCTCGGGATTCATGGCAAGAGTCGAAACCACTGCAAGCCTCTGTCTCTCGCCTCTGGACAGAGAAAAAGGGTGGCTTGCCGAGTACTTTCTGAGGCCGACCTCTGCCAGATAATAATCCGGATCGATATGGAGGCCCATGTTCTCTGGCCCGAAAGCCACTTCAGAAGCCGCACTGTCAGTAAAAATCTGATCATCAGGGTTTTGAAAGACATAGCCGATCCTCCCCACCATTTCATCAAGAGAAGGGTTGTCGAGCCCGGCTATGGTTCTTTTGCCATCGGCAGTCTGCAGGATCCCGGCTATCAGCTTTAGAAGGGTGGTCTTGCCGCAGCCGTTGACTCCGCAGATCCCGACAATCTCTCCTCTTTTTATCTCAACGGTGATATCTTCAAGAATCTTCTGTCCGGTGCGGTAGGCGAAAGAGACTCCTTTCAGCGCGACAGCTGTATCTGCCGTTTCATGCCACGGTGTAACTCTTCTTTCAACCGGCCTTTCACTGGGAAATGGACCGTCAGAAACCACCATTCCGTCACTCATGAAAACAGCCCTGTCGATCACGGATTCCAGGCCAGTCCAGTTGTGCTCAACGAGCACGACGGTCTTTCCACTTTCCCGCAGACTCTTCATAATATTGACAAAATACCTCCTGGCGACGGGATCCAGATCGCTTGTCGGCTCATCAAACAGAAGGATACCGGCGCCCATGGCCAGGGCTCCGGCTATGGCAAGCTTCTGTTTCTGACCTCCAGAAAGGGTGGAGGTCTCAGAGCCCCTGATATCTGACATCCCCAGCAGGGCCAGAGAGCTGTCAACCCTCTGGCGAATCTCTCTTTCACACATCAGAAGATTCTCACAGCCGAATGCGACATCTTCTTCCACAACCGGCATAAACAGCTGAATCGAGGGATTCTGAAAAACCATCCCGGCGTGCCGGCCGATCCTGTTAAAGGGGGTCTGCCCCGGAATCATTCCGGCCATATTGATATCCCCCTCCACCTTACCTGTCAGAAGCTGAGGAATCAGTCCGCACAATAAATACAAAAGCGTGGATTTGCCGCATCCGGAGTTCCCGTAAATAAGCACGCACTCTCCCTTTCCTATGGAAAGACTGACATTCTCCAATACAGGACGGCTGCCCTCAGAGTATGAAAAAGTGACATTGCGCAGCTCAATCATCTCAAAGCACCCGGCGTACCTGGAAAATATCGTCAGCGCGCTCGCCGTTCACAAACTGACTGGAAGTAAGATGGGAAAACGTCACATGTGAAAGATAATGACCGATCATTGAAACAGCCTTTTTCATCTCTGTGCGGTCAGGCCTTCTCCAGGGAGTCCCGGGTACCGGGATATAGCCCATAAGGTGGAACGGGATGTCCCTGCCGATCCCGGACACGAAAACCGCAATTTTCTCCAACTGCTCTATATCGCAGTACTCTGGAATCAGCACAGAGCTTGCCTTCATCTCCAGGCCGGCTTCACAGGCGACCCTGAAGTTTTCATATACAGGCCCGGCAGGTTTGCCGGTATAATCCAGGTAAAGCTCGTCATCATATGCTTTGAGAGTCACATTGCTTGCATCCAGGTTTTCAATGATCAGATTAGAGCCGTTTGTATGGCCAAGTCTGGTTAATGCACCCAGCTCATTTTTGCAGAAGCTGAGCAACTCAGGAAGCTCAGGGTTCAGAGTCGGCTCACCTCCCATGAAAGAGACTTCCCTCAGAGGAAGAGATCTGAGACAATCTCTTATACTGTCAAGAGACAAATGGCTGACCGGCTTCTCAGGCGACTTGAGCTTGTAGCTGCAGCCGATACAACGATAGTTGCAGCCATGGTTTCGCAAAGTGGCGCGCTGATATTTATCCGAATATGTTATGCTGTATATCATGGTGTTACCTTTATTAAAAACAGGTGAGTTTCGTGCTACTATTTCCATAAAGATAACACGTTTAGGTATGATTGTCAAATTGAGTATTTATGAAGACTCTGCGTCCATACAAAAACAGATCCAGCAAATTATCGCCATCTGGCAATCCAGGTATTTACCATCACGATGATTAAGTCATATCCTGTGAATCATGATATAGTAACGCTCAAAACAAACACCATTATAAAGCAGGGCTTATTTTGATTCCATGAAGCCTGCCTCAAGGGGGTACTCCGATGAAGATGATGTCACACCAATACTTGAGCCGCTGAATCCGTACGGATGCTCGAAGCAGATCTTTGATCTCTGGGCGTTGAGGACAGGGGCGCTGCGCCACATTGCCGGACTTAAATATTTCAATGTATACGGGCCGTATGAGGATCACAAGGGGGACATGCGTTCCCTCGTGAACAAATCGTACGGACAGGTGCAGAGCAGCGGAAAGATAGCCCTCTTCAAATCATACCGTCCCGATTACCGTGATGGGGAGAAGGAGCGCGATTTCATCCATGTTTCCGATGCGGTGTCGGTAACCCTCTTCTTCATTGACCATCCTGAGATCTCTGGTTTATTCAACTGCGGCACTGGAAAAGCGAGAACGTGGATCGACCTGGCCAACGCAGTGTTCGACGCAATTGAAAGGCCGCGCAATATAACCTTTATCGATATGCCTGAAAACATCCGTGAAAAATACCAGTATCATACATGCTCAGATGCGGCAAAACTGCGCCGGGCAGGCTACACAGCGCAGATCACAAGCATCGAGGAAGGCGTTCGCCGCTATGATCTGCATGGCCAGAGCAGCGCCGGTACCTTCTCCCAGGCGCATGCCCAGATCCAGTATGGGCTTGACGCCGAGCTGCCGGAGAACTTTGCGGTGCCCCTGCTCACCGGAAGAAGAATGGAGCACAATGCCACTGAAGGTGTGGTGTTGCCGATTCCCATCTATCCTGCACCAATGTCCTGTTCCGCTTAACCTTACCGCTAAAAACGGCACAATTCCCACCTGTCTCTACCAGTATCTTCATCCTGTATCCGTTCATCGGAGCGCAGCGGAGACCCTTTACATGGGGTGGAAGCCTGTGTAGCCTCATTGGCAGAGCCCTTCCTTCAGGGCGGGTTACTCGGGATCTGGAAACACAGGCTTCAGGGGCCCCATGTCAAGGGCGGATGCAGTGCTAAAAGTGGTAAACTTAACTGGGATCTTTAATGACGGCCACGTCCACTTCCTGCCTTATGGAGCGCAGAGCATCTGCGAGATCTACAAGCTCTTCTATTGTCACATATTCAGATCCGCGTTCTTTCTTATGACGAGATATACGAGTTCTCATCTCATCATCCAGAGGCTCGGCAGTCGCGATGAAATACTTTCTGCGATAACCTTCAGAGAGATCGATGGCGTGACGGCTTTTTCCACTTCTGCTGCCTCCGGTCAGCAGCGTTACTGTGCCCATGGGATATACCTCCTCATTATATCAAGAGATTTGAATAGTTCCCGTTCGCTGAAAATTTCCAGTGTCACTACCCTTGGCCTCATATCTCTGTTGAGCCTGTCAATAAGCAGAGTAATGACATCAGGCTCCAGACCGGCTATATCAGTATGATCTTTCCCCTCCCTTATGCCGTGCAGATGCACCACACGCGTTCTGTGCAGATATCGGTCCAGATAGGTCTGAAGAGGGTAGCCGCACAGCAGGATGTGACCGATGTCCAGGCATATACTGAGACTGTAATCGTCAACGACCTCTTCAATCAGATGGTAAGGATAGCTCAGAGTCTCCACACACAGCCTGTCGGCAGGAACGGCCAGGAGCAGCTCTTCCAGGGACCTCCTGTGCTGTGACAGCCACCGCTCCATATCAGAAGAAGGAGGATCTCCCATAATATCACCCTGGAAATGCAGCACATAGGCGAAAGGGTTCACCGGTCTCATACATTCGATGATTTGCATGCACCTGTCGATGGAGATGCGGCGCTGATGCTCATCCTGATGGCCGAGAGGAGTATCCAGAGGCAGGTGCACCGTATAGGTGAGATCGTGCTCCGATGCGAGAGCAGCGAGCCTCGACACCAATTCCCCCGATGGGATATTGGAATAGTCTCCAGATTCAAAAAGCACTATCTCAATATCATCCAGAAGAGGAGCCAGATATCGGACATTCGGCTCTATATCGTCGGGTATGATATAAGAGGTGGCACCCAGCCGGAAAGCGAAACGGCTCTTGAGGGCATATTCCATAATTCTTATTTCTGTATCCACTGTCTCTTACCTCACATTCTCATGAACAGCTGCGCTGTTATAGGGTTAACGCAGGCTGACGGCGCCGAAGCGGTGCTTTATGCCTTCCACGAAGAGGCGAAGAGTCTCTTCTGGGAATGGCTTTTCATTATCCAGAAGCCTGTCGAGGCATCCACCCGGCCTGAAGCCCTGCAGTACGTAATTTTTGTCTGCACCTTCAGAGCTGAGCATAGATGCTATTGCAGAGAGAGCCTCTATGTCGGTGAGCCCGGGAACCACTGTCGTGCGAAATTCATAATCAGGAAAGTCCCTGATGAGCCTGATAGATTTCATCAGGCTCTCAATTTCAAAGGGAGCCTTCACCACCTGCCGGTATCTGTCCGGCGCTGTCTTGATGTCCATTGCAATGTAGTCCAGCAAGCCGGATTTGATCAGAAAGCCGAGACAGCCTGGACTGCTGCCGTTCGTGTCAAGCTTGACAAGGTATCCCATCGACTTTATTTCTCCGGCAAAATCCGCCAGATCCCGATGAACTGTCGGCTCTCCGCCGGTTATCACTACTCCGTCCAGCAGCGATGTCCGCCTTGAAAGGAAATCCAGGATTCCGGCCATATTCAGCCCAGGCCGGGAGGCATCCATTGAGACCAGCTCAGGGTTATGACAGTATGGACATCTGAAATTGCAGCCGCTTGTGAAGATTACCGCTGCAACCCTGCCTGGATAGTCAAGAAGAGAAAACGGAATGAAGCCGCCTAGCTTCATAGAGCAACCTTTCGCCTTGCCCTGAACTCCTGCCGCTTCCCCTCGTTCCATTCACTTACCGGCCTCAGATAGCCGGTGATTCTTGAGTAGACTTCACAATGAGATCCGCAGCAGGGGCATACCTCCTTTTCACCGTCTATATAGCCGCAATGATGACATACGCTGAAGGTCGGGGTAATTGAGAGATACGGCAGCCTGAAACAGGAAAAGGCTTTGCGGATGAACTGCTTTACTGCGCCGGGATTGTGAACTCTTTCTCCCAGGTAGAAATGCTGAACCGTTCCTCCTGTGTAACGCGACTGTATCTCATCCTGCAACTCCAGGATTCTGAAGGCATCATCGGTATACATCACCGGAAGCTGTGTGGAGTTTGTATAGAAAGGAGCCTTCCCTTCCCGGACACCTGCAGTATCCGAGAAGTGCGCTGTTCTGCACTGCTCATGATCCAGCCTGGCGAGTCGGTATGAAGTCCCTTCAGCCGGCGTCGCCTCGAGATTATAGCTGTTTCCTGTCTGCTGCTGGAACCTGATCAGAGCCTGGTTCATATAGTCGAGGACTTTCAGCGTGAACTCCCTCCCTCTTTCCGAGCCGATATCCTCACCAAGAAAGTTGCGGCACGACTCATTCATGCCTATAATACCTATCGTGGAAAAATGGTTTTTCCAGTAACATCCGAATCTCTCCCTGATGCTCCTGAGATAGAATGAAGCGTAGGGATACAGCCCGCCGTCCGTCAGCTCCTCGAGTTTTTCGCGCTTGATCTCCAGGCTCTCCGAGGCAAGCTCCATAAGATACTGCAGTCTTTGAAAGTATCCCCTTTCATTACTTTGCTGGTGGCCGATTCTCGGCATGTTAAGCGTAACCACTCCGATCGATCCTGTGAGCGGAGAGGCTCCAAAAAGGCCGCCGCCCTTTCTATACAGCTTCCTGTTATCAATCCTGAGCCTGCAGCACATGCTGGTGGCTTCCTCCGGAGACATGTCTGAGTTGATGTAATTGGCAAAGTACGGCACGCCGTATTTTGCCGTGATCTCCCATAGAATATCGTACGACGAATCATCCCAGTCGAAGGAGTCTGTTATGTTATAAGTCGGAATGGGAAAGGTGAAGACTCTGCCCCTTGCGTCTCCATCGCGCATCACTTCCAGAAATGCCCTGTTGAAGAGATCCATTTCGTATCTGAAGTCGCCGTAGCAGTCCCTGCATGGCTTCCCGCCCACGATGACCGGCATATGCTCGAGATGGCGCGGCACCTTCAAGTCGAGCGTTATGTTGGTAAACGGCGTCTGGAAGCCGACTCTTGTCGGAATGTTGACATTGAAGAGAAATTCCTGCATTGCCTGTTTGACTTCGTCGAAGGTCAGTCTGTCATACCGGATGAAAGGCGCCAGCAGCGTATCAAAGCTGGAAAAGGCCTGAGCTCCCGCTGTCTCGCCCTGCAGGGTGTAGAAGAAGTTCACTATCTGGCCCAGAGCGCTCCTGAAATGCCTGGCAGGAAGGGACTCCACCTTGCCTGATGCGCCTTTGAATCCTTCCATAAGCAGGCTTTGAAGATCCCAGCCGACGCAATATGCGCCGAGTATGCTGAGATCGTGAAGGTGCATATCTCCACTCAGGTGAGCATCTCTTATCCCGGATGGGTATATGCTGTACAGCCAGTATAATGTGCTCAGTTCCGAAGATAGGTGATTGTTCAGGCCCTGCAGTGAATAGCTCATGTTGCTGTTCTCTTTCAGCTTCCAGCTCTTTCTGCCAAGAAACTGATCTACCATCTTCAATGCGTTCACATTGACGGATTGGCCGGTGTCCCGGTCTTCAATGACAGCCGGCTCCAGATACGCTCTTATCTCCATTGATTTCCTCCACAAAAAATTAACCCCATCCTCAAAGGAGAATGGGGTTTTACCCGTTTAAGCCCCAACCGGCCATTCCGCGATGACCAGAATTGTAACATGGCTGGCAGGTCTTCTGGCTCTGGATATACGCTACTCGGCAAACCTTCCCACCCTTTTCAGGGCAGTGGATCGTCCGGCCGCAGCACGGAGGCTTTTCGCAAACCCATTACAGCACCGGGAGTGCTTCCGATTCACACGGAATTCCCTATTAAGCACTAAAGCACCAGTCATCTGAAAGTATATCGCCTCTGAGTCATTTTGTCAATAGCCAGCCAAAATCCACCGCCCTATGATAGCATTCTTTTTTCACATGCAAGGATTTTTGCCTCTTACATCCGGAATTCTGTTGGCAGCAATCATCGAAAATTGAGCTATCTATTGGACATAGGCCATAATATCCTATGCAAACACGATCC
>Ga0302251_1000550_pt1 | contig 32968 bp, 26 predicted proteins | sample AAG_RA_Gln_MG_FD_193534 | JGI IMG/M metagenome (GOLD analysis project Ga0302251, IMG submission 193534) | Enriched activated sludge microbial communities from anaerobic digester in WTTP, New Holstein, Wisconsin, United States - AAG_RA_Gln | ecosystem: Engineered > Bioreactor > Anaerobic >... | reverse complement strand
CACTTTCTAAGAATTTCAAGTTGGTCCTTTGGCGTCCCGTAGTTAAAACGGAACTCACATTCTTTCCGTAATAAATGAAAATACTTCTTGTCGATTTCACTGTATTTTCTCAAGACTCGCTTGGCCTGGTTCCAGAAGTTTTCAATTCCATTGATGTGGTTCTTTTCATAAACGAAAACTTCAGAATGGTTTATTCGATGATGATGGAATTCACTAACGTCCAATGCAATGCATCGTAACTATGATAAGCATCTGAATAGACAACGCTATCTGGCTTGATTGTAAGGGCTATTTCGTTCATTAGGGTATTCGTCTTGGTATTCTCTACTACAACGGTATAAACCTTATCATGACGTTCTAGAATGCCAAAGACGACTACTTTTCCTGCAACGCCTCGGCCGTATTTACCCTTGCGAACTCCACCGAAGGAGCTCCCATCGATTTCTACTTCACCGTGGAATACTTCAGCTGCTTCCTTGGTTAAATGAAAAGATATAACTTGACGAATTTTCCGATAAAAAAGTACAGCAGAATTAGGGTGTATTCCTAGCATATTTGCTGCAGATCTGGCTGTTACTTCAAGGACAAAGAATTCCAGAAGTCTTGTCTGAATATTTTTCGTTAACCTACAATGACTTATGATCACTTCTTGAGTATAATATTTGACTTTACCTAGTACAGCCCCATTGTTTTTAATCGTCCTCGTGATACTGGTGATAGCCCGAACTCTCGGAGAAGAACCGTATACCTCTCGAATGCTCCCCTCATAGACGTATACTCCAGCATCGTTTGGGAGTTTTTACCTTTAAGATATTGAGATAATGAGATCTTGATACGTTTTCCTCCTGGTTGCTCTCTATGGGTCATTGCATCCTTCAGTTCACGATAAATTCCATATTGTTCACAAAGAACCTCAAGAGAATACAAATCTAGAATAGTTAACATTCCATGTTTAAGAAGATATTTCGCAACTATCCTCCACATCATCTTCGCCCATTTATTTAAATGTCCAGGAGGGCTTGGGATTGTCTCGAACTTCTTAGGATTCGGCTCGTTTCTAGGCGCTCTATCCGCTCGAAAAGTACCATTCGCGACCTTCAGTGCAGTTGGGATCCGCGGCTTGCCCATTGCTTACCCCCTTGGGTTGGATTTTGCCAGAGTGGAAGTTCGGGGAAACGCTGCGGTTTACGTCTGGAAGCCCTAGAGATTCGATATCCCCCCCTTCCGTAAGAATGCCCAGTATGGCAGCCGACGACATACCTATGTTCTCCCCTACCTACAAAAATTCTCTTAGTGTCCCCCTTGTGAGTTCTGGATAAGAACCTGAGTTATTGCTCTTAAACGAGATTTGTACGGATTTTGTACGAATTGTACGAATAGCGTACGTTTTGTACGGTTTAGGGGTACGTGAACGTTTTGTATGGTTTGTACGGTTATATCTATATATAACCGTACAACCGTACAGCCGTACAAACACCGCAATACACGTAAGACAAGAGTCAAGGAAGGTAAACATACTCACCATCCTGAACCACAGATCCGGACGCGATTAGCGCTTTTTTGGCCTCATGAAAACGAGGTCGGTCCTTGGATTCTTTTATTGATTGATCTCGCCATGCCTTTTCCAACACCCTGGCTTCACTTGGATCTCTGCCAGAAGCAAGGATGTTCTTTCGGTACTCTGCCATCATCGTACGAAGAATTTCGAGAAACTCTCTTTGCCGGCGGCCAAGACGCCCCGACGACCCTTCTGGCGGGGCAGAGGAAGTGAGTACCGCCGAAGTGACAGGGTTGCCTTCCTCATCTTCAATACCCAGTTCAACGCCCGAAAGGGTAAATGAGATAGGATCGATCGGGGCGGTATCCTTACTCTTTGTGCACGACATGGTAAGGATCCCTTCATCGCTTCGATCGATGCGGTATTCGAAGTCGGCACTCGCCTTGAGGGCGATGCTTCCGCGGATCCGAGACTTGTCCGAATGGCCTGTGTGATGGATCACTAGCGCTGCGGCGTGGTACGGAGCCCTGAGGCGGTCCAGTAGCGCGATTGCCGTGGTTGTGTCAGCTGTGGAATTCTCATCTCCGCCGACGAGGGACCGGCTCCATGTATCGATAATAAACAATACAGGATCCCCTACTTCCTCCGCGAGTGATTGTACTGCAAGCGACACGATTGCGATCGAGTCCGAATCGGTGAGATTTGCTGGATGGAGTGAGAAGAAAAGAGGAGCCTTGTCGAGAGAGACCCCACGGGCGATGGTCCATGCTTTTACACGCCGGGCAATGCCCGCCTGGCCTTCACCTAGCAGATAGACAACTACACCTTGCCTGGTAGCCTTTCCGAACCACTCACGTCCCGATGCGATCGATGCAGCAAGATCAATAGCAATAAAAGACTTTCCGACGCCAGTGTCCCCATAGAGAATCCCTAAGGAGTACTTTTCAAGTACTCCGGAGACAAGCCATTCTGGAGCGCGCAGCTCGAGCGTTCCAGCATGCTGGAAAGGGAAAAGTTCTCGAGCTTTACAAGTCTTTTCCTCGAGTTCAGATTCCTGGGTTATCTGTTGTAGTAGGGTGTCTCTCATTGCTGCACCGCCGCAATGAGTCCGCCCAAAGTTTCCCATTTAAGCTGGGTATATTCCTCTACTATCTGAGCAGAAAAAGGTTTGTTTCCATCCGAGAATGCTACTACTGCGTTAATTGAGTCTTCTTCTATAATGATGAGCAACGCTTTTTCTAGTGGAGGCAGTGGGCTATAAATTCCTTCCGATATGAGCTTAGCGAACTCCGCAGGGACAAATTGTGCAAAGGATGGGAAAAGCAGTAGCTCGCAGCGTCTAATTAACACTGAGCGGAAAACGAGTTCATCTAGGGCAGATTCCTTCGTTGCTGAAGGATATATAGCGAGATATTCTGTAACAATTTTCGAGCATTTCTTGATGACCCACCTGGGAATTGTATTTTGACCTTGTAGCTTATTCGCTCCGGTAGCATCTTGATACTGAATCTTATCTTTGATTCTTGAGGGCAGCTTGCGCCGTTGGCGAATGGAGCTGCCTTCGCTTTTGTCTTGCCTCATACTTCTCCACCTCCCACGCAACCGTGAGTATCACTCTGTTGCCTGGTGGAGCGTGATGATATTTTTCGACTTGCTTCGATTCCTACGGCAATTCTTCCAACATCCCCATCGTGAATTTCTGCCCGAAGAGAAATAGATCCAAATAGCGGGGCGTTTCGGCACAATCGTTCTAACTCGGGGCGGAGGACATTTAACAGTGCGTCCGTGGATACGGTAGGCGTGATCATATATTACACGTCTCGTTCGGACATAGCCGACTCAACCATACGATCGAGTGCGGCTGCAGGAATTAGCACTCTGCTACCTAACTTGATGTGAGGAATTGTTCCGTCTTTGATTCGACGTTCGAGTGTAGGTAGCGATACACCCATTTGGATGAGTGCTTCTTTTCGAGAAAGGAATAGTTTGGAAATTTCGGGCATCGGTATACTCCGATCACTCCTCACTGTTTATAGTGAGAAATACTCGGATGGATGCTCGCCAGGTGGTCGATCGTCCTAAGGTATTTCTACCGTAGTGCCGGTCTGTAGCTGCTAATCACAGAACAACGTCTGCCGTATGCTGCGCATGGAACATATAAAGTTCCCAAGGTCTACAGGGCAACATTTATACGCACTCACATGCACTATCTCGCATCTTCAATTTCAAAATATACTATACATTTGTTAGTGTCAAGATCTTTTTTCTTATTTATCAGTATAGTATAAAGCCTCATCGTATATGGTATTAGAAAGCTAGGAATTATGCATTTACAGCTGTCTCGAGCCTTTCTCGTGCAGCTTCCATATCGATCACCTGGGCAGCATGGCTGTATCGCTCCATCATTGCTGAGCTCTTATGCCCCGCTAACGCTTGGATAACAAAATCTGAAAGCCCCGAGAGACGCCCCAAGGTAACAAACGAGTGTCGGAGGCTATGGAAGGTTATATTTCGTTCGATTCGAACTTTGTTTGGAATTCCGATCCCCTCCAGCATTGACTCAAGCCTATTTTGTAAGAATGTCTCTCCGACCGGAACATTTCTCTTCTCCACGTGGAATATCACATAATCGTTTTTACTTCTCCATGGTGAAACCGCGCGCACCTGATCGAAGGCTTCTTTGACCATTGATGGCATTGGAACATCCCTGGCAATGCCATTCTTAGGTGATTTAAGTCCATCTGCATCGATATAGTTATGACGGACATGGATTACTTGTCCAATCTGGTCTACATCGTCCCAAAGCAATCCGCGTACTTCGCCCCGTCTTAATCCGCAGAGCGCCCCTAAAAATATTGAAAGCTTGGCTCGAGGATCATCTGTCTCTACGGAGATTAGTCTAATTACTTCAGCAGGGGTTAGAACTCCCTTTTCTTTCACTTCAAAATGAGCTGGCTTAATTCTTAGAAAAGGATCCCTATCTATCTCTTCCCTATCCATGAGGTATCGCCAAGGCACGCGCATTGCTTGGAGGCATGCATTAATCCGGCGGGGACCAACACCTTTCCCCGCCGCCCACACCATCCAGTCTCGAATCATTCCGGATTTCAAATCACAAAGGATGAGCCCCGTAAAGACCGGATATGGACGAACATGCCGCTTGATATCGTCATGTGACATTTTTACATAATACGATGATAAGGGTCTTTTTTGGAGTAAGGCTTTTTCTCGAACATAGGGGCTATCAGGGGTCCAAAAGGATTCACAGTAATCAACGAATAACCTATCTGCATCTGAGGGTGTGAAACGTATCGTCGGAAGTAGGTCTCGTGCGACTTTATCAGCATCAGTCTTACGTTCTCTTTTACCCTCAACTTTAACACCTGTCGACTTTGTAATTGAGTACCGATGAAGAGTGTTATCCCAATACCTCACATACCACGTCTGGGATCCGTCAGAGTTTTTTCGCTTGAAAAGGCTGTATAAACGACGAGACGGGCGCATATTCACCTCATCTTTCAGGAAGAGTGTCACTTTTCAGTGTTACTTTTCCAGTTTTGGTGATATACCGCCCGTCTTCGGGTAGGTCCAATACCTTATAACATAAGGCTTTGCGGCGAAGAAGACTTGAACTTCCATGCCTCTCGGCACTAGCACCTCAAGCTAGCGTGTCTACCAATTCCACCATCGCCGCATTGGATAGGCGGATTTATAACCCCAAGGGCCTGGCCTTGTCAAGGCATTCGCCTATTCGGGTAATGCTTCAATCAGACCTTTTCAAGCAAGACATGGGCGCGGGCGAGGGCTTCGTCCAAATCGGAACAGATATTCTCCGAGCCCAGTTCCTGCGCGAGGGAGTATTTGGCGATGGCCTGGGCCGGCTGTTCCCTCACGCCGCTCAAAATAAGGGCGGTTCCGTGGTGCTTGCAACGCTTGGCGAAGGTCCTGAGGGCATTGAGGCCTGTGGCGTCTATGGCGGGCACATGGCGCATTCTGAGAATAAAGACCCTGGGAGCTTTTTCCAGGCCTCCGAGGACATCTTGCAACATGTCGGCCACCCCGAAGAAGAAGGGGCCGTCGATTTCGTAGACCTCGCAGTGTTCGGGGATCGTATGCGATGCGGTGGAATCGGAATCCAGGCCATCCCCCGGCGAGGGCGCCCCGGGTTTGTCCAGGTAGTCCTCCACAAGCCGTTTTCCGGAGCCCTGGGGTACGAGGGCGCTGGTATCCCTGGCCCGCTTGACAAAGAGGAGAACGGCCAAAAGGACTCCCACCTGGACCGCGGCGGTAAGGTCCACCACAACGGTGAGCACAAAGGTGGCCACCATGACCGCCAGATCGCTCTTAGGCGCTTTGCGCATCGAAAAGAAGCGCGGCAATTCGCTCATGTCCACCGCCACCACCACGAGAACTCCCGCCAAGGTCGCCAGGGGGATAGCCTGTACGAGGGGGCCCAAAAAGAGCGCGAAAAGCAGAAGAATCAGGGAATGGATAAGGGCCGAGACGGGGCTCGCGGCGCCGGCCTTGATGTTCGTGGCCGTCCGGGCTATGGCTCCTGTGGCGGGAATGCCGCCGAAAAGGGCGCTGGCCACATTGCCCAGGCCCTGGGCGTTGAGCTCCGCCGATGAGGAATGCCGGGTTCCGGTCATGCCGTCGGCCACGACGGCGGACAGAAGGGATTCGATGGCCGCCAAAAGGGCTATGGTGAGACCCGATGAAAAAACCTGGCGAAGCTGGCCGAAGCTGAACGAGGGCATCCGGGGCGCCGGGAACCCCTTGGGCAGAGCTCCGAACTTGGAGCCCACCGTCTCGAGGGGAAGCTTGAACATGAATGATACCAGGGTGACTATCGCGACGGCGCTGACGGCGGCGGGAAGTTTGGGAAGGAATTTGCGCACCAGAATGATGATGCCAATCGTGGACAGGCCGGCCGCGAGGGCGAATAGGTTTGTGCTGGATAGGTATTCGATGTATTGGGCGATCTTGTCGAAAAACTCCGGAGCGGGCCGGGGAATGCCCATGCCGAAGAGATCCTTGAGCTGGCCTACGAATATGGTGACGCCTATCCCGGTGGTGAAACCTATGGTCACAGGATAGGGGATAAACTTAATGATACCGCCCAAGCCCGAAACGGCCATGAAGATCAACAAAAGACCGGCTATGAGGGTGGCCAGCTGGAGTCCCGCCATGCCATGAACGGCGATGATGTCGGCGATGATCACCACGAAGGCACCGGTCGGCCCGGAGACCTGGTGGAAGCTGCCGCCGAAAAGCGCGATGACAAAACCGGCGATAATAGCCGTGTACAGGCCTTGGGCGGGGCTCGCCCCGGCTCCTATGGCAAAAGCCATGGCCAGGGGCAGGGCGACGACGCCCACGGTTATGCCTGCGGCCAGGTCCTTGCGGAAATCTTTTTTTCCGTAACCCCCCGAAAGGGTCTTGAAAAGAGCCGGAGTGAGCTGGGCGAGAAACGTCTTAATCGCTGAGCCTGGAGCCTGTAGGGTTCGCTGTGCCTGTCGCATGGGGGGGAGTATATGGTGGACCCTGCCCCTAGTTCAATCTGTGCGGAGGTTGAAACGCTCTATGCCTACGCAGGCCATCGTGGAAGGATCGATATGAAAGAGCGCCCCGGACATGAAGGCTTCGCCTTCCGCAGTCTCCATTTTGTAAGGGATCTGGGTCAAAGAGCGTTTTACGCAGATTTCCGTCTTCACGCCGATGATGGAGTCAATCGCTCCGGTCATACCCAGGTCGGTGATATAGCCCGTTCCCTTTGGAAGAATCCGCTCGTCGGCGGTCGGTACATGGGTATGGGTGCCGGCGACCACGCTCGCCCTGCCGTCCAGGTGCCAGGCCAGGGCTTCCTTCTCCTCGGGGGATTCGGCGTGAAAATCGACTATGACAAAGGCCCCGGGATGCTGACGTCTCGCCTTGGCGACCAGTTCGTCGGCAGTCCTGAAAGGACAGTCGATGGCATAGAGCCCTTCCCTTCCCTGCAGGTTGATCACCACCCATTCGAAGGCCCGGCCTTTTACGTGGAGAAGCCCTTTGCCCGAAAGGCCGGCGGGATAGTTGGCAGGCCTCAGCAAGGCCTGCTCCCCATCCAGGAGTTCCATCGCATCCTTTCGTTCCCAGACATGGTTACCCGTGGTGATCGCCGAAACACCAGCCGAAAGCATGATGTCCAGTTCTTCCTTGCCTATTCCGTAACCCTTCTGGGCGTTCTCCCCATTGGCGACCACCAGATCGGCGGAATGCTTTTTGGCGAAAGAAGGAAGAAGAGCGAAAAGGGCGCGCAAGCCCGGAGGACCTACGATATCGCCCACCATGATCAGGCTGGCCTTGCGTTCGTTCAATACCCTGGGCTCCCCCGCTCTTAGCGCGCGTATTCGACGATTCTGGTCTCCCTGATGATGGTGACCTTGATGCGACCGGGATAGCGCAGATCGGTCTCGATCTTCTTGGCGATGCTCTTGCACAGCTCCCTGGCCTGGTCGTCGGACACGTTTTCATAGTTGACCAGAATACGAAGTTCGCGGCCGGCCTGGATGGCGAAGGCTTTGTCGACCCCCGAGAAGCTTTCGGCGATGGACTCGAGATTCTCCAAGCGCTTGATGTAGTTGTCCAAAGTTTCGCGGCGGGCGCCGGGCCTGGCCGCCGAGATCGCGTCGGCGATCTGCACGACCACCGATTCGGGGCAGGAAGGCTCCACATCGTTGTGGTGGGCCCCGATGGCGTTGACCACCCTCGGATCCTCGCCCATCTTGCGCACGAAATCCATGCCGCTCTCGGCGTGATTCTGGTCCCCGTCGGTCTCCATGCCCTTGCCGATATCGTGCAAGAGGGCGCCGCGTTTGGCGATTTCCCGGTTGAGCCCGATCTCGGCGGCCAGGAGGCCCGCGATGACTGCGACTTCCTTGGAGTGAAAAAGGACATTCTGTCCGTAACTCGTGCGGAAATAAAGCCTTCCCAAGGCGCGGATGAGTTCCGGCGCCATGTTGTGCAAACCCAGGTCGAAGACGACCTTCTCGCCCTCGTCGTAGATTTTCTGGGAGATCTCCCTCGTAACCTTCTGGACCATTTCCTCGATGCGGGCAGGGTGAATCCGTCCGTCGGTGATGAGACGCTCCAGGGAAATGCGGGCGATTTCCCGGCGTACCGGATCGAAGCAGGATATGACCACGGCTTCGGGAGTATCGTCGATGATGACATCGACGCCGGTAAGGGTTTCCAGGGTACGGATATTCCGCCCCTCCCTGCCGATAATGCGTCCCTTCATCTCGTCCGAAGGCAGGCTGACCGATGTTACCGTCGTTTCGGCGGTCACGTCGGTGGCGATGCGCTGCATGGTCGCGACCAGGATATCCCGGGTGCGTTTTTCGGCGGCCAGCTGGGCTTCCTGATCGATCTTGTTGATCAGGACCTGGGCGTCGTGCTTGGCCTCGTTTTCCAGGGTCTGGATGATAAGCCGCTTCGCCTCGTCGGCGCTCAGGCCGGATATCCGCTCCAGTTCCTGACGATATCGCTCTTCCTGACCCAGCAGGTCGGTTTCCCTGTCCTGCAGACTTTTTTCTTTCGCCTTTAAAGCGCCTTCCAGCCGTTCCAAGGCCTCGATTTTGTTATCGAGGTTCTCTTCCTTTTGCATGACCCGGCGTTCGAGCTTTTGAGCTTCGATTCGCCGTTCGCGTATTTCCCGTTCCTGTTGGTTGCGTTCCCGAATGAGCTGATCTTTCGCCTCTACAAGGATCGCCTTCTTCTCGGCCTCGGCCTCTTTTTTAGCGTCCTGTCGTATACGTTCTGCTTCATTTTCTGCAGCAGTGAGTTGAAATCTGGCATAGAGCCAGCGGATCGTCCATCCAAGAATCAAACCGGCAACGGGAAGGGCAATCATCCAAACTCTGGGTGCCATATGTCCCTCCGATGTATATTCGCCGTTATTTCGATTATACGGATGGGAAATTCTTTGTCAAGGCGAATTAAATTACGGTAAAATAACGTAAAAGCAGTTGACGGCTCTCCAGGAATACCCATATACTCGCTATTGAGGCCGTGTATGCGGCTTCCTGTACTTTCGGAGGGTTCAGGAATACTGCCCCCGTTTTTAAGGTAGAAACTGGCTTTTCATGCATCGTCATTCCTTTGTGTACGGTTTTGGGGGTTCGGCGGTCGAAATCTCCAGAGCCCCCGCCCCACTCGCTTCTTCCTTCGGAAAGACCCCAGCATCGCTAACCCAGCCTCGTAATCCTGCCCTAAAGACGGTAAAGCTGTACGCTTAAGCTTCTCCGGGAGCGACGTACGTCCGCCCTAGGCGGACGGATCCGTGCTGTCGTCCTGCGATGACGGCCCAATCGAGGTTTTTCCGAATGTCCAAGAAGGTTTATGTCGGCAACATGAATTACAGCACCGCCGAGAATCAGCTTCGCGATCTTTTCGCCCAGTATGGCGAGGTCTCCTCTGTCAACATCATCATCGACCGCTATACCGGCAAGGCGAAGGGATTCGGCTTTGTCGAGATGGCGAACGACGATGAGGCCCAGAAGGCGATCGACGCCCTTAACGGTTTCGAATTCATGGGAAGGCAGCTCCGCGTCAACGAGGCTGAAGACAAGCCCCGCCGTGATGGTGGATCTTTCCATCCCCGCCGCTACTAATCGTTACCGATAGCGTAGTGAGACAAAGGTCTGGTGGAGGTGAGGGCCGCACGCCCTCACCTCCACCAGACCTGAAGAGCCCCCCGCAGACCGCCCGGGGGGCTCTTTTTTATTCCGCCAATCGCCGCCTGTCAGGATTTGCGAAGTTCGGATCTGCCTCCGGACTTGAGCGTAGCAACCATGGCCGCGAAACGCTGCGGCAGGGGGGCTTGAAAAATGGAAGCCTCACCCTGGCTTGGCAGCAGAATCTTGAGCCTCCGGGCGTGGAGCATCAACGTCGCTTCTGGAAAGCACCTGTCCTTCTTCCCGTAAAGGGGATCTCCCACTATGGGACAGCCCAGACCTGCCATGTGCACCCTCAGCTGGTGAGTCCTTCCCGTCCTGGGGTAGAGGGCCACGAGGGAATATTCGCAGCCAGGTTTCAAGGCCCACCTTGAGATCAGCCTGTAGTCCGTCACCGCCGGCTTTCCGCCGGATTCCGCGGGGGCGAATTTTTTTCTATCCCGCTTATCCCGGGCAAGATTATTTTCGATGCGCCCGGATTCCTCCCTGGGTATCCCCTGTAACAAGGCTATATATTCTTTGCGGGCGGAGCGGTTTTTGAACTGAGCCGCCAGGAACCCGTGGGCCGCGGTATTTCTGGCGACGATTATGACGCCCGAGGTATCCTTATCCAGCCTGTGGACAATTCCTCCCCGGGGAGCGGCGCCCCCTCCCCTTCGCTGGGCGTCCAGCCAGAGCGCGGCGTTCGCCAAAGTGCCCCGCCAGTTGCCCGCCGCCGGATGGGTAACCATGCCTTGGGCCTTGTCGAAGACGAAAACATTTTCGTCCTCGTACAACAGCGATACCCTTAGTTCCTCGGCTATCAAGTCCCGTTCAGGTTCATCCGACCAGGTGAGTTCTATCGCCTCGCCCCGGATGAGTTTTCGTGAAAACTTGGCGGCCTTGCCGTTGACCAGGAGGAGGGCATTTCTGGCCTTGAGCTGGGATCTTCCCAAAATCCCCACGACTTCGGCGATATATTTATCCGCTCGCAAACCGCTGTCGGACTCAACGCGGCCATTCCAGGTACGGATCCTCGCCTGCGCACCGTTCCGGGCCTCCCTTTCGGAAGCCGAACCGGGTTTCTCTTGATCGGGGGCCGATGCCGTAGAGCCTTTTCGTTTTTTGCCTTTGGACACTATTCCGTTCTCCCCGTCTTTTATCCTATAGTTGCGCTATGAGCACAGGACAGAAGCTCCTCGATTCGGTAGCCGGTTGGTTTCACGATATTGTTTCCGCCGATTCGGTAAAGACCGCCATATCGGTTTTCCTCATCCTGGTTCTCGGTCTCGCCTTGGTACGCATAGTATTCATCATGACCAGGAGATTTTCAAGAAAGGTGCTGCCGAAGCGGAGCGCCTCCACCCTGGACAGGCTTATCAAGTATGGTGGATATACCCTTGTCGTCCTCATGGCCACCAAGAAAGCCGGCTTCGATGTCTCGGCCCTGCTGGGCGCCGCGGGCATCGCGGGAATCGCCATAGGCTTCGCCGCTCAAACCTCGGTGGCCAACATAATCTCCGGCCTTTTCCTTTTTTCGGAAAAGCTCTTTTCCGAAGGAGATATACTCCAGGTGGACAGCATAACGGGAGTAGTAAAGACCGTCGATCTCATGTGCGTCCGCCTCCAGACTTTCGACGGCCGTCTGGTCAGGGTGCCCAACGAAACCCTGATCAAGACCAACATCATCAATATCAGCTATTTCCCCCAGCGGAGGTTCGACCTCTGGCTCAGTCTCCCCAACGATTCCGATCTCAGGCTCGCCATGAGCTGCATCCAGCGGGTGCTGGACGCAGAGCCGCTGGCCTTGAAGGATCCGGCGCCCATACAGATTCTGGACGCGATTACCCCCGATGGAACGAATCTTCTTGTCGGGGTCTGGTTTTTACAGGAAAACCTCGGGGCCATCAAAAACAGCCTAATACCGGCGGTGCTTTCGGCCCTGGCGGAAAAGGGAATAAAACCTCAGGCGAGAAGAATCGAGGTTCAGGAAACCTCGTCCGCCGCCATAGTATCACCCCGCTCCTGACCCTTCCTCCGGCGATGACCATGCAGTCTGGCCCCATATTCCACGTTCCATAGAAACAGCCCCTCCGGCGGAGCGGTGGGACCGGCTTTTTTCCTGTCGCCCCCTTCGAGAATACCACGCATCAGGTCGGAGGCCTCCGCCTGGCTACTTGTCTTGGCCTCGAAAAACAGCATCGTGCCCACCAGGGAGCGGACCATACGCCAAAGGAAGGCGTTTGCGGCCACCTGATAGACAAGGCTCTCGCCCTCATACCAGAAATACGACTCCTGAACGAACCTGGACCGGCTCAGGCTGGAATCGCCGGCGGAGGCGAAGGCGGAAAAATCGTGCTCCCCCACGAGCACTTCCGCCATCGCATTGAGCTTAGCCAGGGCGGGCTGCCGGGATATGCACCAGGCGTAGCGATTTCTAAAGGGATCCTGCCGGGACCCGCAAAGCACGAAATAACGATACCGCCGCAACGAGGCGTCGAACCGGGCGTGGAAATCCCCGGGCGCCGGACTCGCGCTCATCACCCTGATGTCCTTGGGCAATAGGCTGTTGAGAGCGACTTTGAATCGTTCGACCGGTATCGTGGGGATATCGCTGAAAAACCCGGCCACCTGGCCCAGGGCGTGCACCCCCGCGTCGGTGCGGCCCGCGCCGGTCAGCTTGACCGGATGCCCATGGATAGTCTGAAGGGCCTTTTCCAATTCTTCCTGTACCGAACGGGCGTTTTTCTGTCGCTGCCAACCCCCGAAATCGGTCCCGTCGTAGGCTACCACCAGCTGAACGGCCTTCGTGCTCATGAAATCCTTTCGTCCTCGATGATCACGATGGCGACCGCGTTATCCCCTTCATGGGTGAGCGAGCAGTGGAGGATTCCCCCGCCGAGCTCGGAAAAGCGTTGTTTCGCCGTGCCCGCCAAAATAATGACCGGCCTTCCGTTACGCTCGTTTTTCACGTAAATATCCTTGAGCTTCATGTTTCTCAGGCCGGTGCCGCAGGCTTTCCCGAAGGCCTCCTTCGCCGCGAACCGCGCCGCCAGCGAAAGATCCCGGCTGGCCCCCCTCAAAGAAACCGCCTCGATCTCGTCGGGATGGAAAAACCTTTCTATGAGGCCTGGCACCGATGACCAGTGCCGTATCCTATCCACATGGACAATATCGATGCCTATTCCACGAATCATTGTTTTTCCTTATTAAAACCGGACCGCCCAACGGAGAACCGTCGCCTCCTTCCGGGTCCGGGGCCTGCCAAAAACCTCGTCAGAGTTCCGCCCCGGGCTCGGCCGGCTGCGCCGCGGCCTGAAGCTTGATGGTCAATGTCTGCGGATCGTAGGTTTCCACCACGACTTCTTCGGGAACCGATAAAACCACATTCACCGTATAGGTTCCCGCCTTGGTATAGTCCTTCAAATCCACGGAAAGCATTTCGTCGGTCTTGAAATCCTTCAGCACTTCCTCGGCTATATGCATGCGCACGTTTCCCGTGGGAAGAATCTCGGCCAAGGCCAGGCCGGGCGCAAGTCCTCGAACTATGATGGGAAGATTGACAAAATTCTTAATATCCCTCGACTTGCGGACGGTGGCGGAAAAAACCACTGAATCCTTGCCCTCGAACGCCAAAAGGGAATCTTTTTTCAACAGACGCACGTTGACGGTAAAGTCCGCCTTTTTGCCACTTAGTTCTATGGTGTCCGTCGATATTTCGCTCGCCCGGCTGACCAGCCCCGCCGGTCCCGAAATAGTCACCTCCGGTGGAAGGATATCGAAGTTGGCCAGCTCGAAGCCGGACTCGAGAAATCCTTTGAACGATGGCGTCACGGGTACGCTCTTGGCGATCCGCTTTTCCAGACCGATGGCGATATCCGAAGGCTCGGGATGGATTTCGAGAGGATCAGCCACAAGGGCATTGCCTCGTTTCTGAAGCCGGATGGGCACCCGATATACCCCTTCGTTCTTGTATTCGGAAAGATCCAGGGAGGCCGAAATCTCATCTTCGCGAATACTGTAAATCATATCCCGCTCTCCCCTGAGAATGACCTTGACCATGGAAGGGTACTGACTGGAGGGAGCCAGCACATCGTTGATGGATACGGTGAGGGGGATGTTGATAGTCCGTTGTTCGAGTCTGGTGAGGTTGAAGAAGAGGGTGAGCAGCAAGGCAATCGAGAGAGAGAGCACCTTGGCCGGCCAGTCCGAAAAGAGGAGCCTCGCCATTCGCTTAAGCTTCATAGTGCTTACCCTCTTCCGATTCCTGGGATTCCGCCGCCTCATCGGCCAGGCCTTCCAGCAGCCTGGCCAGCCTGGCCCTGAGCTGATCGCCGTCCAAGCCGTAATAGAGCTTGGAGTCATAGGCGAGGGACAGGGCTCCCGTCTCTTCGGAAACGACGATTACCACAGCGTCGGATTCTTCGGTAATTCCCAGGGCGGCCCTATGTCTGCTTCCGAAACTCTTTTTTATGTCCTGCTGATCCGAAAGGGGGAGAAAGCAGGCCGCTGCGGCGATCTTGCCTTCCTGAATCACGGCGGCGCCATCGTGCAGGGGGTTGTCGTGGGCGAAGATGCTCACCAACAGGCTCGGAGAGAGAATGGCATCCAGCCTTATGCCCTTGTCGATAATCTCTTTGAGGCCGACATTGCGGCTGAAGACGATCAAGGCCCCCCGTTTCATGTGGGATAAAACTTCGCAGGCCGTTACGGAAGCCTCGATCTGGCTCGCCTTAGGTTGGCGATTGTTTCTGAACAGCCGCCCCTGGCCGAGGTGCATAAAGATTTTCCGCAGCTCGGGCTGGAATATTATGGCCAAACCGATCACCAAGCCGGGAGCGACGATGCCGAGAACCCAGGTGACGGTGGAAAGCTGAAGGAAAAAGGCCAGGGCGTAAATTCCGGCCAGAAGAAGGATGCCCTTGATCAGCTGGACAGCCTTGGTCTTCACCAGGATTTGATAGGTGTTGTAGATGAGATAGGCCAGAAGAAGCACATCGAGCACAGGCCTGATGTAGGTGGTGAAGAATACCGCTATGCCGCTAAAATTCATCAATAGCCCTCACTGCCCGTTCAGACTGGGTTTTCTCCGGTAGGCAGGCCGTAAAAAGCGCCAGCGCGTCCTTTGTCTGGGCCACATCGTGCACACGAATGATATCGGCGCCCCCGAGCCAAGCCGCGCAAGCCGCGCCTAGACTGCCGGCAAGTCTTTTCTCCACGGGCTTTCCGCTGATCTGGCCGATAAAGCGCTTGCGCGAAAGGCCCACGAGGACAGGATACCCGCATTCGACAATGAGATAAAGCCTCTTCAAGAGATCGAGATTATGTTCGAGCGTTTTCCCGAAACCTATTCCCGGGTCCAGGATGATAGAATCTTTCGAAACCCCCGCGGCCAGGGCTCTGGCGGCGACGGCGCGAAGATATTCCGCGACCTGGGCGGCGCAATCGTCGTAAACAGGACTCTCCTGCATGGTCGAAGGCTCCCCCAGCATGTGCATGAGCACCAGGCCGGCGCCGGTTCGGGCGACGAGGGCGGCCATGCCGGGATCGGAGAGCGCGGCGATATCGTTCACGATGTCCGCTCCCTCGTCGAGGGCCGCCCTGGCCACCTCGGCTTTCCTGGTATCCACCGACACCACCGCACCCGACCGGGCACGGAACGCCTTGAGGGTAGGAATAAGCCTCCGTATCTCCTCTTTCGGGTCCACGGGAGCCGAGCCCGGTCGGGTCGATTCGGCGCCGAAGTCCAGGATCTCGGCCCCCTCCTCCTGCAGGGCGAGCGCCCGCTCCACCGCCCGGGCCGGTTCCGGAGAGCGGGAATCCGGGAAAAACGAGTCCGGGGTCAGATTGACGATGCCCATGACCAGGGGGCGCTCGCCCAAGGAAAGGGTCCGCCTACCTGGCAAGGATAGAGTGCGTTTCATCCATTCTCTCCGCCGCCACCTCGGCGGCTAAAAAACCGAAGGTTGTCAACAATCCCTCCTCGTCCAGCCCCGCGTCGGCGAGCAGTTCCTCCCTCGAAGCCTGGGGGGGCAGGCCCGGACCGAAGCCAAGGATTAAAAGCTTCACCCTGACAGCCCTTCGGGCGAGGATCGAGGCGATCGACTCGCCCACGCCCCCCGCCTTGGCTCCTTCTTCGACGAGGGCTACCGCGCTGTACCCTGAACAGACCGCGGCTATCTCCTGCTCGTCCAGCGGACTGGCGAACCGCAGGGAATACAGGTCTATCGGATAGCCCGACTCCTCCAGCTTATCCGTCGCCCTGGCCGCGGCATGGGCCAGGGGGCCCAAAGCGCAGACCAGCACGGAAGCCTTCTTTCTTTTTCTAAGGAAAACACCCCTGCCGGGAACGAGCGGCGCTTCGCAGGCCGGCTCGTCGCAATCCACCCTCGCCTTGGGAAAACGCAGAAAAACCGGTCCTTTCCGGTCAATGGCGAAACGAAGGAAACTTTCCATTTCCGCGGCGCAGGAAGGGGCGAGGATAGTGCTGTTGGGCAGGCTCTTAAAAAGCGGGATATCGAAAAACCCCTGATGTGTTTCGCCGTCCTCCCCCACCGCTCCGGATCTGTCCAGGGCGAAAACGACATGATGATTGGGCAGGGCCACATCGTGGAGCACCTGATCCACCGCTCTCTGCATGAAGGTCGAATAGACAGCCACCACGGGTACGAGGCCGCCGGCGGCCAGCCCCGCCGCGAAGGTGACCGCGTGCTGCTCCGCGATGCCCACGTCGTAAACCCTCGAAGGCTGCAGCCTGGCCAATTTATCCAAACCCGTCCCCTTGCTCATGGCGGCGGTGATCGCCACAAGGTCCCGCCTTTCCAGAGCCAGATCGACCATACTGCGGCCGAAGACCTCGGTAAACGAAGGCCTGGCCTGGCCAGAGTGGTCCGGGCATGAGGGTGCGACGCCGTGAAAGGCCTCGGGATCCTCCTCGGCCTTGAAAAACCCGTTCCCCTTTTTGGTCATCACATGGATGACCACGGGACGCTGAAGACGCTTCACCTGGGCTAAGACGCTCAAAAGAACCGGAATATTGTGTCCGTCTATGGGACCGACATACTCGAAGCCCAGATCGGCGAAAAGGTTTTCCTTGAAGAAAATGGCTTTCACCGCCCGCTTGCCCCGCACTATCAGCTCCAGCAGACCCCGTCCGATACGGGGTATGGATACCACGACGGCGTCGACGCTCCTTCTAAAATGCTGATAATGCTCGGTGGCGGTGAGTCGGGACAAATACCGCGAAAGCGCTCCGACGTTCCTCGATATGGACATCTTGTTATCGTTGAGAATGACAATGAGGGGAAGCTCGAGCTGGGAAACATTGGTCAGGGCTTCAAAGGCCATACCGGCCGTGAGCGCCCCGTCCCCAATCACCGCCACGACCCTGCCGTTCCTGCCCTGCCGTTTCCTGGACTCCAGCAGCCCGAGGGCCGAGGAAAGGGAGGTGGATGAATGTCCGGTATCGAAAATATCGTGGATGCTCTCGGAGCGCTTGGGGAACCCCGAAAGCCCTCCCTTTTTTCTGATTTTATCGAAATCCCCCGCTCTTCCGGTGATGAGTTTGTGGGCGTAACTCTGATGACCCACATCCCAGATGATGGCGTCCTTGGGCGAGTCGAACACCCTGTGGAGGGCGATAGTCAGCTCCACAACGCCGAGGTTCGAGGCCAGGTGGCCCCCGTTCGTCGTCACGGTTTCGAGAATTTTTTTTCGTATTTCCTTGGCCAGGATACGAAGCTCCGATTCCCTGAGCTTCTTGACATCCTCAGGCGATTCTATGGAATCCAGCAAACCCATAAAAAATTACGGTATCATCAATCGTGGGCTTTTTCCAGATCCTCGCCGGACAAGGGAAAACTCCTTGAAAAACAGAAGAACGGCTGAAAACTCGGTTTTCATAAAACCCAACGGCGCCAAGACCGGCGGCTTGCGGAAAAAGAGCCCCGGGCCTAAAGTTGGGCCATGGAAGAAGCGACGATTCTCGAGCTACACCTGCTCTCCGCCCTCCAGGGAGAGCAGGCGCCCGATTCCCCAGCCTGGTCCGAAGCGAGCCCGACCCGGGAATCCCTGTTATGGGCCTTTAGCTTTGAACAAAACCTCTCCGGCAGTCCCGAAGACGCGCCGAGCCTCGTCAGACCCCTGCGAGGGCCTAAGCTCCTTTCTCGTTTAGATCCCGGAAATTATTATTTTCTCCAATGGAGGGAAGGAAGCTACGGGACAATCGAGGATGGGATGGAGGATTTTCTCAGGCAGCTGTGGTGGGAAGGCAAGACCTGCAAAGGCCCCCTCATCCTCAGGGTGTTGAACGAGGAAGGCCGCAGGACATTTCAGGTCCTGCGGTCCCTCGCATAAGATTATTCCAGGATACCGTAGATACGACGCACGCCGGCGCTGGAGGATTGCTCTTTCTGAATCCTGAACCTGCCCAGACTTCCCGTGCGCTCCACGTGAGGGCCGCCGCAGACTTCCTTGGAAAAATCCCCGATGGAATAGACCTTCACGACGGCCTCGTACTTTTCCCCGAACAATGCTATGGCCCCCGAGGCCTTGGCTTCCTCGAGGCTCATCATTTCCATGGTCACCGGAAGATCCCGGTGGATCTGTTCGTTGACGATCGCTTCGACCTTGGCGATCTCTTCCTTGGTCATGGGCGCGGGATGTGAAAAGTCGAATCTCACCCGCTCGGTGTTGATATTGCTCCCCTTTTGGGCCACATGGTCCCCGAGGACGATGCGCAGGGCTTTATGGAGGAGGTGGGTGGCCGTATGATACCGTGTGGAAACTTCCGAGTGATCGGCCAGACCGCCTTTGAACATCTGCTCGCTTCCGGCCCGGGACAGCTCCTGATGCTTTTTGTAGGCTTCGTCGAACTCCTGGCGGTTGACCTTGAGACCGTTCTCGGCGGCCAGCTCCTCGGTGAGCTCGATGGGAAAGCCATAGGTATCGTAGAGCTTGAAGGCCAGGCGCCCGGACATGACCCGCTGGGGATTCTTGAGCAGGTTGGGAAGCATCTTGTCGAACTCATGCTCGCCCTTCTGGAGGGTCTCCAGGAATTTTTCCTCTTCCCGCTTAAGTTCGGAGAGTATCCGCTCCCGGTTTTCCATAAGCTCGGGATAGGGGCCAGCGTAATTTTCCACGATGCCCCCCGCCGGCTCGGAAAGAAAGGCTCCCTCTATGCCGAGCTTGCGGCCGTGCCGCACCGCTCTCCTGATGATCCTCCGCAGCACGTAGCCGGCGCCGACATTGGAGGGCAGCACTGCCTTGGGATCGCCCAGGATAAAGGTAGCCGTCCTGACATGGTCGGCGATGATCCTGAAGCTGCGGTCCAGCTCGGGATCATTGCCTGGAACTCCGTAGGTCTTGCCGGAGAGCTTTTCCAATGACCGGAGGATCGGAGTGAAGGCTTCGGTTTCGTACACCGATTTTCGCCCCTGCAGCATGGCTACCGTGCGTTCGAGGCCCATGCCCGTATCGACGTTCTGGGCCGGCAGGCGGAGCAGGGTTTTTCCGTCCACCCTATTGAATTCCATGAATACGTTGTTCCAGATCTCCATCCAATTCTTGGGATCGCTGCCCTTGTTGGATCCCGGGGGAGGCAAGCCCCGGCCTGTCCAGTAGAAAATCTCGGTGTCCGGACCGCAGGGACCCGTGGGTCCGGTGGCCCACCAATTGTCCGAAGCCGGAAGGTAGGCGATCCTATCCTCCGGCACGCCCAGCCGCCGCCAGGCCTGGGCCGAAACCTCGTCCTGGGGAGCGTTCTCATCGCCCGCGAATACGGTTACGGAAATCTTGGCCGGATCCAGGGCCAGCCACCGGGGAGAGACGAGGAATTCCCAGGAAAAGGCTATGGATTCTTCTTTGAAATAGTCTCCCAGCGACCAGTTGCCCAGCATTTCGAAAAAGGTGAGGTGGCTTTCGTCCCCCACGTCCTCGATATCCCCGGTTCGTATGCATTTTTGATAATCCACCAGCCGCTTGCCCGCCGGATGGGCTTCCCCGAGCAGATAGGGGACCAGGGGATGCATCCCCGCGGTGGTGAACAAAACGGAGGGGTCGTTTTCAGGAATAAGCGACTTTCCGCTTATCTCCACATGGTTCTTTGTCTTGAAGAATTCGATGAATTTCCTGCGCAGTTCATGGATGGTGATCATGCGCAAAAGTGTACGGCAGGTCTGGGATTATGGTCAATCACGGGGCTGGAGGAAAAGAATTTGAAACGTTTATCTTGAATGATTGTTCATTTATAGTATACTAAAGTCACGACAGGATTCTGGAGGGGAGTATGGAGATACTGGTAACCGGCGGATTCGGGAACGTGGGACGCAGCGCCGTCAAGGCTTGTATCGCCGCGGGCCACAATGTCACGATCCTGGAAAGCCCTCAGGCTATGGCGAAGGCCGACGCGGGTTTGCGCAAGATGCTTCGCTCCCCCTGGAGGGATTGCCGGGTCCTTTTCGGCGATCTGAGAAAGCCCGACAATGTCCGGAAGGCCCTATCCTCCTTCGGAAAAGGCCCCGACGCCCTCATACACCTGGCGGCCCTGATACCCCCCGCGGCGGACCAGGACGAGGCAAAAACCTGGGAAGTCAACGTCGGCGGCACGAAAAACCTCATCGAAGCCTGCCTTTCGCTTCCCAAGCCACCCCGCTTCGTCCTGGCCTCCAGTATCGCCACCTATGGGGACAGGCTCAAAAACTTCTGGATACGGGTGGACGATGAACTAAAGCCCACCGAAATCTACAGCCGGACCAAGGTCGAATGCGAAGCCCTGGTCAAGGCGTCGGGACTCGAGCATACGATTCTGCGCCTATCCTATGTCGTCTGGGCCAAATGGCTCCCCTTCGATCCCATGCTCTTCGCCATGCCCCCCGAAACCCGTCTGGAGGTCGTTCACACCGAAGACGCGGGCCGAGCTTTCGCCGCCGCCGCCGAGCTTTCCCTCGCCGCGGGCAGGACCCTCAACATCGGCGGCGGCCCGCTCTGCCGCACATCCTTCAGGGCCTTTCTGGACAGAATATTCCGCTACTACGGCCTTGGAGACTCCTCATTCCTGCCCATGGAGGCCTTTGCGGCCTCCGACTTCCACTGCGGCTGGTACGCCGACTCGGATCAAGCCGAGGAACTGCTGCATTTCAGAAGAAAAACCCTGGAGGACTACTACGAGGAAGTACGTTGGGAGACCAGACTCATCGCTCCCTTCGCAACCTTAGCCGCCCCGGCGGTCCGACGATGGCTTATCGGGAAAAGCCCCTATATCAAAGGCAGGCCTAAACCTCGGGCAGGGCGCGTCCAAGGGTTGCTTCGACTGTCGAGGCAAGAAAAGCGATAATCTCCTCCGCCCCTATGCCCGTATCGATCCTACGGCTCAGGCGCAGCGATTCGAGGCTCCCCAAAAGCATCACCAGGAGGCCCGCCTCCAGTTCCGGAATGGCGGTCCGCGGGTTCTCCCCCTTTTCCTCCACGCATTCGCCTATGATCGACGCTATGAGGGAGGCCAGGTAATCCAGCTTTTCCTTGAGTCTGGTGGCGCTTCCGGCCTGGCCCAAAAGAATGGCGATAAGATCCATGTCCTTAAAGAGGGCGGGCAGCGCTTTTCGAATGAGAAAAGCAAGCTTGGCCAGGCCCGCATCGGCAAAGGAGCCTTTCGACACAGGGCCGGCCGGCCGCGATACGAGCCCAGCGGCCTTGGCGCCGGAGGCGGCGTTCCCTTCGAGACCTTCTTCCAGATAAGAAGCGAACTCGCTCCATCCCTCTTCGACGATAACTCCCAGGAGCGCTTCCTTCGAGGGGAAATAGGTATACAGGCTCCCCACCGGAATGCCGATGCGGGCGGCGAGGGCGCCCATGGAACTACGTTCATAGCCCCTCTCGGCGAACATTTTCTTTGCCTCGGCGAGAATGAGCTGGCGTTTGTCCGCGTCCTTCGGCCTTGCCATCAGCTCGGCTCCAGGGCTTCGAAAACCCCCAAATCCTTATTCTTCCGCACTCTGTCCCAGGAAAACACCCTGCCGTTCATGGCGATATACACCCCCGGCGGCAGCAATTGCACCGCCGAAAAAGCCGTGCCGAAGTTGAATAAGGCATCGGAGTCCTGGATCTTGTAGGGCACCATGGCCCCGGTGAGCACAATCGTCTTGGCGAGCCCCGCGGAACCCAAAAGAGAAGCGGTGGCGGTCATCGTATCGGTGCCGTGGGTGATCACGATTCGCTTCTCCGGCGCGCTTTTGCAGGAAACAAGCACGGCCATGCGGTTTTCGTCCTGCATCTGCAGGCTATCGATCAGCTGGTTCATTTCCAGAACCACGGGAACCCTCACCCTCGCCTTGGCGAGGATCTCGGGCATGTGACTTTCCCTAAAGGTGAGTTCTCCCCGTATCTCGTCATAGTGCTTGTCGAAGGTCCCGCCGGTAACGATAACCCTGATGCTGTCTTCGCTCATAGTTGTCGATTATGCCCGCTTTGCCGCCGTTTGTTAAGGGCAAGCGCTATCTGCGGCAAGGATTTATCCCATGATTTTTCACCCCTTGACCATTTCCAACGCTTCCTTGAAAATGGCCGCAGCCCGAAAACCCGGTAGTACCCGTCGATTTCGGGAAGGAGTCATTATTGCAAAAATCGATGTATAGACCACTGAGAGCCAAGGGCGCGGTGTTTTTAGCCTTGGCTGCGACGCTCAGCCTCGCAGCCTGTTCACCCCCTCCCGCCGCCAATCTTGAGCTCGAGAGCGAAATCCTATCGCTCGTGACCAATACAGAGAAATTGCCTAACAGTATTGAAGACAGGGACCATATCGACACGATCGCCGTCTGCTATCAGCATCCCGACACCAAATCGAGCGTTATCGATTTTTTCGCATCCATCACCAAATCCCGGGTAATCGCCGTGGCAATACTGGATAACGCGGTAAAGCAAAAGGTACCGGCGAGCCTCGCCTTCGCCATAGCGTACGAAGAAAGCCGCTTCGATCCCCTCGCCGTAAATCAGAACACCACCAGCGTGGACAGGGGGCTTTTCCAGCTCAACTCCCTCACCTTTCCCGACCTTACGGACCAGGAGTTTTTCAACCCCTCCCGAAACGCCAAGGAAGGGATAGGATACTTCCGACATGTCCTGGAACTTTCGGGCAACGAGGTGTCGGCCCTGGCCATGTACAACGCGGGCCGTACCCGGGTGACTAAACAGGGCGCTCCCATGAGAACCCTGGACTATATCTCCAGGATCCTCAACTATAAAAAGAATATAGACAGCCTTTTCACCGCCAAGGTGGTGGCCAAGGCTTCCATGGTGGCCAAAATCAGAATGGGAATGTTGGAACAACGGAGCGCGTCCATCCAATAAATCTACCGCGCCCCTGGCGATGTCACTCCCGCGGCCGCGAAGCCGGCGCTTCGTTGCTCATGCTCAAAGCCAGAAGGCGCAGGGATTCTTGAAGATTGGACACGTCCTTTTTGCCCAGGACGGTTATCCTGAAAACCGCCGCCTCTATCAAGGCGTAGAAGAGTTCGCCCATAGCCTTTCCGGATATCCCGGGAGAGAACTCCCCCCGTTTCCTCCCTTCTATGATGATGAGCGCGAGAATATGCCGCATGCGGATGGTCCTGCGGCGAACCCGCTCGTCGGGGTCGCCGCCCGAGAGCTTGAGCTTGAGCAGGTAATCCAGGATGACCGACAGCAGTTTGGACTCCGCGGCGCATTCGCCGACTACCATCTCCCCGATGGCGATAAGCTTGTCCACGCTCTTTAAGTCCTGGCTACCGGCGATCTCCCGCACCCGGGCTTCCATCCTGCCCATGAGACGCTTGATGCTGGCCGAGAATATCTCCTTTTTATTGGAAAAATACAGATAGAGAATTGTTCGCGTTATTCCGCAGCGCTCGGCGATTTTTTGAAAGGTCGTATCCTTGTAGCCTTCTTCCACGAATACGTCCAAGGCCTTATCCAGAATTTCCTCTCTCCGCTTATCGTGCTCTACATAGACAGACAATTTTACCTCCACTGTATGTTTGTAAGTATAGCAGCAAACCGGGTTTTTTGTGTAGCGCCAATAGTCCCTCCGCGCCCGGCCCGGCGAAGCCTTCGGTTTTTGCCACCGACGGCCTGCCCCGCCGCAACGGACTCTGCTTGTTTCCAGCCCGACAGGAAGCTATAGTGAATCCATGATCGACATGAGCGCTACGGTACTCGCCTGCCGTTTGAATGCAATCGAAGAAACATCCACAAAACCTCAACGTGGCGATAGAACCATGGAATTCCATGTTCACGCTTCCCTCAGGAAAGCCACGGGGATAGGAAAGGCGCTCTTTACGAGTTCGGGGAATCTGATCATTCCCGATTTCACCGCCGCCAGGGAAATGGCCCAGACGCTCCGCGGACTAGGCTCGGTCCGTGGCCAGGACACGAGCAAGCTCAGCTCGGGCAGGCTGAACGCGATGGGCCTGGTGGACGAGATCCTCCACATGGTTGTCAGACTGTACAGGGAACGGGTAGATCGGCAGGCGCTGCCTCGCCTTATGCGGGCCGCCCAGGAGGAAGTAGGCTCCAGGGAACTCGAAACGCTCCTAAAGGAATTCTGCGCCCAGTTTCCGCCCAGAGAGGTTTATTCCGGCGGAATGAGCGTCGACGCCTGGCTGGCCGGCGCCCCGCCGGAGGCTTCCGAAGGTTCGGGGCCCGGCAACCGGGAACTGGCCTTCGAGGAAATGATTCTCCTCAAGCTGGCCAACGAAAATCCCGCCTTCGGCCCCTTCCGTTTCCTCTTCGACGATGGCTTGCGCCCGCTGAAGGATATTCCGGACAGCCTGGCGGCGAAAACCTTGTACGCCAAGGTTTTCGCCGCCCTGGACAAAAAAAGCCCCGAACTCCCCGGCTTCGGCCCCGCCGGCGAGGAAAGGAGTCTGCTCGAACTGCTTCGAATGCCCGCCAAGGCCGCGCCCGACTCTCTGGAAGCGCAGCTGCGCTGGATCAAGGAACATTGGGGCGCCCGTTTCGACAGCATCGGCGGAAAGCTTCTCTCGAGCCTCGATTTGATCGCCGAAGAAGAACGGCCGTACTTTCCACCCGGCCCCGGCCCGGTCAAGCCCTACAGCTATGTTTTTTCCCGGGAAGAGTACGAAAAGTTCACCCAAGACAGGGACTGGATGCCCTCATTGGTCTTGCTGGCCAAGAACGCCCTGGTCTGGCTCCATCAGCTTTCGGTCGCATATGGTCGTCCTATCCGACGCCTGGACGACATACCCGACAGCGAACTCGACGCCATCGCCCTGCGGGGCATCAACGGACTTTGGCTCATCGGTATCTGGCAGCGGAGCCCGGCCAGCGAAAAGATAAAGCGTCTCTGCGGCAATCCCGAAGCCGCGGCCTCGGCCTATTCCCTCTTCGACTACGAAATAGCCTGGGAGCTCGGTGGCTGGGAGGCCCTGGACAAGCTACGGGAGCGCTGCCTCTGGCGGGGTATTCGTCTGGCCGCCGACATGGTGCCCAACCATACGGGCCTCGATTCCGCCTGGATCCGGCAGCGACCCGAGCTTTTCATCGGCAGCGACCGCTGCCCCTTTCCCAGCTACAGCTTCAACGGCCCCGACCTCTCCGAGGACCCTTCGATCGGCCTCTGGATCGAGGACCACTACTATTCCCGAAGCGACGCGGCGGTGGTCTTCAAACGTCTCGACCGCGGGAGCGGAGCCGTTCGGTATATTTATCACGGCAACGACGGAACCGGCATGGCTTGGAACGACACGGCGCAGATCGATTTTCTCAATCCCGAGGCCAGGGCCATGGTCAGGGAGCGGATCCTCCACGTCGCCCGGCATTTTTCCATAATACGCTTCGACGCCGCCATGGTTCTCGCCCGCCAGCATATCCGCAGGCTCTGGTATCCGGCCCCCGGTTCGGGCGGCGCCATCCCCTCCCGTTCGGAACACTCGCTCCACGAAGCCGACTTCGAGCGGGCCATGCCCGGGGAGTTCTGGCGCGAAGTCGTGGACGAATGCGCCGTAAAAGCCCCGGACACCCTTTTGCTGGCCGAGGCATTCTGGATGATGGAGGGCTACTTCACCCGCACCCTGGGCATGCACAGAGTCTACAATTCTGCGTTCATGAACATGCTCAAAGAGGAAAAGAACTCCCTCTACAGGCTCACCATCAAAAACACCCAGGAATTCGACAAGGAAATCTTAAAGCGCTTCGTCAACTTCATGAGCAACCCCGACGAGGAAACCGCCGTGGCGCAGTTCGGCGTCGGGGATAAATATTTCGGCGTCTGCACCTTGATGGTCACCATGCCAGGGCTTCCCATGTTCGGCCACGGACAGATCGAAGGCTTTACGGAAAAATACGGCATGGAATACCGCCGCTCCTACCGGGACGAAAAACCCGACCTTGCCCTTATCGAGCGGCACGAGAAGGAAATCTTCCCCCTGCTCCGCCGGCGCAGGCTTTTCGCGGGGGTGGAGCAATTCTTCCTTTTCGACTTCATCAAGGACGAAGGCTACATAGACGAAAACGTATTCGCCTACTCCAACGGCCTCGACAAGGATACTTCCCTCGTTTTCTACAACAACTGCTGGCAACGGAGCTCCGGCACCATTGTTTCCAGCTGCGCCTATACCGAAAAAGATCATTCCGGCGAACCGCATCTGCGGCGGAAGTCCCTTGTCCAGGCTCTCGGCCTGGATCCCGGCCCCCGCAATTACCTGGCAACCAAAGAGCAGCGCTCGGGCCTTTGGTTTCTGCACCGATGTTCCGATCTTGCCAGTTTCGGTCTGCGCGTCGAATTGCAGGGTTATCAATCCCTGGTCTTCGGCGATTTCATGCGAATCCACGACCTGGACGGAGTCTACGAGAGGCTTTGGATCAGCCTCATGGGTCGGGGCGTCCCCGACCTGGACGAGGCCGTGGAGGAGGCTTCCCGGCCGGAACTCTACCGGGCGCTGGACAACTGCGCGGCCTCGCTGCGTCGCTGCGGCGAAGCCTTGCTCAACCCTGATTCGCGGCAAGATTCCCAAGCCTTTTCTTCTCTGGTGGAGCGGACGGGCGTCGACGCCGAACATTTCTTTTCCCGGCTCGCCCTCGCCATAACCGAGGACGGCGGCAACGAGCCGAGCTTGGAAGCCCCGGCCCGTGGACGTAGCTTCATGGAAAGCGGGCTGCGCTTTCTGGCGGCCGTCCTGAACCTGGGTCATCCCGAAGATTCGTTTCTTCCGGAAGAAGCCCTTCTGTTCTCCCGCGTAAAGGCTGTCCTGAGCTCCCCCGCCGCCCTTCGGTCCTGCCTGGATTTCATCTTCATCGAAGGGCTCTCCCAGGTCAACCAGGGAGCCAATAAAACCGAAGAACTGCGCTATATCTTGGAAAAGTTCCTCATCAGGAAAAAGCTCCTTTATCCTGGATTCCCCGGGGGCCAGGACGTCGACAAAGTCGCGGAGACTGAAGAGTTCAGTCCCGAGCAGCGGCGCTCCGCCCGGGCGGTGGATGTCTTGGGCAGGCTCGACATGCCGGCGCTCCAGGCCATCGTCTTTGCCTTCGCCACCAGGCCGAGGGATACGAGCTTCAGCCCCCGGCTCGAAAAAGGAGAAGAAGCGCCCAGACAACTTAAGTCCGCCCGGGCAAGGGCGGCGGAACTTGTCCGCTGGGCGGGCAGCGACCATGAAGGAAGGCTGGCCATCGGCGTGAACCGCTGGGAGGAAAGGGATTACTTTAACAAGGAGCGCTTCGAAGCCCTCTTGGAGCTCTGGCCCTGCTTTGCCCTCATCGAGGCTGTCTTGGAAGAAACAAAGGTCGGGGCAGGGGGTCCGAAGTCCGGAGCCGGGGCCGAAAGACCGCCGTTCGAAGCCGGGGCGCGAGCGCCGAAGCAGGAGACCGGGACGGCCGAGCTTCTGTCCCGCATAAAGGAGCTCTCCCGGCTCCAGGCATTTGAAATTCAGGCGATAGCCCGCGAGGCGCAAGCCTCCAGCGGCTATCTCATGGACGCCCTATTAGCCCATATCGAGCATGAAGATTCTTAAGGAACACGCGCCCGGGGAGACCGGAACAAGCCCTGTCGCGGCGAAAATAACCGCGGGCTTGGATGACCCTGGGCTGGTTTTCGTTTTTCCGACCCAAATTTCCGCCGATTCCTGGGCTAAGGCAAGCTTGGATTTTTCAGGCCGGTCCTGCGTCGATCTGGACCGTTTCCTGGGCTGGGACAGCCTTCTGCGAACCCTCCGCGCAAATCCCCCCTCCCCGGAGTTGCGGGAAGCCGATGTCCAGAGCAGACTTCTCTGGGCCTATTGCCTGATTGAAGAAGAGAAGAAAAATCCCAGCCTCGGACGCCTCATCAATCCAAGCCAAACCCCGCCCTCCGGCCTCGCCTGGGGCCTGGCTTCGGCGGCGCCTTCCCTGTTCGAGGCCGCCGCAAGCATTCGGGCCAAAGTAAACGACGGCAGCCTGCCCGAGGACCAGGAGCTCATACAGGACTACGAATTTCTCGCGGCGAACTATGATGCCTTTTTACGGAACCATGGTATTTACGAACCCGCGCGCCTCCCCTGGCGAGGCGATCCGGAAAAGCGCTACCTGCTCTTTTGTCCCAGCCTCATGCCCGGGTTCAGGCCGGAACTCGGCAGCTCCGTTCCGGGACTGAGCATCGAAACCTGGGAGCCCGGCACGCCGGGCTCCGCCGCGGCGATCGGCATCTCCCCTTCCCTCGCGTCTTTCGGAGACGGTCCATCCGTCCGGAAGCCTTTGCTGCTGAGCTTTTCCAGCCTGCGGGATGAGCTGGACTATGTCTTCGGCGTCTGCAGACGTTTGCTGGACCAGGGCCTTCCTCCTTCGGAGCTTGCCTTAAGCCTGCCCAGCCTGGGAGCGGACCTGACAGCCCACGTAAGCCGGGCGGCCCGCTCCTGGGGGCTGCCCCTCCAGTATCGAGGCGGCAGGGCGCTCTCCGATTCCCCCATAGGCAGGCTGCTCGAAGCCGTGGCCAGGGCCTTGGGCGAAGGCTTTTCCCTGCGAGGCTTAAAAAACCTCTTCGATCCCGGGCTCGCGGCCTGGAAGGAAAGGGAACACTGTCTATCCCTTATCGGCATCGCCAAACGCTACAACATTCCAGAGTTTTCCGCCGATCCGGATTACACGATGAGCCTCTGGTCGAAAACCCTGGGGCTGGAATCCGGACAAGCCGAATCCCTGCCCTCCTTTTTCCAAAGGCTGCGCAAGTCCTGCGCGGCCCTTTCGGGCTCCCGTTCCTTCGCCGCCCTCGAAATCGCCCTCCATGCCTTTATCGATGATCTTTTGGATGAAAAAAGGTTTCAGGTCTACGGCACCCTTACCTTGGAACGGATATTCGAGGAACTTTCCGCGCTGAAATCCTGGGAAATCCGCCTCGCCGGCAAAACAGGGGCCCTCAAGCCTTTCGAAGTGCTCCGCGCCATGCTGGCGCATCGCCTTTATTCTCCCGCCGATTCGGCGCAGGCTATTTCCGTGTACCCCTATCACCTGGGACTAATGAGCGCCGCCAGGCTGCACTTTGTCCTCGAAGCCTCCGTGGAGTCCAGCTCGGCGGCTGTCCGCCTGCTCTCCCGGGTTCCGCAGGAAATCAGCCCTCCAAAGGACGAAGCGACCTTGACCGACGTCTTGTTCGACTCCATGGACCTGGTCAAAACGGTATTCTGCCACGCCGAACAATCCCTGGACGGCTACAGCATCGCCCATCCCTATTTTTTCAGGCGTTCGGCCCGGAGAATGGCGATCGAAACAATCTCGATACCCGATTCGCCGGAGGCTGTCGAAACCAATGCCTGGGAAGAACTGCGGGCGCCCGCCCTGCCGGCAAAGCTCCCATCCCTGTCGCTCGAAGCTGTTCAGGGAAGTTTCAAGGACTTGAAGCGGGGACTCCTGGGCTCCCCGGAATCCCGGGGGGCCCAGGATCCCCGGGAAAACCAAAGGCGGGGGGGCCTTCCTCCTCCCCTTTTTTTCGATGCCGAATCTCGCTTAAGCCCGGTGCCCGGCCCAAGGCCCGCCTTGAGAGCCGATCGGCTTTTGCGCATCAAGGCCTTCGACGCCGCGGGACTTGTCAAGCTGAACCCGAGAACCCTGGGCTATCTTGCGCTCTGCCCCTTCCGCTGGTTCCTGTCGGGAATTCCCGGCCTGGAAGCGGAAATCGCCGACCCGGCCATTCTCGCCGAAGGCTCTCTCATGCACGATATGATCCGCTTTCTTCTCGAAGCGGACGGCAGCGAACTCCTCCCGGCCTCCGGCCCCGGCGACTCTCCTTCGTACGAACCTCCTTCCCTATCTTCCGACCGGAGTCGGTCCTCCCGGGAAGAAAAAATAAAAAACGCCTTTCGAAACGCCTTGCAGAAAACGCTGAGCCGAAGCGGCTATTCGCTTCGGCTTGCCCTCGAATCGGCCTACCCTAAAATACAAGACAGAATAGGCAGGATCCTCGACTACGAAGGCAGCCTTCGCGAGGAAGGATGGCTCCGAAGCGACTTCGAGCGGGTCCTCTCCATGGAGTTGCCCGATTTGGGCTTAGCGCTGGAAGGGCGGGCCGATAGGGTTGTTTTCAGAACGGCGCGAATTGCCTTGGACGCCGACTCCTCCATGCAGGCGTCGGATGCATCCTCTCCAGGCTCGCCTCCCGGCGAGGGCTGCCTTCTTATCGACTATAAACGAAAGCGCTGCCCGGCAAAAAAAGAATTTTTAACCGACGAATCGGGAAGGATCCAGGATTTTCAAATCAACGCCTACGCCGCCATGCTCGAATCCGCCGGCTTCCCGGTTCTTCAAGCTTTCTATTGGTCCATAGAGGATAACAAACCCGTAGCCGTGTTCGGATCCGGTAAGCAGCGACCCGACAGAGCTTCCTTCGAGCCCGAGCGCGGAGCCCTCGGGAAGGCTTTGATCGAGGCTTCGGAACGCATACGGGAAGGAAGGTTCCTGGAAATCAAGCCATCGAAGCAAGCCTGTTCGAATTGTCCTGTCAGGGCAGTATGCAGAATTCATTTTTCGGCGGAACGATCATGAATCAAGCTGAAAGCGTGCAGTACCTTAGCCGGCTCGACGAGCCGCAACGCCGGGCGGTGCTGGCCCAAAAAAGCTGTGTCGTAACCGCCGGAGCGGGGGCGGGCAAGACCACCGTGCTGGCCGCGCGCTTCGTCCATCTTGTGGTGGACAGGAAAATCCCCTTACGATCCATCCTCGCCCTCACCTTCACCAGGAAAGCCGCGGGCCAGATGTACGAACGGATATACCTGGCCCTGGCGGATCAGAACTCCCTCTGGGCCAGGGAGCAGCTCGAGGATTTCCAGAACGCCCAGATCACCACCATCGATTCATTCTGTACCACCATACTGCGCGACACCGCCAGGGACTTCGGGTATAGCCCCGAATTCACCGTGGACGCCGAAACCTGCGCCGACCTCGCCCAATCCATCGCCCAACGCTACATACGCCGCAACCGGCACAAAGAAGGCCTGCGGGAACTCCTTGCCGCCTTCTCCCCCGATGATGCGGCCGCCTCTCTCTTCGCGGACCTCGGTCTTTCCTTCATATCCCCCCTTGCCTTGAGCCGCCCCCTTTTCGAGCCGATGAAAGAAGCTTTGGCGATCTTCTTGGCGGACAAGCTCTTCGAATCCCAGACTTTTCTCGAAAATAGCAGCAAAGCGATCGCAGCCCTGGCGGATTTCATCAGGGAACCCAAAAAAGACTGCGCCGCCGCCATAGAAGCGGCCACCGGCTACCTGGCCATCCGCGGGGCCCTCGGCCGGCCCATGAACGGATCGGTTCCGCCCGAACTGGGCGCCAGGATCAAAAAGTTCTCGGAACTCGGCCTGAGATCCTATTCGAAAGACGAATACGAGACGGCGGTGAAAATCAGCGCGAAAACCGCCAGGGAAGAAGCCGATCGCCTGACCGCCCTTTCGGACTACGAAGCCTTCTTCCCTTCCCATCGAGCGCTTTTGTCGAGGCTGGACGAATACGCTTCGGAGCTGGCCGAGGCGAAGCGACTGGCCAACATCATGGACTTCAAGGACCTCGGGCTCTGCGCCGTGGAAGCCCTCAGGCGGCGGAAGGACATGAGGAATTACTGGAAACAGCGGATCGCCAGCATCATGATCGACGAATTCCAGGACAACAACCAGATCCAAAAAGACCTGCTCTACCTCTTGGCCGAGCGTCGCGACAGGACGGTCGAGGGCATCCCCTCCCCCGCCGACCTGGAGGAGGGCAAGCTTTTTTTCGTGGGGGATGAAAAGCAGTCCATCTATCGCTTCAGGGGCGCCGATGTATCGGTATTCAAAAGTTTATCCAAGGAGCTAAGGCCTACCTCCCAGGCTTCGATCCCGGAGGCCGGAAACGGGCCCAGCCTATCCTTACCCAACAATTACCGCAGTTCCTCAGGACTCATCCGATTTTTCAACCGCTTTTTCGCCGACGTCCTGGATGCGGGAAGGGGCGAAACCCCCAGGAACGGATCCGAGGTTGGCAGGGCCGGGGATTTGGACTACTCATCCTTCGAAGCGGACTACGCGGCCATGGAAGAGGGGCTTTCCTCCTCCCCGGGAGAATTCCCCTGTCTGATCCGCTACTACCTCATGGAAAGCCGGGATGAGCAGGACGAGGAAGAGCCGGATACCTACCAGGGTATCGAAGACGACGATGACAGGCTGGCCTTCGAAGTCGCGGATTTTATCCGTACCAACCGGGGAGCGCTCAAAGTACGCCGGACTTCATCGGGGACGGGCGAGGGCCGGCCTTCGGAATTCGAGGATTTCGCCATCCTTCTGCGCAGCAGAAACCATCA
>Ga0302251_1000549_pt1 | contig 33030 bp, 32 predicted proteins | sample AAG_RA_Gln_MG_FD_193534 | JGI IMG/M metagenome (GOLD analysis project Ga0302251, IMG submission 193534) | Enriched activated sludge microbial communities from anaerobic digester in WTTP, New Holstein, Wisconsin, United States - AAG_RA_Gln | ecosystem: Engineered > Bioreactor > Anaerobic >... | reverse complement strand
GATTTAGTTTACGCTAAGATAACAAACCTATACAAAGATTGACAAAATTAACAAAAGGGTATAGGGTTTTATTATGAAAGAAAAAATAAATTTACCAGAACTACTATCTATTACGGAAGTCTCCAAACTTCTTGGTGTTTCTACAATGACATTACGACGTTGGGATGTCAAAGGAATATTAAAATCCTTTCGACCAATTCCGAGTAGCCAACGGAGATATAAAAGAATTGATGTTGAAAAATTTTTAAAATCTAGATAATTAAGAAATATGAACAGTATAAATTTAATAAAAAAACAAGTTTTCTTGATATTGGTGCCGGTGACGGCTCTTTGGCATCAATAATTTCAAAAAAAGTCAGATCAACACTTGTTGTTGAGCCAAATCAGAGTTTCTGCAAACTACTTCTAAAACATAAAGGAATTAGAATTTTGAATAAGACTTGGGAGGAAGTAAATTTGGATGAATCATTTGATTTTATTTTGGCTGCTTATGTTATAACCTATTTCCCAAAAACGAAAAGGAAACATTTGATAAAAAAGATGTACAATATGTTGAATCCAGGCGGCAGTATTCTTATTTTATCCGTTGATGCCCAAAAAGGTTCATGGAGAAAAATACATACTTATTTTTATAAACTAATAAATCACAAACATTATTCTTCCGACAGCGAATTAAAACAAATCGTGCAAGAATATGGGGTAATTTCAAAATCATTCAAGACACAAGTGATTTCAAAAAATTCGAATGAAATGTTAAAAATCTTAGGGTTTGATTTTTATAAATATCCTGCTAATTTCTTAACATTTTCCAGTCTTTTAAAAAAATTTATGAAAAAATATTCAGATGCGAGCGAAAAAGTAACATTAGAAATGGTGCATAACGCATATATTATTACTAAAAAATAATTTTATGGATAAAAAAATAGAATTAGAATTAAGAGCTGGGGTGCCAACGCAAAAAAGAGAATTATTTCAACGCCTTCTTGCAGATGCGGGGGTTTTACATTCACACACAAAACGATTATCAGTGATGTACTTTGGCGATATAGGTTCAAAAAAATTGGACATACGAGTACGAGTGACAAATGGGGAATGTGAGGTAGTTGTAAAATCAGGATCTTTTGGAGCACACGATAGAATAGAGATGGCTCAAAAAATCACTCCCGAAGAATTTTTAGGAATGGTAAAAATATTTACTCAATTTGATTTTACGATAGAAGTGGGAGAGAGGGAGACTTTTAATTATGCGTTACCCAATAATGTAGTAGTTTCGTTAGTTTCTGCTGGTCCAATTTCGTACATAGAATTAGAAAAAATGTCATCAGAGGCTGATGTAGAAAAAAATAATAAATTACTCAAACAATGGGCCAAGCGATTGGGATTGCAACTTTTAAAATCTGAAAAAGAATTTAATATTCTTTGCAAGTGTCTTACTGAAAAAGTTGATTGGCCATTCCATGGCACTAACGAGGAATATGTTAAATTGAATAAGTTATTTAATAGCTACTTAAATAAATAGCAAAAGAAAAAGCGGCTAAGTTGCAATAACTTAGCCGTATGTGATTTCCGATTCGAAAATGATCTTTGCTATTGCTGCGAATGTGTTGTCCCAACTATCAGACGAGAAACTCGTATACACTTTTTTGCAGGTAAGCAAATTAATCTCATCAAGATAGCTACTGAGAAGTTTTGTTCTCATTTGGATCTCTTCTGGCGACTGTGAATTACGACTTATTAGTCTTTTAAACAGCCACGAAGGATTATCCGGCAACAAAGCGATGATAACAGCAGATGGTATTGTCTTCTTAACCTTTTGACACCCAATCGGGGTAAGATCAAGAATAACGCCACTAGGATGTTTTGAGTCAACGATTTCCTTTACGCTCTGTGCGAGTGTCCCGTAATAGTAATCTGAGTATTTGTCCCATTCAAGAAAGAAACCCGAGTTTACTATTTCGAGGAAAGTTGACTCAAGTACATACTGATAGTTTTCACCATCATCGGATCTCCGCTGTCGTGTGGTTATTACGGTTGGTACTGCGAAACCGTATTTTTTTACTAACCGCTTAGCGTAAGAAGTTTTACCAACTCCGGATGGACCAACGAGACATACCACCCTACCTTGCATTTTCATCACTTCCTCCTTTTGATATTTCAAGAATTTCAATTACGGTTTTTTTGCCGGCAATTGTGCCGCTGACAATTTCGCCCTTGTGTTTTCCCATAATTAAGGAAGCGAGGGAGGTATTGTACGCAAGCATATTGCGATTAGGATCTGACTCTCCAAAACCGACAATCTCCCACGTGGTTTCTTCACCATTCCGTACGATTCTAACGCAAGTCCCAATAGTCACTTTGTCTAAATTCATCGGTGGTTCAACAAGTATTGCTTGATTAAGACACTGATGTGCATCGCTAAGTCGACGATCCATACCTCTGATATCAATGGTAAGCATTTCATATGATGCATTGTCATGATATTGATCGCCGTCCACCTCCGTCACATAAGCAGTCTGCGATTGAAGTTCTTTGAGTTTATTTTCCAGTCCCTCAATCTCATTGTGCAACTTGATTAAGCCACGTCGAGTAAAATAGAATTTTACGTTCATCGGTTTTCTCCTCTTTTTGATTGTGAATGTGCTAATCGAGAATGCCATCATCCCGATTTTTTTAACCCTATACCCTTTTGTTAATTTTGTCAATCTTTGTATAGGTTTGTTATCTTAGCGTAAACTAAATCCAAAAAATGAAGCGCGGGCAGTTCGGCAGGGGGAGTTTGAGGGGGAATGCCGAGCCGCCCGAATAAATAGAATACCTCGTGAAGCGCGGAGCCGAACAGAAAATTTTACTTTTCCTTAATTAATTGAAATTTTTTAGGGGGTACGCGAAATCAAAAATGTAAAGCAAAATTTTTGCGGGGCAGGCCGCCGCATTGCGGTGGCTGACAGCTGGTCAGTACAGGTTTCGCTTCTTGGATTTGTGAATCAGATTTGGTAAAATGATTTTAAAAGTTTGAGCGGAATTTAAATTGGGAGCCAAAAAACTAGATACGAACTCATTTTTTAAAGACGAGAGTGTTCGCTCTCCCAGCCCCGCCTTTGGCGGGGCTGGGAGAACAATCAAGTTCGTCTGAAAATTTTGAGTTCGTATCGGCAAACTTTGCTCCGGCGGTAGGATTCGAACCTACAACCTAATGCTTAACAGGCATCCGCGCTACCATTGCGCCACGCCGGAATAATTAAGATATATACCAATTTTCACTTTTTTGCAATCTTAATAGCCAGTTAATTTCTTAACGTCTTTATGCTGCCTTATCTTTTCAATCGCCTTAGCCTCAATTTGTCTAATTCTTTCTCTTGTTACATCAAATTCCTGCCCTACTTCTTCTAATGTATGCAATACTCCATCTTCCAAACCAAACCTCATTGACAATATTTTCCTTTCTCTCTCTGTTAAATCATTAAATATCTCTTCCAAATGCTCTCTTAAAAGTTGTCGGCTAGCTTGAGCAGACGGAGATTCTATTTTTTCATCTTTGATAAACTCTCCCAAAACACTATCTTTCTCATCTTCTCCTACTGGCGTCTCTAAAGAAACTGCTTTTTGAGCAATTTTTTCCAAGTGCCTTACTTTAGCAACTTCCAAACCCATCTCAGCAGCAATTTCCTCGTCTAACGGCTCTCTATCCAAATCCTGCAATAATCTTCTCTTTGCCTGAGTATATCTGCTTAAAGTTTCAATCATGTGAACAGGAATCCTAATGGTTCTAGCCTGATCAGCCAAAGCTCTAGTAATAGTTTGTCTTATCCACCAAGTAGCATAAGTAGAAAACTTATACCCCTTTCTCCAATCAAACTTTTCTACTGCTCGGAATAATCCTAAATTACCTTCTTGAATTAAATCTAACAAAGTAAGGTTGGGAGAACGTCCTATGTATTTCTTCGCAATAGAAACAACCAATCTTAAATTAGCCTCAGCCAATTTCCTCTTTGCCTCTTCGTCTCCTTTTTCTATCTTTTTAGCCAGCTCTTTCTCCTCTCTGGCTGTAATCGGAGGAATCTTTCCAATCTCTCTTAAGTAAGATTGAACCGAATCAATCTTTCCTGACGCAAAACCCTTTTTCTTCTTAGGAGTTTTTTCATCAAAATCCAAATACCCTCTTGAATCTTTTAACTCAATACCCTCTTTTTCCAAACGAGAAAACATATTTTCCACTTCAACGATATTGTCCTCAATATTAGGAAAAAACGAAAGAATCTCTGCAAAAGTAGCAAAACCTCTACCTTTTGTTTTCTTTATCAGTTCTTCCAATTTTTCTTCAGAGACAACAGTCTTTTTCTTTCTTTTTGCCGCTGTCTTTCTCTTTACTGTTTTCTTCTTAGTTTTTTTAGAAACCCTAGTTTTTTTCTTCATAGTCATCTTTTTTAATTAAACTTTTAAACTCTTCTAAAAGTTTTTTTACTTTATCAAACTCTCCTCTTTTTTCCAAATCCTTAATTTGCAATTGTAATTCTTTCTGCTTCTCTTTCCTGACAAGATCTTCTAATTCAACAAGGCATTTTTTTAACTCCTCCTCTTCTTCTGACTCATTTAAAGATTCAGATAAAAGAAATAAATAGTTTAAAAAGTCTTCAGATTCTTTTAATGATTCTTTAAGCTCTTCAAAAGAAATATCTTCGTTTGTCTTTATCCTCTCTAAAATATCTTTACTCAAAGAAGAGAATAAAGAAAAGTCTTTAATCAAGCCTATTCGCTTTCTGTCTTTAAGGACCAAAGCCAAAACTTTTTCTTCCAGCATCTCCCGTCTTGTCTTTTTACCAGCCAAAATCTCTTCTTCTTTATCTTTTTCTTTTTGATTCTTTAATTTATTAAGCTCTACCTGAATATCCTCTTCTTTACTTTTCAAAACAGAAGCCAATTTCTCCACCCAAAAAGATTGTTCTACTTTGTTTTCCATTTTCTTCACTTTAGGTAAAAACTCTTTTAAAGCTTTTTTCTTGTCCTCAATTAAATCAAGGTTCTTCCCCTCAACCGCTAAATTAAAGAAAAACTCGGCTATTGGTTTTGCTCCTTCAACCATTTGCCTCCACTCTTCTTCTCCTTGTTTTAAGATAATATCAGCTGGGTCCTTGTCTTGCACCTGCGGAACCACTTTTATTCCAAACCCAGCCTTTGCCGCTAAATCAATGGCTCTTTCTGTTGCTTTTCTGCCAGCTGAATCCATGTCAAAAGCCAAAACAAGGTTATTAGAATATCTCTTAATAATGTTTAAATGAAAAGGGGTCAAGGCTGTTCCGGAAACAGCCAAGCAGTTTTCCACTCCAGCTTGATGCGACATTAGACAATCAACATTGCCCTCAACTAAAACACAACAATCTTTTCTCCTAATTTCCAATTTCGCCTTATCTATTCCGTAAAGAGCCCTGCTTTTATCGTAAAGCAATGTGGCTGGAGTATTTAAATACTTGGCCTCATCTCTGCCAAAAATCCTTCCAGTAAAACCAATTATCTCTGAATTAAAACCAGTGATTGGGAACATAATCCTGCCTCGGAAACGATCAAAAGTTTTACCTTCTTCTTTTTTAACAATTAAACCAGCTTTCAGTAAATCCTCACGGTCGTATCCTTTGCCGATAAGAAAATCTGATAAGCTCTGCCAACTATCAGGCGCATAACCCAAACGCCATTTTTTAATCGTCTCCTCCTTTAATCCTCTTTTCAATAAATAGTCTCTGGCTTCTTGTCCTTTTTTGCTCTTTTCCAACTGAAACTCGTAAAACTTGCTCGCCTGATTATTAATTTCCAGCAGCGTCTGCCTTTCACTTTTTATCTTTTTCCATTCTTTGCTTTGCTTTAACTGAACCCCCGCTCTATCAGCTAACATTTTCAAGGCATCAATAAACTCCACTCCCTCTATCTTCATAACAAACTTAAAAATGTCTCCTCCTTCATTGCAACCGCCAAAACAATGCCAAAGTTGACGCGAAGGAGAAACAAAAAATGAAGGAGTCTTTTCTTCATGAAAAGGACAGCGGGCACGGTAATTAACTCCTGATTTCTCTAACTTAATATAGCTGGAGATTACATCAACAATATCCAGTCTGGCTTTTATTTCTTCAAGGTCAGAGTTCATTTTATTTCCATTCGCCTAAAACAACATTTTTAATAATCTCCTGTTTGTTTCTTAAAATCTTTAAAGTAATTGTTTCTCCAGGAGAATAGCGAGAAATAATTTTAGCCAACGAGTTGCTTTTTGTTATCTTTTCTCCATTTATCTCCAAAATAATATCTCCTTTCATTAAACCAGCCCTTGCCGCTGGAGAGCCAGTAGCAACAGCTGACTGAGAAGCATCATCACCATCAACCAGCCAAGCACCATAAGAAACAGGCAAGTTTTCTTCTGCAGCCAAATCTTCGTCAATTAAGAGATATCTTACTCCTAAAAAAGGATAAGAAATTCTTCCTATTGTTTTTACTTGTTCAATTCCTTTAATCGCTTTGTCAATAGAAATGGCAAAACCAAGATTTTCTCCAGAAAGATCAACGGCTGTATTGATGCCTATTACTTCTCCGGATAAATTCAAAAGTGGTCCGCCTGAATTGCCTTGATTAATGGCTGCGTCAGTTTGAATAGTGTCTTCCAAGGTCTCAACCATTCCTTGACCAGAAGCTGTAATTGTCCTATTTAATCCAGAGATTACGCCCACTGAAACCGTATTTTGAAACTCTCCTAAGGCATTACCAATAGCAATAACCGTTTGGCCAATCTGCACGTTCTCCACGCTTCCTAACTTCAGAGGCTTGAAACCAGAACCTTCAATTTTAATAATAGCAATGTCTTGAACTGGGTCACGAGCCAAAACTTCGGCCGGATACTTTTTATTATCATTAGTAATTACTGTATATTCTGCATCCTCGTCTGCCACTACATGTTTATTGGTTAAAATCATACCGTCAGAAGAGACAATAAACCCACTCCCTGCTCCAACTTTTGCTTTTTCGCTTCCTTGAAAAAATCCAAAAAAATCATATTTAGGAATGTCTTTGGTGATAATAATGCTTACAACCGAAGGATAAGCTTCTTTAACTACTTTTATTACCCGCTCTTCTTCGGTTGTCTGAGGAACATATTGCTGACTAACATTATTCTTTTCTTCAACAATAGTTAAGGGCACTCCAGCTTTAACTATTTCTTGCTTTAAATCATAATAAAGATAGTAGGTAAAAGAAAAACCAACCAGCACACCAATAAAGAAAAACAAAAGGACCCAGAATTGAATTCCTTTTCTTTGGCCTGGTTTAAACAATTTCTTTGTTTTCGGAGTTTTAAGATTTTTTATTTCAATTGTAGGAAGTTGATAAATGTTCATATTTTTATTTATCATAATGCCCAAATTGATAATTAAACTTATCTGACCGCACAGGACCCAAAAACATCATATGCAAACCACAAAGAAGATATTTAAAAGCTGTTTGCCAATAGCCGTCTTTTTCAAACCGCCTTGCTGGCATATATATTTTAGCTGAACGAATTATTCCAAACTTTCCTAGCTTGGCTGCAGCTTGAATAAAACAATGGTCTTCCGACAATTTAATACTTGGGTCAAAACCTTTAACTTTTTCAAAAATATCTCTTTTTACCATTATACCCATTGCTCCCAAAGGAAATACTTTTTGCAAGATTCTCTGAGGAAAATTGTAAAAAAGGTTCAAGGTCAATGGGTTAAGATAAAAATTGTTCTTAATGGGTAAAAGGGCAAAAGAAGCAACAGCCAAATTTCTTGCTTTAAACTCTTCTAATGAATTTTTAGCAAATCTTGGAGATAATTTCAAGTCAGCGTCCAAAAAAAGGAAAATATCTCCTCTGGCCTTTAAAGCTCCTTTATTCCTGCCTTCAGCTGGCAATCCTCCTTCAGTAATTATACAACCAAAGTCTTCAGCAACTTTCAAAGTTTTATCAGTAGAACCAGCATCAGCAATAATAATCTCCCAATCTCCTTTTTCTTCTTTAAGAGAGGACAAAAGCAAAGAAAGATTCTTTTCTTCATTTAAGGTTGGTATGATAATGCTCAACATATTATTCCTGGATTATTTTTTTAGCTGCTTCCCAAAACTCTGGATGATTTTGTTTAACCTTCATCCAATACCACCATTCAGCTCCCCAGAAATAGAAAGTGTTAATTCCTGTTTTTTTGGCAAACTCCACATTTTTGTAAAACTGATTTAAATCAAGAGTAGTCATCTGTTCATAAAGAGAAGCATTGATAATTGATTGCTGGCACCAAGGTTCGGCCTGCAATTCTACCCCAATAACATCTTTTTTGAAAACATTACGGACAATTTCTGCCCGACGCTGATAAAAAACAGGAGGCAAATGGTAGGTAAAATAGAAATTAAGCTGGTCTTGCCAAACCTTTTTATAAGTAGTCACTCCTACTATATCTCCAAGAGTAGCTGATTTCAACCACAAAGAAAGCTCTCCGCTTTCAGTAATAATCACTTGATGTTTATTATCGCGTTCTTTAATAAAGCTTACTTCTTTTTTTAGAAAATTGGCATCAGACCAAGGACAAGCGCCAAAATTAAGGAAAGATTCATTCTCCACCTGCCAGCCGGCCAAAGATGGAGAATCTTTATACCTCATCACTATCTGGTCAATCATTTCCAAAATGTTCTCCTGCTGTTCTTCTTTGCTCATATTAATAGCCCAGTTAGGAATATGGCATTCTGGCCAGCGTGGTGTTCTCATGCCTACAGCTAAAACCACTTGAACATTTCTTTTTTCTGCTTCAGCTATTTGCCAATCCAGCTCAGAAAAATCAAATTTATCATCTTTCTTTTCCAGTAAATCCCAATGCACAGAAATTTTCACTCTTTTGGCTTTTAAATCATTTAAAATAGCGAGATAAGCTTCTCGGTCATCTAAACCCAAAAAATCAGTCTGCTTTAAAGAAAAATTAACTCCCCAGTTTACTTTTTCAGCTGGTTTAGAACTGCCAATAAAAAAATAGGCAAAAAAAACCAAAACAATAAAAAGAATTATCCAGAGCATACATTTAACTATCGTTCTCATACACAAAACATAATACACTAAAAAGAACACTTTTACAAACCCGGATTACTTCCATAAAGCACAAGTATCACCAAGCCCAAGCTGATTAAAAAAATGGCTGATATTTTTTGAACCAAAGCCTTCTTAGACAATGTTTCTTTTAAATATGAGGGAAGATAATAGGAAAAAAGAATAGTTAAAAGGAAAAGAAAAACATATTGAATGCCTTTTAAGGCGTTAACTATGGCCAGATAAGCCACTGGCACTAAAGCAATAGCCAATGACTGAAGAACAGTAGCCAACCCTCCAGCTGCTTGAGTAAGAATGAAGATAAGGCCTACTTCTTGTTTAGGTTGATTAAGCATGTCTTTTCTTGCTTCTTTGTCCAAAAGCAAGAAAAGAGCAAAAATTGCGCTCATTACTCTAACCAAGATAAAACCAGAGAAAAAGGGCAAATCTAATAAAACCAATTTTAAGAAAATAAAATCTAGAGAAAATAAAAGAGAAGCAAAAGAAGAAAGCAAAAAGCTGTCTTTGCTTAATTCATAATTCTTTTCCACAATTATTACTATTCCTCCTAGAAAAAGCAGAAAGAATCCCAGAAAATCAGCTGACGTTAAGTTTGCTTGACTAGTAGGCCAAAAAAACCAAGTCAGAATAAAGACAAAGATGGGCTGAAAAGCTCCGATCATGGGCATTACCCGAGAAACCTCGTATTTATCCAAAGCTTTAAAAAGAATATAAAGACCCCAAAGATAAACTATGCCATCTAAAATTATCCAACGCCAAACACTAAAAGAAGAAGGCAAGCGGAAATCAACAAAAGGTATTAAAAAAACAGCTAAAATGTTCAAAAAGCCAACATAAAAAGCATAAAGCTTTGGCTTAGGAGTCTGTTTTAAAAGAATCTTATCTCCCAAGGAAGCCAGAGCAAAAAAAAGATAACCAAGAATAGCAACTATTAACCAAGTCATTTTTCAATAATGTTCTTAATTTTAAAAGCTCCTAATTGTTCTCCTTTAATAAAACCCTGCATAGCCATTTCTGCCAAACGGCCGTCTCTCAACCAGTCAAAAAGCCAATCTTTGACAAACTCAACCCTTTCTTCCTCAACTCCAAAACCAGAACTAAGCAACCAGGCTCGATTATATTCTTCTTGCGAACCAATAGTAGGAGCAATAATAATAGGCAAGCCCAAAGCAGAATAAAAAGAAAGTTCGCTCGGTTTTGTCCAAAGAATATCAGTTCTTCTCAAGGCTGAATTAAAACTATCAAAATACTCCTCAAAAGTTTCTTCAAAGATTATTTCCACCATTCCTGAGGAAGTATTGATTTTCAATTTATCAATTTCAGTTTCAAAGTATTCCTTAATTTTCTCCTTAATTCCTGCCACTAAAATAATCTTTATCTCTCTATTGGCAATATTGTCTCTGAATTGTTTTAAAAGTTGAATTCCGATTTCTTTCTGCGCCCCTGCTCCGCCCACAGCAAACATTACGGTCAACGGCCGGTCTGCTTTTGAAGGAAGCTCTCCTATTTTTTCCTTGATTATTGTTCCATATTTCTTTTGATAAGCCAGCCAAGGGTCAAGATTAACAATTCTTTGTTTTAAGTCTTCTTTCACTATTTCCAGTCTTTTTCCAATAATTTCCAAAGGTAAAGGATAGCCAGTCAAAAAAACATTCTCTTCTCTCACTCCGTAAAGTTTTAATCTCTCTACCACTCTTTGAGTTGGAGCAAAGTATTTAATTCTACTTTGCTGAGGACGCAAAGGAGCCCAAGACCTAGAAATATCAGCATCACAAACAACACAATAAATGTCTCCCGGATAATTAAAGTATTCAGCCATAAAAGCTGGATTGTAAAAAGTAGCAATCAAGGGCCTCTCTCCATCTTTGGCTAATTTTTTGATAAGATGCTCTCCCCAGCCTTTTTTGAAAAGAGGATAAGTTCCTCTTTGAGTAAAATTAGAATGAGATAAATCTCTTTTAGGATAAAAATCTTTTATCTGCTGAGTAGTATTAAACAAAGAAAAAAGAACATTGCCCAAAAAAGGAACTTTTTTAAACCTAGAAACAAATTCATAAAAACGGCGCGAGCTTTCCCAAATGTTTTTGTCAGCTTGAGGCATTCCTTCATAATCATTGGCATTAATAATCTTTCCCTGAAAAGCCAAATCTCTCAAAGCCATGGCTGTTCTTTGGTGGCCGTAACCCATATTGACAGAAATAATCCAAGCTTTTTTACTCATGTTTTAAATTATACCCTATTAAAGAAAAAATTCCAACTCCTCTTTTCTTTTTTGAAAGAATAGAAAAAACAACAAAGGAAAATAAAGAAGAAAAAACAAAAACAAAGGAGTTTCTGCTTTGGCAAAAGGAAGAAAAGCGAAAAAATCAATTACTAAAAGAAGATAAGAAAGAAATAAAGAACAAAACATTGCTACTAACCAGCCAAGAAAAGAAGAAATAAAATTTAAAAGAGGAAGCAACAAGCCCAAAACCATAATCATCGGCAGAACTGGAAAAACCAAAATATTGGAAAAAAGAGAAACCAAAGAAAAATATCCAAAATTCAAAGATAAAATAGGCAGAACAAAAACTTGAGCAGCCAAAGTCATTACTAAAACCTCTCTCAAGGAATTATTTTTTATTGCTGATTTAAACCAATAATTAAAAACTGGACCGAAAAGAATTATTCCCAAAGTAGCGCAAAAAGAAAGCTGAAATCCTAAGTCATATCTTAAAGCTAAAGGATTAAATAAAAGAATCAAGAATCCAGCAATAAATAAAGCTTTTAAACTAGAGATTCTCCTCCCTGCCAATTGAGCCAAGAAAACAAGGCTGACCATAAAACCGGCTCGAACAGCTGAAGCAGGCATGCCCACAAAAAAAACATAAAAAAGAACAAAAAGAGTAGAAACAATCAAAGCCTGATTTTTCCAAAGACCAAGAAAAAGAAGGAGCTCAAAAACAATACCAGCAAAAAGAACAATATGGGCTCCGGAAATGGCAATGGCATGGCTCAAACCGCTTAAACTCAATCTTTGCTTTAAATCATTTCCCATTTTAAGAGTATTCCCTAAAATTGTTGCCTCTAAAATTGCTTCTTTTTCCAAAGACAAGTTCTTTTCCATGGCTGAGGCCATTTTTTTCTTAAAAGAAAAAATAGAGGCAACCAATTTATTGCCCTGATTCTTTTCCACCAGCCTTATTTCCGGAAAAGACATGTAAGCAACTATTCCGTCTTTTAAAAGAAAACCTTCATAATCAAAATTATCAATCATTCCCGGCTTTCTTAATTTTCCTTTAATTTCCACTTTATCTCCAAACTCATATTCTGGAAAAACTGGCAAAGAAACCAAAATCTTTTTATTGTCCTCGGTTAAAATAGTAATTTTTTGCTTATCGTAATCTAGCTGCGGATCTTTACAGACAAGGCCAGTTAAAGCAACTGATGAATTATCTTCCAATGGTTCGCTGTTCTTTAAAACAGAATAACGAAATTGAAAATAAAAAGCAGACAAACCAAAAATAAACAAAGCCAAGCCCAAAGAAAAAAAGATGTCTTTTTTGGGAAACCAAACAGCTATTAAAGCTAATCCCAAAATTAAGAAAACAAAAGGAGAAAGATTAAAAAAAGAAGCAAAAGCAATACCGCCAATAAAGGTTAAGAGCGCTTTCTCCATACAAACCTTTTTATTGTTATTGCTCCAAACAAAAATCCGCCAATATGAGAAGAATAAGCAACCATATCAGATAAACCCAAAGAAAAAACTTGAGTTAAAAACCAAATCAGCAAAAAAACAAAAACCGGCACTGACATTGTTGTCCAAAAAAACACCAAAGGCACCACTGCCTTAATTTTATTGCCAGGAAAAAGAACAAGATAAGCGCCCATTACTCCGGCAATGGCTCCAGAAGCGCCAATTAAAAGCGCATTTCTGTCTTCAGTAAAAGCATAAGTTAAGACAGCGGCCAGGCCGCAAAGAAAATAAAAAAGAAGAAATCGCCAGCTCCCCATTCTTTTTTCTAAGTTTTCTCCAAAAACCCAAAGAAACCAAACATTACTTAAAAGATGAAGCAAGTCGTGGTGCAAAAACATTGAGCTGAAAACAGTATAAAAACGGCCATTAAAAAGATTATCAAAGGAAAAGGCAAAAGTATTAAAAAAGAAGTCAGGATTGGAATAAGAAAGAAAAAAGAAAAAAACATTAAGAAGCACTAAGGTAATTGTCATTAAAGGCGCTTTTCCTCTCCTGCGGTTTTCGTCATATAGGGGAAACATATTTTCTTATCTTAATTTACAAACTTCAAACAAAGAAGAGGCTTCTTTTATTGCTTCTTTTATCTCTTCTTCGGGTAAAGGCTTTTTCCCTTCCAAAGACGGATCAATTGTTTCTTTTTCTCCGTGAAAGTTCTGAAGAAAATATCTTTTAGCCGGACCAATAGCTTTAGCTATGGCAACAACATCTTCTGGAGTATGGATTCCAGGAACAAGAGTTGTTCTGAATTCATAATCCAAGCCAGAGTTTTTTATCAACTCAATGCTTGTTTTAATTCTTTGCAAATCAATATCAACGCCAGTTGCTTGACCATACCTTTCCTTAATCAAAGGAGCTTTAATGTCCATAGCAATATAGTCAATTAGATTTTCGTCAATTAATTCCTTCAGCTTTTCCGGTAAATAGCCATTAGTGTCAATTTTAACCAAAAACCCCATTTCTTTTATTCTTTTCAGGAAATCATTTAAATCTGGATTCAGAGTTGGCTCTCCTCCGCAAACAACGCAAGCATCAAGCAATCCTTTTCTTTCTTCTAAAAAAGAAAAAAAGTCTTCTAAGTCTATTTGAGGGTGTTTTTTAATCTCCTCTTCTAAAACCAGTTCTTGGGAATAGCAAAAAGGGCATCTGAAGTTGCATCTGCTTAAAAACACTGTGCAAGCAACCTTGCCTGGGTAATCAATAAGCGTGACTTTTTGAAGCCCACCAATAGTCATTAATTCTTTTCTGTCTTAACTAAAAATGGCTTAATATCGAATTCTTTTCTTTCTTTAAACTCTTGCTGTTTTCCTTCATTCCATTGAGAAACTGGTCTTAAATATCCCACTACTCTGGAATAAACTTCGCAAGGTTGTTCAATCGTGCATTTGGGGCAAGTAAAATGCTTGCCAGAAACATAACCATGGCTAGGACAGATAGAAAAAGTCGGCGTAAGAGTGATGTAGGGCAAACGATTCTTTTCAAAAACCTTTTTTATCAAGTTCTTTACTGTTTCAATGTCTGAAACTTCTTCTCCTAAAAATAAATGTTGCACCGTTCCTCCCGTGTATTTGCATTGTAACTCATCTTGCAATTTTAAACTTTCAAAAATGTCATCAGTATAATTTACCGGCAATTGAGTAGAATTGGTATAATAAGGAACTTTCTTTGTTCCAGCAGTAATAATATCTGAATAAAGCTTTCTGTCTTTTTGAGCTAGACGATAAGCAGTTGATTCGGCTGGTGTAGCTTCTAAATTGTAAATATTTCCAGTTTCTTTTTGGTAATCAACCAGTCTTTCTCTCATCAAATCCATTACTTCCAGAGCAAACTGCCTGCCTTTCTTAGTTCCGATATCTTCGCCTAAGAAATTAATTAAAGCTTCGTTCATTCCTATCAAGCCAATTGTGGAAAAATGATTAGCAAAATACTGGCCTTTGGCTTTTTTCACTCCAGCTAAATAATGACGGGAATAAGGATAAAGACCTTTGGTAGTAAAATTTTCAATGGTTTTTCTTTTTATTTCCAAGCTTTCTTTGGCAATATCCATAATTGAAGTTAATTTTTCAAAAAACTCTTTTTTTGTTTTTGATAAATAACCTATTCGAGGAAGATTAATGGTCACCACGCCAATGCTCCCAGTCAAAGCTCCAGAGCCAAACAACCCTCCTCCTCCTCTATTGGTCAATTCATTCAGATTAAGACGCAAACGGCAGCACATTGACCTAACATCTTCAGGCTTCATGTCTGAGTTTAAATAATTGGCAAAATAATTAATGCCGTATTTGGCTGAAGCCTCAAACAAGCCATCAAAAGCTGGGTCATCCCAAGGGAAATCATGAGTAATATTAATAGTAGGAATGGGGAAAGAAAACGGCCTTCCGCTTTTATCTCCTTTGAGTATAGCCGCATAAAAAGCCTTAACCAGTATTTTCATTTCTTCTCCAAACTCTTCATAATTTTGCTTTTGAGGAACTCCACCAATAATCACTGGCTGTTTGGCAAAAACAGGCGATGGCCTTAAATCAAGAGTAATGTTAGTAAAAGGACAATTTCCAGTAATAAAAATATGGTCTTTTCTTTTAGCAACAACGGTTTCATTTTCCGTAGTCGGACACCAAATTATTCCATTGTATTCTATTTTTTCTACTTTAGAAATACATGTCTCGCTTATCTTAAATTGTTCATCAGCAATAGGAACAATAAAAGAAGATTCTTGCTCCAAAGCTTTTTCAATCGGCTCTAGAATAAAATCATTAGTCTTTGAATCTTTTCTAACAATTCTATGCTCTGGAGAAATCAATTGGTCCTGAGTTTCATTTTTCAAATTATACATTATTCCTTGATATTCTCTCTTAAACATTTTCAAAACGTTTTTATCTTCCAATTCTCTAGTCTTTAAATTGTAAGTTTTAATTACGTCGCCAACATTAACTTCATCATACTTCTTCCATCCTTGAGAAGTTAAAATCTCTGTATCTTCAGACAGACATTGAAAACCAACTCTAGTCGGAACAGCCATATTATAAAGAAACTCTTGCATCGCTTGCTCTACTTGAGCATAACTTAAATTATCATAACGGATAAAAGGAGCAAGTAAGGTGTCAAAATTGGAAAAAGAAACAGCACCAGCTGCCTCTCCTTGCAAAGTGTACATAAAATTAACCACTTGTCCTAAAGCAGACCTTAAATGCTTGGGCGGAAAGGATTCTGTTTTACCCGGCACCCCTCCAAACCCTTGCGAGAGCAAGTCATACAAATCCCAACCCACGCAATAGCAAGCCAAAGTATCTAAATTGTGCAAATGAAGATCTCCTGATTCGTTCGCTTCTCTTATTTCCTTAGGATAAATCTTGTTTAACCAATATTTTTTTACAACATAGGAAACGCAGTAATGATTCAATCCTTGCAAAGAAAAAGTCATATTAGAGTTTTCCTGAACTTCCCAATCCATTTTATCCAAATAATCATCAACCCTGTCCACTGCCTCTTCGCTTATAGCTTGTGCCTCTCTAATTCTTCTTCTTTGTTCACGATAAAGAATGAAAGCTTTGGCTGCCTCCACCTCTCCTTCCAAAATTAAAACCTCTTCCACAATGTCCTGAATTTGCTCAACATCAGGTATTTCGTCTTTTTTAAATCTTCTGTTTAAAATCTCTACAATTTTATCAGAAATCTTTTTTGTTTTCTTTCCATTGCCTTGTTTAGTAGCAGTGATGGCTTTAAAAACAGCGTTAGTAATTTTTTCTTGATCAAAATCAACAATATCCCCGTTTCTTTTTTTAATTTTTAATATTTTGTTTTCCATAAGACAATTTTAAACCTCCAAAAAAAAGCTGTCAACTTTGACAAACCCTTTAAAAGATTGTATTACTCTCAGCCAGCAAGGCTGGTAGCAATAACAGTTAAACGAATCTCGTCTTTGTCCAAACTTTTATCAAAAGAAGCCCCAAAAATGATTTTAGCTGAGGGAGAAGTCCTTTTTTTGACTGCTTCAGCCACTTTCTTTACCTCAGAAAGATAAAAATTACCGCCCCCTGAAGCAATGTTAAACAAAATATTATCTAATTTATTCAAGGGAAAGCTGCTTAAAGAAGAAAAAAGAGCCATATCTAGGGCTTTTTCTATCCTGTTTTCTCCTTTGGCCCGGCCAATACCGAAAAAAGCTGAACCTCCGCTCTTTAAAACCTCTTTAACATCAGCAAAATCAAGATTAAGAATACCAGGATTGGAAATTACGTTAGAAATAGTTTCTACTGCTTCTTTTAACAATTCATCGCACCTTTCAAAAGCTTCTTCAATTGAAGATTTGGAAGGAATAATTTCTGTTAGTCTATCATTAGGAATAACTACTAAAGTATTAACTGCTTTTTCTATTGCTTCCAAACTTTCCTGAGCAATCCTTTTTCTCTTTTTGCCCTCAAAAGAAAAGGGCAAGGTAACAATACCAATGCTAAGCACGCCTATTTTCTTAGCCAAATCAGCAATCACTGGCATTGCTCCAGAACCAGTCCCTCCTCCCAAACCAGCTGTCAAAAAAACAATATCTGCTGTTTTCAAAATCTCTTTCAGCTCTTCAATATTTTCTTCAGCTGATAATTTTCCTGCTTCTGGATTCATTCCCGCTCCTAATCCTTGAGTTGTCTTTTTCCCTATCCTTACCTTAAGATTAGCTTTTTTCTTATTTAAATCCTGAACATCAGTGTTAACGCTGATTAATTCCACATCTTTAATACCTGCTTCAAATAAACGAGAGACAGTATTGCCTCCTGCTCCGCCAATGCCAATAACTTTAATTCTTGTTTTCATTATTTTACGGAATAAAATTAGAAAAGAATCTTTTTACTTTTCTGCCTAACCCTTCTTGCTCAATTAATTCTCCGCTTGTTTCGTCTTCATCAACATCGTCCATTACCAAACCACAAACAACAGAAAGGCAAGGGTCTTTTTCCAAACCAGCAAAATCCTTAGTATATCCTATGCGGCAAGGAAGATTAAACTCTTTCTTGGCTAGCTCAACAATTCCCGGCAGTTTAGCCCCGCCTCCGGTTAAAACAATTCCTCCGGGCAATAATTCTTGACGAGACACTTTCTTTATTTCTTTGCTTATTAAATCAAAAATCTCGCAAACCCTGGCATCAACTACTTTTTTCAAATCCTTTTCTGAAAAAACCAAAACATCTTTTGCCTTCTTTTTCACTGGCTTGTTTTCAGTTATTATCTCAATGTTTTTTTCCTCTTCGCCAAAAGAAGAAATATCCATTTCTATCTTCTTGCCATTTCCTTTTAAAATAGAACAAGAACCATATTCTTTTTTAATTTTTTCCGCTATTTCAATTTCTGTTTTAAAACGAATAGCAATGTCATTGGTGATATTGGCCGAGCCAACTGGGAAAACAGCCAGATTCAAAAGCCTTCCTTCTTCAAAAATAACCACGCTTGAAGTCCCTGCTCCGATATCAACCAAAGCTGTTCCCAATTCTTTTTGCGCTGAAGTCAAAATAGCTCTAGTTGCAGCTAAGGGAGAAGCGATTACATTCTTTTCATCAATATCTATTCCTGCTTGACTTAAAACATTAAAAACATTTTCCAAGTCAGCGCTAAAGGCTGAAAGTAAAAAAGCTTCTAACTCCAGCTTCTTTCCTTTAAGCCCAAGAGGGTCTTTTATTTCTCTCTCTCCGTCTAAAATCCATTCCTTGGGAAAATCAGCTAAAATCTCTTTATTGGTTGATTGAAGATTAATAGTTCTAGCCATTTGAAAGGCCCTGTCTATGTCTTCTTGAGAAACTTTCTGGTCAGCTCGAGCTACTGATACTAAGCCCCGCGTATCCATTAACTCCAGTTTACTGCCGTTGATATTAACAAAAACATCATGAGGCTGAGGTATTTTTTTTTCTCTGGCTCGAGAAAACAATTCTTTAATTCTTTTTCCCACTTCGGGAACATTTTTGATTCTTCCTTTTTGAACACCTAGAGATTCAATTTTATCAAAAAATAAAATCTCAATAATTTTCCCGCTTTCTTCCTCTTTTCTTACTGTCAATAATTTTATCGTATCAGTGCCAATGTCTATGCCGCTGATAATTTGTGTTTTGGCCATAATTTTACATTATTGAAGAAAGATATTCTTCTTGCTTTTTAAACATTACTGCTTCTTCTTCTTTTGTCTGATGGTCTAAGCCAGACAGATGGAGAATACCGTGAACTAAAACTCTTGCCAATTCTTCTTGAAAAGGAAGTTTATTCTTCTTGGCGTTCTTTTCCACTTCTTTAGGACAAATCACTATTTCAGGCAAAACATCATTAATTGAACCAAAGGACAAAACATCAGTGGCCATATTCTTCTTCCGATACTTTCTGTTTAAAGATTGCATCTCTTTTCTACTGACCAAAGCTATGCTTATCTCTTTTTCAATCTTTTCTCCTTTTAAAACTTTTGAAGCAACTAATTGTAAAAACTTCTTATCAGTTCCTTTAAAATCTTCAGCCAAATCAATAATATCAATCATTTAATCTATTTTACTAAATACAAAGAATAAAATCAAGCAAGCTCTTCTTTAACTATCTTGGCCACTAGATTGCCATCAGCCCTTCCTTTGGTTTGAGGAACTATTTCTTTCATTACCAAGCCAATGTCTTTCATTCCCTGGGCCTTGGTTTTAATTATCGCCTGTTTAATTAATTTTCGTATCTCTTCTTCGCTCATTTCTTCAGGCAAATACTTTTTCAAAATATCAAGCTCTTCTTTTTCTTTTTCAGCCAAATCCTGCCTCTTCCCTTTTTCAAAAGCCGCAATGCTATCTCTTCTTTTTTTAACCTCGGAAGAAACCACAGCTGTTATTTCTTCATCAGTCAGAACACTCCCTTTTATTAATTCTTCTTCACTAAAATTAGGGTTTGCTTCTGCTATCTTCAATCTTTTATCCTTTTCTTTATTAACAATAGCTGAAAGCAACAGCCTTAAAGTAGAAACAGCTGTTTCTTTTTTCTCTTTTTGAAAGCTAAGCAAATCTTTTTTAATTTCATCAATTAGCATAAATTATGCCTTGCCTAGTTTTTTTAATTTCTCATACTCCCTTCTTTTCTCTTCTCTTAGCAACGCTGCTCTTTTTTGAAGATTATCGCTCTTCTTTCTTTCTTCAAACCTTCTTTTTCTAGCCTCAACTAACAAACCGCTCTTTTGCACGGCCTTGGTAAAACGATAAACTAATGATTGAGGAGTTTCTTTTGATTGTCTTTCAATTTTCATATTATTTTAATCTTTTTTTAATTTCTTTAACCGCATCTTTAAAGCCGACCTCTGTTTGCTTTCCAGTTTCCATGTTCCTGATTATTAACATTTCCCTTAAAGCTTCTTTCTGGCCAATAATGATTACGACTTTGATATTCAATTTATTGGCTCGAGCTAATTGGATCTTCAACGAATCCTTGCTTAAAGACTCTGCTACTTTTATCCCTGCTTTTCTCAAATCTTCCACAATGGTTAAACTCTTTTTCTTGGCCAAAGGTCCAATTTGAGCGATAAAAACCTTAGACAGAGATAAATAGTCACCCTCCAATTTTCTTTTCTTCATTAAAGAAACTATTCTTTCCACCCCTACTGCTGCTCCGCAAGCAGGAACATTAGTCTTGCCTAAGGCTTTGACTAGAATATCATATCTTCCTCCTCCTGCCAAGGCCCCCTCGTCTTCTTCTTGAGGAGCCTCTATTTCAAAAACCGTCTTTGTGTAATAATCAAGACCTCTAACTAAAAACGGGTCTAAAATGTAAGGAATCTTTAATTCTTCCAGATATTCTAAAACTTCTTTTAAATGAACCCGGCATTCATTACAGAGAAAATCAATAATCTGCGGCGCTTCGCTTAAAACTTCCCGGCATTTTTCATTCTTACAATCAAGAACCCTTAAAGGATTTGTTTTTACTCTTCTTAGACAATCGCGGCACAAACAACCTTTTTGCGACCTCAAAAACTTAACCAAAGCTTTACGGTAATCCTTTCGGCAGTTTTCATCACCAATGGAATTAATCCTAATTAAAGTATTATCAAGACCTAATTCGTTTAAAATATTCCAGATAATTAAAATTACTTGGGCATCAATGATTGGGCTTTTTTCTCCCAAAACTTCACAGCCGAATTGCCAGAATTGTCTGTATCTTCCTGCTTGAGGTCTTTCGTGCCTAAAAAATGGACCAAAATACCAAAACTTTACCGGCTGCGGAAAAGCATTAAAACCGTGTTCTAAATAAGCGCGCATAATTGGAGCCGTCCCTTCTGGTCTTAGGGCTAAAGCTTCTTTGCCTTCCTTGGTTTTCAAAATATACATTTCTTTTTCCACAATATCAGTATTCATTCCAATGGTCCTAACAAACAAATCAGCATTTTCCAATAAAGGAGTGTCTATTTTTTCAAAATTATAAAAATCAAAAACCTTTTCAATTGTTTTTTGAACTTTTTGGAAATATATCTGGTCCTGAGGCAAAATGTCATGCATGCCGCTTGGACTTTGAAACCTAAGCTTGGCCATAACTATTTTTTAAGTTTAATAAACTGGAAAGAAAATCAAAAGCAGAAAGCTTAACAACTACTCTCCCCACTATATTCTTTTTAGGAACTGGCCCCCAAATTCTTGAATCAGAAGAAAAATTCCTATTATCTCCCATTACAAAATATTCATCTAGTCCAAGCTCAATGGAAAAATTGACGTTTCTATTCCATTCTTTCAAAGTTTCTTCAGGCAAATACGGCTCTTCAATCTTTGTTGTCTGATTATTTTTAGTAATATATATTTCTCCTTCTTTAATTTCCACTTTTTCTCCAGGCAAGCCAATTATCCTTTTGATGTATTTATAGGAAGGATTTAAAGGATACTTAAAAACTATAACCTCTTGTCTCTCCGGTTCTCTCAGCCTATAGCTCAATTCATCAATAATTAAATAATCAGCATCATGAAAACTCGGGTCCATTGAAGCCCCGCTTACAACAAAAGGTTGAAAGAGAAACAAACGAATAGGCACGACAACAGCCAAGGCCATTAAAAGCAATCTCGTCCAATCTAAAACAAAATTAATCAAGCCTTTTTTATCCATTGCCTGAATAATACACTAAAACAAGGTTTTCGGCAAGAGATTAGTATTTTCCGCAGCATTTTTTGATTTTCAATGACCTATTGCAGGGATTACTTGAATCTTTGCCATTCGATTCTCCTACCCTTCCGTTTGTTATCAACCATCACTAATTCATCCCATATCCCATCAAGAAGTTGGTAGTTTTTCGCTTCCTCCAAACTAACCCATGCAAACTGATCATTTTCTTCCGCTTGCAGTTTAATCTCTCCCGATACATAATCTGCCATACAGGAAATCACTAGTGACGGACTGCCATCGGAATGAACCGTTGCCAAACTGGTTATGTAGTCAATGTTGTCTATGTCGATTCCGACTTCTTCTTTTATTTCCCTTCGTAGAGTTTTTTCAAGAACATTGTACCAATAAAATTCTGTGTCTTTCGGTAGTTTCAGATAATCATCTGTTTCCATTTTTCCGCCTGGTACTGTCCACATCCCTGGGAATCTTCTCTTATTCGGCGAACGTCTCGTAATTAAATATTTTCCATTTTTCACAATAATGGCGGTAATCGCTACTTCGTGAAGATATTGGTTATTTGTTTCCATAAGGTTATTTTTATCAATTCCTACTTCCCATGACACTTTTTATACTTCTTCCCGCTGCCGCAGGGGCAAGGGTCATTTCTTCCCACCTCTTTCTTTCCTTGAACAATTTCCTTTTTCTCTTCCAGCGGCTCTATCTTAATACCTGCTTTTAAAATACTATTAACTACCATTTTATCATAGTTAATCAACAATTCATTAAACATTCTGCGGCCTTCGGCTTTGTATTCTATTAAAGGGTCTCTCTGGCCATAAGCTCTAAGACGAACAGAATCTCTTAAACTTTCCATGTTCTCTAAGTGTTCAATCCAAAGAATATCCAAGACTCTTAAACTTACTATTTTCTCCACTTCCCGCATATTTTCTTCTCCCAACTCTTTTTCTTTTTTCTCATAGTCTTCCTTAGAAAAACCTTGGCTCTCAAATAAAGCCATCATTTCTTCCCTTAGCTCTCTTTTTTCTCCTTTTAGCAAAAGCTCTTTTCTTTTTTTGTAAATTGCTTCTCTGTGCTTGTTCAAAACATTATCATATTCCAAAACATACTTTCTAGCATCAAAATTAGCTCCCTCTATTTTAGCCTGAGCTGACTCAATAGTTTTGGAAATAATCGGATTTTCGATTAAAGCATCGTCAGGAAAATTAAATCTTTCCATCAAGCTTTTTATCCGGTCTCCGCCAAATATCCTGATAAGGTCATCTTCCAAAGAAACAAAGAATTGCGTTTCTCCCGGGTCTCCTTGCCGGCCTGCCCTTCCCCTTAATTGATTATCTATTCTTCTGGCCTCATGTCTTTCTGTGCCAAGAACAAACAAACCTCCTGCTTCAACTGCTTTCTTTTTTGATTCCTCGGTTGCCGGATTGCCTCCCAAAGAAATATCTACTCCTCTACCAGCCATATTAGTAGCCACAGTTACTGCTCCCGGCGCTCCAGCTTGAGCAATAATCTCACCTTCTTTTTCATGATTTTTAGCATTTAAAACTTGATGAGGAATACCTTGCCTAGAAAGAATAGCGCTTAGATATTCATTTTTGTTTATGGAAGTAGTGCCAATAAGAATAGGCTGACCTGTCTGGTGTCTTTTTTGAACTTCTTCAGCCACTGCCCTGAACTTAGCTTCTTCTGTTTTGAAAATTTTGTCTGGCCAATCATTTCTAATCATTGGCTTATTGGTTGGAATTACTACTACCTCTAAATTGTAAACCTTATCAAACTCTTCAGCCGAAGTTTCAGCTGTACCGGTCATACCTGCCAATTTTTTATACATTCTAAAATAGTTTTGAAAAGTAATTGAAGCCATGGTAATTGATTCAGGCTGAATTGCCACTCCTTCTTTGGCTTCAATGGCTTGATGCAATCCTCCTGACCATCTTCTGCCCGGCATTAATCTTCCAGTAAAAGCGTCTACAATAATCACTTCTCCGTTTCTAACCACATAATCTTTATCTCTCTGAAACAAAATCTCTGCCTTTAAAGCTTGCTCTAAATGATGAAGATATTTTATTCCTCTTTCGTCATAGATGTTTCCAGCATTAAGAATCTTTTCAATTTTATCTATGCCTTGTTCAGTTAAAGTTACGGCTTTCATCTTTTCATCCACTTCAAAATCAATTTCTTTTTTTAAACGAGGAATAATTTTAGCAAACTCAACATACCATTTTGAGCCTTCTATGTCTGGAGAAGAAATAATCAAAGGCGTTCTAGCTTCATCAATTAAAATAGAGTCCACCTCATCAACAATAGCAAAATTATATCCCCCCTGCGCTATTTCCGAAGAAGCATATACCATATTGTCTCTTAAATAATCAAAACCAAACTCATTATTGGTTCCGTAAGTAATGTCAGCGGCATAAGCTTCTTTTCTAGAACAAGGCCTTAAGAAATCTTCTACCACCTTGAATCCTCCCAGCTCGTCTCTAACCTTATCCTTGCTTTCTGTTTCTTTTTTATACTCTGGGTCATAAAGAAAAGATTGTTCGTGATTTAAACAGCCAACGCTTAATCCCAAGGCATAATATATTTGACCCATCCAAACCGTATCTCGGCGAGAAAGATAATCATTAACTGTAACCAAATGGCAACCTTTTTCCTCCAAAGCATTAAGATAAAGAGGCAGGGTGGCAGTAAGAGTTTTTCCTTCCCCGGTTTTCATTTCAGCAATTTTTCCTTGGTGTAAAACAATTCCACCGACAAGCTGAACATCAAAATGTCTTTGTCTAAGAGTTCTCTTGGCCGCTTCTCTGACCAAAGCAAAAGCAGTTGGAAGAATATCATCCAATGTTTCTCCAGCTTTTAATCTTTTTTTGAGCTTTTCTGTTTGAAGTTTTAATTCTTCAGAATCTAATTTTTCAATCTCTTTCTCTAAAGAATTAATTTTTTCAACAACCGGTTTTAAGCTCTTAATAAACCTTGCATTAGCGTCTCCGAAAAGGCGAGCAACAATAGACATATTATTTATTTTCGGAAGCTTTCTTTCTTTGAGCGATAAAAGATTCTTTCCTTTTTCTCAGTTGAGTTTCTAAGTCTTCTACTGCCCCAATTATAGCGCTTCTTAAATTATTTTTTTGGGAAACTGCTCTCCATATTTTCTTGCCCGGCATAATTATCTGGACCTCTGCTCTATAAACATCTCCTTTTTGATGATGAAGACTAGCTAATCCTAATTCTGCTTCAATAATCACCTCAGCTTCTGAAGGAAAAAACTTTTCCAATTTTTTTATTTTCTTTTCTAAAAAAGAAGCAATTCCTTTATTTATTTTTATTTCTGTTTCCTTAACTCTTATTTTCATATTTTAATAATATCATAAAAACAACCCTTTGGAAAGGGTTGTTTTTTTTATCTCTTTTTAGCGGTTTTCTTCTTGGCAGTTTTCTTCGCTGGTTTCTTCTTAGCAGTTTTCTTTGCCGCTTTTTTCTTTTGAGCCATTTTTTTTTGCGAGATTATTTTAATAACTCGACCTTTTATCTTCTCTTATTGATTTCTGAATTCATTTTCTCTCTTATTAAATTATTTGTCAATAGTTGAAAGAGGAAAAATTTGAATTTCTTCCTCCAAGTCAATCAAAAATTTCTTTTTCACTTCTTTTTTTATCAAAGAAATTAATTTTAAAACATTTTCTGATTTTGCTTTGCCTAAATTAATAATAAAATTTGCATGTTCAGAAGAAATTTCTGCATCACCAATTCTTATTCCTTTTAACCCGGCTTCTTCAATGAGCAATCCAGCTGAAATAAATCCATTTTTCTCCTGAAATTGTTTTAACTGAGGATATTTTTTAATAATTGTCTTGTCCAGCTCTCCATAGTAGTTCTTGAAAATTGACCCAAGGGAAAAACCCTGAGGATGAACCTTTCTTTTCTCTTTGTTTTCTTTAATTCTTTCCTTTATTTTTTCTTTCTCATCTTTTTTCAACTTCAATTCAGCAGAAAGAATAATTAATTGAGGATTATTTTTAAAAATACTGGTTCGGTAGCCAAACTGACAATCCTTTTTTTCCAATTTCCTTTTTTCAATTTTTCCTTTGCTTACATCTAAAACTTCCACCTTTTCAATACAGTCAGAAATAGAATGGCCAAAAGCTCCAGCATTGCCATTTATCGCTCCACCTAAAGTTCCAGGTATTCCTACTGCCCATTCCAAACCAGTAAAATTATCCAAACGATTAACTAAAAAAGAAAGAAGGGCAGAAGCTTCGACTTCAATGATTCCTTTTTCTTTTATAGAAATGTCTGGCTTTTCGTTCTTAAAAACTATCACTAAACCATCAAAATCTTTATCAGAAATCAAAGTATTGCTTCCGCCACCCAAAACAAAAAAAGGAATTTTTTCTTTCAAAGCTTTTTCAATTGCTTTTTCTAATTCTTTTTTATCACCGATCTTAATTAAATATCTAGCTCTGCCGCCAATTTTAAAACTTGAGTAATCGCTCAGCTCAACATTTTTCTTCATATATGTATAATAGCAAGCTTAAATTAATTAAGCAAGAAAAAAGGGGGGATTATCATCCGCCCCCAATAGTGATTTTTTCCGCCAGCTCTCCAGAAAGCGGTTCGTAGAAAACTTTTATCCGCTTGGGATAAATGTTGCTTGTGGCATTAACTGCCACTTTTCTGATTCCCCACTCATGAATATGAATGAAGTCGTCCGGCTCATTGCCGATAAAAAGCCAATCATATGGCTCTTCAATCCTCGCCAAACTTTCCAGATGTTCGTTTCGCGTTCCATCGTTCAAACCATAAACAAGATAAACATACTTGTTTAGGTCGTATTTTCTGAGCCAAGCCTTTATTGCTTCTTCTGGAACAAAGCAAGAAGAAATGACGATGCCGTAATGACGGTCAACCATTATTTTCAATGCTTCTTCAATACCAGTGAATGGTTTGGCTCTCATAATTTCTTCCACAATAATATCAGCAGAAGAAATTATCAGCTCTGGGTTGTCTTCTAGCTGTTCAACGTTCTTCAAGCCATTGGCCTGAAGGATTCTTTGTAGAACCCTTTCTCTGTTTATGGCGGCAATTACACCGCTAAAGACTATCACTGCCAAATGCATTTTTCACCTCTCAAGGTGCCATAAAGAGCATACAATAAAATTAAAAAAGTGTCAATCTTTTAATTCTTGGATTTTATCTGACAATCCTTGATAAGAAGGATTGATGGCAAAAGCTTTTTCGTATTGCTCTAAAGCTTTTTCCTTGTCTCCCCTTCTTTCATAAATCCTTGCCTTAGAGAAATAAACAAAGAAGCTGAAAGGAGAAAGTTCCTCTGCTTTGTTGTAAGCTTCTAAGGCCTGGTCTGTTCTGTCTTCAATAAGAAAACTAGTGTTCTCATAAACAAGGCCAAGATTCTGCCAAGCCATTGCATTCCAAGGGTCAATCTTAGAAGCAAACTCAGCCGCTGTTTCTGCTTGCGAAGCAATATCTCTTAAATTATTCTGCTTCTCTTCCAATTGTTTTGCTATATCATCTTCCAAGCTCCAATTATTATTAAAAATATCGCTGGCTTCTAAAAGATAAAGCTGAGACAAGCCAATATAGTAGTCAGAATTGCTAAAGGTCTTAGCTGCTTTATCCATTTTAACAATAGCGGAATCAATATCTTGATTATTATAATCTTTTACAGCCTGAAGAGCTAAGTTTTCAGCCAAAAAGAACTTAAAGAATCCAATGCTCAGCAAAAGAAAAAACAAAACAATTGTCATTAGCCATTGAAAAGAGATTTTACCTTCTTTGCCAGATAGATTATTATAACCCAGAAGAACAAATAAAAGAAAAAGTAAAACAAGATTAAGCTTGTAAACAATCATTAAGACAAAAATACTGAAAACAAGAAGCAAGATAATATCGTCTATTTCTTGATTGTTGTTAAAAAGCTTAGGAAACTCTTTTTTAAAGAAAAAGAAGAAAGCAGAAAGTAAAGACAAAAAAGCTAAACCGCCTAAACAAATCAAAATCGTTAAAAAACCAGAAGCGCTTTCTTCAGCCATTGTCTCTCCTTTATACAGAGAATACTGATAAGTGAAAGTGGCTGGACCAGAACCAAGAAAAAAGTTTTTAACATCGTGAAGGTTTGACTGAAGAAAAACCTGCCAGCTGTTTTCTAAAGAAACATTATTAACCAAAGAAAACTTAGGCGGAAAGAGATTGGGCAGAAAAAGAAAACTGGCTAAAAGGAGGAAACAAAGAAACGACAAAATTAATTTCGGTTTGTTTTCTTTTTTTCTAACTATTTTCCAGAAAATAAAAAAGGAGAAAAGAGAAGGAGCCAGCCAAACAATTTTGGAATCAATAAAAAGCAAAACGAAAAAGAAGAATAAAGAGAAAATTGTAAAAACAATTCTTTTCCTTTCAAAAAAAGAAAAATAAAGAGAAAGAGCCAAAGATAAAGAAGCCAGTAAAGCTAAAGATTCAACGCTTCTTGGAGTTAAGAAAAACAGCAAAAGAGAAGAAAGAGCAGAAACAGCTAAAAGCAAAAAGAGCATTGTCTTAATATCTTCTTTCTTTTTAAAAGTAGAAGAAAAAAGAAAAACCAAAAACAAAGAACCGAAAAAGAAAAAAGAATCAAGCCCTCCTGCTTTTCCCCACAAGCTTTGCCCAGGATTTTTGGAAAAAGCCAAAGAAAGAAGAGAAAAGAAAAGAAAAGCTATTAAACAATTGCTCAGTACTCCTTTCTTAAAATCAATTCCTTTAAGGCCAAAAGCAAAAAGAGCTAGGATAAAAACAATTAAAAGCACTTTTTCTGTCATTGCCCAAGGCAGGAAAAAGGAAAAAGGCAAAAGAATGGTAAAGGCGTAAAAAAGATATTTTAAAGGCATGTTCGTATTATAACACAATTAAAAAATGTTTACTAATTAAGAAAAACCAGTATAATGGAGAAAATATGATTTTAATTGTCGGCCTCGGAAATCCTGAACCAGAATATCAAGGGACGAGACATAATCTTGGTTTTTGTTTGATTAACCAGCTAGCGGAAAAAAATGATTTCCCTGATTTTAAATTAGATAAAAAGGCCAATGCTTTAATAAGCAAAAAAGACGATATTATTTTAGCCAAACCCCAAACTTTTATGAACAATTCAGGCAAAGCAGTAAAAAAGCTTTTAGCCAAGTTTAAAATTCCTCTTTCCCATTTGCTTGTAATTCACGACGAAGCTGATTTAAAATTAGGAGAAGTAAAAATAAGTAAAGGACAATCTTCAGCTGGCCATAAAGGAGTTCAATCAATAATTGACGAGCTTCAAAGCAAAGACTTTGTCAGAATAAGAATAGGCATTGATTCTGAAGATGAAAGCTTTAAAAATAAAAAGCTGGAACAAATTGTTTTAGAAAAATTCAACCCAAAAGAAAAAGAAATTTTAAAGCAAAAAACAGAAGAGATATTTAAAACAATTGAAAAAGCAATAATTAAAATAAATGAAGAATAAAACCAATCATCTTGTTATTGTAGAAAGTCCAACCAAAGCCAAAACCATTGAAGCTTTTTTGGGTCAAGGATTCAAGGTTCTTTCTTCTTACGGCCATGTTCGCGACCTTCCCAAAAGCTCTCTTGGCATTGAGCCAGAAAACAATTTCAAGATAAAATATATTGTTCCCCTTAAAGCCAGAAAAAATGTTAATCTTCTTAAAAAAGAAACAGCTAAGGCAGATTTAGTTTATCTTGCTACTGACCCTGACCGAGAAGGAGAAGCTATTGCCTGGCATTTAACTGAAATTTTAGACTTAGGAAAGAACAAAGATTACGAACGGATTATTTTTCACGAAATAACTGACAAGGCTATTGAGCAAGCCATTAAAAAACCAAGGGCATTGGATATAAATCTAGTTAATGCTCAGCAAGCGAGAAGAGTTTTAGACAGATTGGTTGGCTACCAACTCTCCCCTTTTCTTTGGAAAAAAATTGCTAAGAATCTCTCAGCTGGCCGAGTGCAATCAGTAGCTCTAAAATTAATTGTAGAAAGAGAAAGAGAGATTCAAAACTTTAAGCCAGAAGAATACTGGTCAATTACTGGTCTTTTTGATAAAAATCTAGAAGCAGAATTAACCAAAATCAAAGGTAAAAAGCTAGAGCTTAAATCAGAAAAAGAAGCAAAAGAAACAAGTAATGAGTTAATAAAAAAAGAATATCAAGTACAAAGCTTGGAAAGAAAAAGCATAAAAAAGAATCCTTTGCCTCCTTTTACTACTTCCACTTTAGAGCAAGAAGCAGCCAAAAGATTCGGCTTTTCTTCTTCCTTAACCATGAAAATCGCTCAGGAATTATACGAAAAGGGCTACATTACTTATCACCGCACTGATTCTCTCAATCTTTCCAACCAGTCTTTAACTGCTGCCAAAGACTTTATTGAAAAGCAGTTTGGAAAGAATTATTGTCCAAGCAATCCAAGAAGATTCAAAACCAAAAAAAGAGCGCAAGAAGCTCATGAAGCTATTCGGCCCACTCAAATTGAAAGAGAAATTAAGCTTGAGCCAAGACAAGAAAAACTTTATCAATTAATCTGGTCAAGGTTTATTGCTTCTCAAATAAAAGAAGCTGTTCTTGACTCAACTAAAGTTTTAATCAGTTCAAAAGACAAAGATGTTTTTGAAGCCACTGGTTCTCAAATCAAGTTTGATGGTTTTCTTAAAGTTTATCCAATGAAACTTGAAGAAAAAGAATTGCCGGAATTAAAACAAGGAGAAGCTATAAAACTAAAGGAGTTGAAGCCTGGTCAGCACTTTACCAAACCCAAAGCCAGATATAACGAAGCCTCTTTAATTAAAGAGCTGGAGAACAATGAAATTGGCCGACCTTCAACCTATGCCCCGATTATTTCTACCATTCAAAAAAGAAACTATGTTCAAAAAAACAAAGAAAGAAGGTTTGAGCCAACAGAAACAGGCTTGCTAGTAAATGATTTATTAACCGAACATTTCCCAGAGATTGTGGATATAAAATTCACGGCAGAGATGGAAAAAAGTCTTGATGAAATAGCGGCTGGCAGAAAAGATTGGCTGGAACTAGTAAAAAGCTTTTACTATCCTTTTGAAGAAAAACTAGAACAAAAATACAAAGAAGTGGAAAGCAAGCCTTTAGAGAAAAAACTGGCTGATAAAAACTGCCCTCAATGCGGTCAGCCTCTTTTAATAAAAAGGAGCCGTTACGGAGAGTTTCTTGGCTGTTCCGGTTTTCCTCAATGCAAATACACTGAATCTCTAAACCAAAAAACAGGGATTACTTGCCCTCAATGCGAGCAAGGAGAAATAATTGTGAAGAAAACAAAAAAAGGAAAAATGTTCTTTGGCTGTTCTAATTGGCCTCAATGCGATTTTGCCTGCTGGGACAAACCAATTAATGAAAGGTGTCCTCAATGCAACTCCTTGTTAGTAGAAAAAGGAAAAAAGATAAAGTGCAGTAATAAAAAATGCGGGTTTGTAAAAAAATAACACTATTCTTCTTGTTTATTCTCGCTCTTCTCTTTCCAGTAAAAATTCAACAAGAAGAGAGCATTGATTTAAAGCAGAAAATAGGACAAATGCTCATTGTCGGCTTCCGAGGAACAGAAGTAAATGAAGATTCAGAAATAATCAAGCAAATCAATGAATACAATCTCAGCGGAGTGATACTTTTTGACTGGGACGTTCCTAGCCAGCAGTTCCCCAGAAACATTGTTAATCCAAAACAAACCAAAGAACTGATAACCAACTTAAAGCTCTTCACCTCTTCCTCTTTGTTTGTAGCTGTTGACGCTGAAGGAGGAGCAGTCAATCGTTTAAAAGAAAGCTATGGATTTATTAACATTCCTAGCGCTGAGGAAATGGGAGAAGAAAGCCCTGAGAAAGTAAAAGAAAATGCTTTGCTTCTAGCTGAAGAATTAAATGAGCTGGGTATAAACATTGACTTTGCTCCTGTGGTTGATGTCAATCTTAATCCTGATAATCCAATTATTGGCCAGCTCGGAAGGTCTTTTTCCAATGACCCAGAGAAAGTAACTCTTTATGCTTCAAAATTCATTGAAGGACTTAAAGAAAAAGACATTATTCCAGTGATCAAGCATTTTCCTGGACACGGCAGCGCTGCAACAGACAGTCATTTAGGAATAACTGATGTCACTAAAACTTTTCAAACAGAAGAATTGATTCCTTATCAAAAACTAATAGAGCAAGGATATTCAGACATGATAATGACTGCTCACATCATTAACAAAAACATTGACCCAAACTATCCAGCCACCCTTTCTCCTCTTTTCATTGAAAACATTCTAAGACAAGAATTAGGTTTCAAGGGAGTTGTAGTTTCAGACGATATGGATATGGGAGCCATTGTTAATAACTACGGCTTCAAAGAATCTTTAATTAAAGCTATTCAAGCTGGCTGCGATTTATTAATAATTTCTAACAATGGAAATACTTACAATGAAAACATTCCTCAACAAGCAGTGGAGACCATTTTTCAAGCAGTTCAAAAAGGAGAATTGTCAGAACAAAGAATAAATCAAGCATATGAACGTATCCAAGGGCTAAAACAAAAAAGCTTGAGTTATTAAACTCAAGCTTTTTGTTTTTTCCTCCTAAGACCTGGGGCTGTCTTTACACCCACAAGGGGTGTAAAGCCAGCCATCAAGATTACAAGAATTCATGACTACCGGGCACACCGGAACCCAATGTTCGCATCCGTAATCGCCGGAGAGATGCCCAGACTCACAGCAAAGGCACCCGCATACGCACCATGGTCCCAACCGCCACCGCGGAACAGGCCTCTGGTTCCTGTTTCGTTTGAATTGTAATAAATCTTACCTACTCCATTACTACTAGTAAGAGAACCGTTCTTGGGGGCAAGGTTTTCCCGGCCAAAGGTATTGCCATAGTTTTTAACGCTAGGATACTCTACCCAGGTGTAGGTGGTATAGAGAGGGTCTTGGGGCTGGGAACCAGCACCAGTGATGGCATAGTCAACCCATTCCCAGACATTGCCTGAGAAGTCCCAGATGGTTTGGCCATTGGAAAGGGTTAGGGTTCTGCGATAAAGATGGTCGCCAGAAGAACCAACCGTGTTTGCTGCTGTGTTGTACTCATAA